>ENA-OWPI01002492-OWPI01002492.1-marine-metagenome-genome-assembly--contig:-NODE-2492-length-17128-cov-2.667116_pt1 | contig 17128 bp, 10 predicted proteins | sample MGYA00238138_ERZ651775 | MGnify/ENA primary metagenome ERZ651775 (study PRJEB26906, sample SAMN06265043) | marine metagenome | isolation source: Helgoland LTER site | place: Germany:Helgoland, sampling...
ACGCGTCGTCGTCGTCCCTCCAGATAGTCGCGAAACCCTCGACGTCAAACTCGAGCCAATCCGGGAACGACGCCGCGAACGACTCACCCGTCGACTCGACGCCAACCTCGCTCGACCCCTTCACCCCCGATGCACCGCCCCCGTCGACGACGATCCCGTTCTCGGCGAGCCATCGATCGAACGCGTGTCTCCCTTCCCCGTCGTTCACGCCGTCGGATTCGGCTCGAGCGGCGGATGCGAGTTTCCCCGCCGCCGCGCACATCCCCGCGTTGCCCGCCATGGTCAGCGCACCCTGCGCGGTGACCAGCCACTCCAGGTCGGGCGCGTTGAAGAAGAAGTGCTGGACGCACGCGCACACTCCCGAGGCGTGCAGCGGGAGCATGCCCCAGGTCAGCCACCTCCACTCCTTCACCCCGACGGCCGCCGCGTACTCCCACACCAGCCCCATCGCCACGAGCCACTCCACCAGCGAGAACACGTGCACGCCCCACGTGGGCACCGAGAGCGCGTTCGCCGGGCCGGGCGGTGCACCCGGAGCGAGCGTGCTCGCGGCCGCCGCGGAGACCCCCCTGAACCCGTCCACGAGCGCGGCGATCGGCGATTGGTCTAAACCGCCCAAAACCGTCCCGTCGGATGCGAAACCCAAAAGCCTCGAATCCAGCGCCATCAGCGCGAACGTCCCTACGAGCGCGATCCCCGCGGCAGCCTCCACCAACGCACCGGGGCGAAGGGTCCGCGTGAGCCCCTGGATCCTACTCCGTCGATCGTTCGTTCCCGCGTCGCCGTCGCCGCCCCAGTTGGCGCGCTCGGTGGACGCCACCCCGAGCCTGGCGTCGCCGAAACCCTCGCCGTCCCATCCCACCAGCCCGTCGTCGAATGACTGCGCCGCGTTGCCGTACGTCTGTGCCCGCGTCGTGCGATCCGCGTTTGATCCTCCGTCGTTTGACGCGTTGTCGTCATCCGCGTTGTTCGTCGTCACCATGGGAAGCGCGGGGAGGAACGAAGGGAGCCGCACGGGCTGGTTCGGGTCCGGGAGGTTTTTTCCGCGTCTGCACCCGTCCCTGAACGCGAGCATGATGCGGAGGTTGGTCAGGGAGATGGCCGCCTGGATGAGGAAGTGCAGCGCGTCGATGTTGGACAGCACCGTGCCGTACTGCTCCTGGGTGTACGCCTCGGCCGGGATGGAGACCACCACGAACAGGAGCAGGGTGGCGAAGGACGCCCTCATCTCGTCCGTCGAGCTCGGCACCTCCCAGATGTTCTTGAGGAACAGCAGGTACGGCGCCACGGAGAGCGCGAAGAGCGGCGAGGCCAACGCCCACCAGACGCTGTGCTGATCCAGGATCGCCGCCGCTAGGATCCGCCCCGCCTCCGCCGCGGCTCCGGGCGACGACACCTCCGTCACGAGCGCGTCCGTCAGCTCAACAGGCGTCGCCCTCGTCGTGATCGTTCGCGGCGTCGCCCGAGCTGGCCGGGACGACCTGTGAACGCGCGAAGCGGGACCCACGCGATGACACGCGCTGACCGGGACCGGTGTCCGCGTCATGAACACCCGGCGCGGCGGTAGGCGCGGACCGGCCGCATCGGCCACGCCCGCACGCACCACCACCACCGCGACGCCCATCTGTGCTTCCAAAGCCAAAACCCGGGCGAGGATCTCCAAAAATCGGCAAGCTGTCTGCTCAAACTTTCTTGGGTCCTTTCTTGAGTCATTCCCTAAACTGGTGGGCTGGCCAATCACGTGTCCGCATTGGCGGCGAGAATCGAAGAGCTCGAATATGGAAGGTCACAAAAAAGCCGGGCTCAAGGGCGGACCTTTTGGCGCGAGTTAACGAAGAGGTAGGTGTCTAGGGCACGGGTGGTGGGCGCATTACAGGCGCGCGCACGACCGTGGGGGGTTTTGTCGCGACGATGTGGCACGCGACCGCGACCGGTTCGATGGTCGCACCGGTCCGACCGCTCGGAAGGTATCGGCTGCGCGCCAGGGTGAGCGCGTCGCGCCCGGCATCGCGCGGGGGTTCCGAGGCGGAACCGTCGAGCCGGCTCGTCCCAGCATTGAGCCGACGTCGTGTGTGGGACTCTCGGGGCGCGATTCGTGCGCGCGCGGCGACGCAGAGGTACAACCCTTGGGTCGACCCCGACGACGGGCCCGTCGCCGAGGATGCGCCGCTTCGTATCGATCAACCGGTCGGATACTCCTGGGGCGACGAGCTGGACGACGTCAGGATAGACGAGGACGAGCGCGTTCGTGCCGTCCGGAAATGGCAGGAGGGCTCCTACGTCCCCGACGACGACGACGACGAGATGTACGAGCCGTCCCCGGACGGCGATACCCTGTACGGCAAAGGACCGAGCTCCAAGAGGCTTCGATGGCCTCCCAGCCTCGGGCACGGCACCGTCCCGAGGATCGCGCGCTCGCTCTGGGCGCTCGTCGCCGTCGTGGGAGTCGTGTGGGCGGTGTGGTCCAGCGTCAAGCACGTCATGTTCCTCGACTTCACCACGTTCGACTTTGGAAACTTGAGCGCGGCGCTCGACGCGGCGGCGCTGGAGGCGCTCGGGGGGCTCGCGGAGGGCGCGCTCGTGTCCACCGTCGTCGCGCCGGTGGTGGCTGCGCTCACCGCGGGATTCTTCGAGCTCAATTTGCGCTTTTTGACCATCATGACCGCGGCTAACCTCCCGCGAACCCTGGCGCCGGCCACCGCCAAGACCGTGGCGGACAGGGAACGGAGGATCAAGGCCATGAAGGAGAGCAGGGCCCAGCACCTGGCGTACGCCAAGCTCAAGAAGTCCACGTTCAGCGCGTGCGAAGCCAGGCACGCCGCCGCCGCTCACGCGTGCGCGGCGTGGTCGAGACCCGTCGTCGCCGTCGTCCTCGGACTGGCCGTCTGGCTCGCGGCGGTGGCGGTGTCCGGCGGGTTCGGCGCTCTCGTGGGTGTGGAGCAGGCTATATACAGGACCGGTGCGGCGGGACAAAGTAAGGCGCTGACCACGTTTGGCTTGGCCGCGTGGTACGTCATCGGCGCGGCTCTCGCGGCGCTGACGGCTTGCCTGCGACGGCGGCCCGGGGCTTACGCGGCGGACGCGCGCAAGGAGATGGAACGGCGGGAACAGGAGTACCTCGCCACGCTGCACAAAGGGACGTTCCTGTGCCAGTGGCGCTCGGACGATTACGCGACGCCGGGTGAACGGAACAAGGTCAACCCCGACAAGGCGCTGACCAACGCGGTCGTCGCGGCGGCTGCGGTGGGCGCGGCGGCGCACAGGCGGCTTCCCCCGTCGGACGCCGCGGCGCTCGTGCTGGACGCGTCGGATGCCAAGACGTCGGAGAAGCTGTCCACGGCGTTCAGCTACTTCGGGGTTGGGGGAGAGACGGACCGGGCGAATAAGTCGATGGGTCCCGCCGGTCGGTTCATGTCGTGGCTCACGTCGCCGATGGCGCCCGTGGATGAACCCGTCGAGGGTGAATACTCGTACGGAACCGTGTACGACAGCATGTCCAACAGCTTCGACTCCCTCGACGACGACTCCCTCGACGACGGGTACTCGTTCGAGGACGAAGGGACGGAGGAGTTTGAGGAGTTTGAGGGTAAGGTTGTGCAAGCAGCGCCGTACCTGCGCGGCTCGGTGGAGCTCGGCCGGAAAGGGAAGGGTGCGGATTGGCGGTACTGGTGGGACAACGTCAAGGCAAAGGCGTCGAAGCGCGTGGCCGCCGCGAGGGGTGCGCACGGCGCGGGCGCGACCAAGGCGGACTTGGAGCGCGAGGCCCTCGAGCTGAACGAAGGGCTGGGCTTCCCGAAAAAGTCTGTGCTCGTGCCCAACCAGCACACGCACGTGGTGGAGTCGCTGAGGGGCGCGGGGTCGCCGTGCACGCCGTACGCCGCCGACGTCGCGGATGTTCTGAGGAAACGGGACCCCAAGGCGCCGCCCCTGAACCTGGTCTACCTGGACCACTGCGGCGCGGTGAAGCAGCGCGAGCAGCAGCTCTGGGACGTCTTCTCCAGGCACTCCGTCGCCGACGGCGGGGTGCTGGCGGTGACTTTTTCCACCCGGGGAAAACGCCTGGGCTGGAGCAAAGCCGCGGCGGTGGCGGCGTGCGCGCGGGGGCTCGTGGAGGCTGCCGACGCGCACGGATACGAGCTCGAGGGCGGCGCGGCGGACGCGGCGCTGGAACCCCACTTCCTGGACAGGCTGATGGACTACACCGTTCACTTCGGCGACTCCTTGGCGCCGTCGTCTTCGTCCGAGGAGGAGGAGGATCCGAACGAGTCCGCGGAGTACAGGCAGACCACGACGACGGTCGCGGAGAGCGACGGGGTGGCCGCGGCTGCCGCGGCGCTCCGTGCGCATCGCTCCGCGGTGGACGCGGCGCTGAGGGAGTACACGCGGCAGTGCGAGTCCTTGGGCGGCGTGGAGGCGGCGTTTCGGGAGGTGGTGCGGGGTAACCCCGTGGAGACGGAGGCTAACAGGGCGGCGGCGCTCGCGGCCCGCGCGCTGGCCAACGCGCTCGTGGTGTGGGCGGATGACGTGCCCGCGTCTAAGGATGGACGCGCGGTGTCCTTCGACACGTGGGCGAGCAGGCGCCGGCGCAGGCTGTGCCGGTACCTGCACAGCCGGGTGGCGGGCGAGGAGTGGGACCGGGTGTCGCCGCCCACGCGCGAGGACGGCAGGCTGCTCCAGAGCCTGGGCAGGGAGGTTGTGAAGTCCGCGGGCAAGGCTGCGGACCTGGCGCAGCCCGCGGTGGCGGAGGGTGTGGAGTGGAGGAAGCTCGAGGGGGACATCAAGGGCGAGCTGACGTACCCGAGGTGCTTCTTCCTCTACAACTCGCTCATGTTCTTCGTCTTCCGCGTTCGCGTCAAACGGCGGGTGCGCAAGGGGAAAGGGGAGGAGCGAACTTTCGAAGATAGGCTCAAGCTCGCGCCGCGATAGTCCGGCATTGTAACACGCGTCATCACAACGAACCGAACGAGTCCTTCAAATATAAAATCCGACTTTGGTCAGACAGGGGTTGGTAGAATGGCATCTGATCGACAATTAACCGAATCGTGCCCGCGGAGTAGTGCCAGAGCTCGCCGCACGGACGACTCGGGCTCTGAATCATGGGTTGCCTTTTCTCCAAAGAAGACAAAGGCTCGAGGTACGCGGTCGGCGGCGAGACCGAGGACGGTAACGCCGCCCCCGCGCGCAAGCCCACGTCCAGCACCAAACCGGATGCCAAGACCGAGCCCCTCATCGCGAAGCCCAAGCTCGACCCGAAGGACTTCATCTACGTGAAGCGCACCGGCGAGAAGCTCGTGAAGGCCCCCGGGACCATCAACGGGCAGCAGTTTGTCATCGACAGCTGCGAGGACTGCGAGATTTACATCCTGGACGAGTGCGACTCGCTCATGATCGACGACTGCGTGCGATGCAAGATCGTGGTGGGACCGACGACGGGGAGCATCTTCATGCGCGACTGCTCCGACTGCACGTGCGTGTTCATGTGCCGACAGTACCGCTGCAGGGACTGCAAGGACGTCGACACCCACCTGCACGTCACCACCCGCCCGATCATCGAGACCTCCACTAACATGCGCTTCGGGTGCTGGGACTTCCACTACGAGGGGCTCGAGGCTCAGATGCGCAGCGCCGGCATCTCGGAGTGGCAGAACTTCTGGAGCCACATATACAACTTCAACCCCGACGACGCCACGTGGTCCCTCATGCCACCCGACCGCACCGCCATCTCCGTCCTCGAACCCCTCCCCGACGTTCCCGAGCTCGAGGGCATCGCGGCGGCGCTCGCGGATGGCGCCAGGCCGCCGCTGTGCGTGCGGACTCTGGGCGAGAGGCCGCCGCCGGGTTCAACCAAGGAGGGTTGTCTGATCCTGGTTCCCGCGTGCGACGCCCACATGGCCCGGGAGATCTGCGACATGGCACACGCGGCGAAGGTGTCCCTGGTTCGCACCAACAGGTGCCAGTTCACGGAGGCGTGGGCGACGTCGTTCCTGACGGGGGGCGGCGCCGCGTATCACCCGGAGCTGTGCAAGGGGAAGGCCATCGGTTTGGAGTTTGGCGGCGAGGGTTGCGCGGACGCGATGCGAGGGGTGGCGTCGTCGGGAGGGTTCCCCATGCTGGAGAACCCCGACCAGTACGCGGAATGGCGGTACATGGGCGTGGAGGGCTAGTCACCGATCTCGAAATCATTCTCGCACGTGGGAGTGAATTTCTAATAACAACCGACTACGACTAATCGAGCGCGTACGGAACGCCCTTTTCTTCCTCCTCCTCGTCATCATTCTCCTGATCCTCCTCCTCATCCTCATCCTCTCTCACTCTATTATCCAATCGTCCTCGCCCGCCGAGTCTGGCTTCCGCAGAGTCGGCCATCGATCTGCGTGGTTCCGCCGAAACCACGCGCTCGTGAACAGCTTCAGCGGCGGCGCGTTCGTGCTGAGCGTCACTCTATCCCCCATCTTAACCTCGTGCGTCACGTGAGCGCCGTCCAGGTACACCGTCCCCACGCGGCTGTTCCACCGCAGGCACATCTCCTTGCCGTCCTCGTAGAACCCGTGCCCGTCGCTGGGGGGCGGAGCGTGGTCGTGGTATATGGGCTCGCGGTCCATGAACTGCATCCGCCGTGAGAGATAGTGCATGGGTTCCCCGCCCGCGCTTCGCATCGCCGCCGTGCTTCCACTCGCGGTGCACGTTCGTAGCCCGCTGCTCCTGACGTGGAACCAGAGCGGCGGTCCGCGTTTCTTCCAGTCGGTTCTCGCCGGATCGTTCTGGAGCTTCTCCAGGTCCGACTTTGGCATCGCGAGCCGCGCGTTCAGCCGCCCTTCCGCCGCCGCGTACTCGTCCGTGTACTTGGGAACGGCACCGCCCACGTGGACGCTGTACCGCGACACCGCCCCGGGCGACGGGTGCGCTATGAGGACGTCGTTGAGCGCGGGCGCGAGTTCTTCGCCGGCGACGACGCATCTGATCCTCGCGAGTTCCGTGGGCGATACGTCGCCGTTGAGCACCTCGGTGAGTGTTTTCTCCATGTCGCCGCTCGCGGTCGTGGCGCAGAGGTGCCCGGTGCTTCGTCGCATGTCCACCGGTTCGCTGGACCGATAGAGCGTCGCGAGGTCGTTGATTGACGCCCTGTCGGTGTTAACTCCGAGGAGGGGCGGGCCGCGGTGGTCGCGGAGGAGGTGGGACGCGATGAGGGTGGTCCCGTCGCCCCCGAGCGCCAGCACGAGGTCAGCCTCGCGCACGTGGTCCTGCGTCGCATCGTCGCGCATGACGGAGGTCAGGTCAACGCCCCGCGCGGTGAGCCACTCCGTTATCCTGTCCACCTGCATCATGTGCGTGTCGTGCCTCTCGCGTAACCTATCCATGCGAACAGCCTCGTAGGACAGGGTGTGTCCCGCCGCCGCCGCGATGCGCTGCTGCGCGGTGTACGCATCGAAAGCAGTCTGCTTGATGAGCACGAGCACCCGTCTGTAACTCATCGATTGCCCGGTCGATGCCCTCCGTGGCCCTCGGCCTCCCCCGATTGTGGAAAAGGTATTCCACGTGCTCGTCTCTCCGAGCAGCCGAGTAACGTGGATGTTCTGATGGAACTTTCCTCGTGTGGCCTTTTTAGTCTGCGAAGGGGCGATTTGGGGCGATTTTTTAAATTAGACTAGATTGGGTCCATGGTAGAGCAAATGGTGTGGCGTTGAAGCTAATTGGGTTGAAATACACGTGGAAATATCGTCGCTTCCAATGGCCGACGGACGATTTCACAGGCGCGTGTTTGCCAGCTGGATTTCAAGAACCCTCGTCGACGCTCACTTGCTTCCACGCGGTGCACGTCAGAGATGGCCGCGGCTGTGAGTATCGGATTCCGGGTGGAGCGTTCGCTTCCCCGCGTGAGCCCGCGCGTCGGTTCGCGCGATGCCTCGTGCGCGCGTCTTCGATATTGCGCGAGGCCCCTCCCGCGCTCCCGCGGTGCGTACTCTGAGAGGGGCCCGAACGCGGTGCGGATCTCGGCGTCCGCGGGCGCGTCGGGAAGCGCCCCGTTCCGCATGATCGTCCTCCGGCACAGCGATAGCTGCACGCAGGACGCAGATCTTCGCGATCACGACAGGCCGCTCACGTCCTGGGGCCGGACCGCGGCGTCCAAGCTGTGTTCCGAGCTGGTTTCGAAGGGCTGGGCCGAGCCGGACTTGGTGTTGTGCTCCGCGTCCACGCGCTCGAGGGAGACACTCGGCGAGATGGTGCGAACGCACACTCCCCTCGGCATGGCTGAGACCCACTTCATGGGATCGCTCTACGCCTTCGCCGCCATGGACGGACTCACCGCGGATCACCTCCGGGAGACGGTGTCCAGCCTCGTGGAGAAGGACGGGGGCCGCGACGATCGCGTGCGGACGGTGATGGTCATCGGGCACAACAAGGGCTGGGAGGAGGCGGCGACGGACTTCGCCGGCGAGAGCGTCAGGCTCGGCGTCGCCAACGCCGCGCTGCTCGAGTTCGCGGGCGAGGGGGCGGGGACCTGGGCCGAGGCGTTTGATCAGAACGCGTGGAAACTCGCTCACGTCGCTCAGCACGGCTTGGCGGAGCCCGAGAAGGAGTGCGAGACGGAGTTTGGGGGCGACGGCGACGGACCCATGCCCATGCCCGCGTGATGGATCACGTTCGGCGATTGGGTCGGTTGTGCGTTCTGTGTTCGATTTCGTTTGGGGTGTTGGGGGTTATGGGTTGTACCACCAGAGATTCTACCGGGTTGTTCTTCTACTGAATACAAATACGATTCGTTTACCTACCGACACGTGTCCTATGAATGAGTGTCGCACGTTCACCGACCGCACGCGTCGACGTCGCAGTCCGCGCGTCTAGAAGGATGAAAACTCGTTCGCGGCGCTTCCGAACGGGTTCCCCCCCGCGCGCGCGAGCTCCGGGGCGTCGGTGAGGACGCCGCCTTTTCCCATCCTAAACGCTCGGTCCGTCACCGGCGAGATCTCCTCGACGTCGTGGCTCACCACCACCACCGCGCGCTCTTTCCGTAAGTCCGCGAGGAGGCTCACGACCTCGGCCCTGGCTTTCCAGTCCAGCCCCGCGAGCGGCTCGTCCAGGCACAGCACGTACGGATCTCGCACGAGTTGGATGGCGAGCGCGAGCCTTCGCTTGTATCCGCCGGAGAGGGACGTGACGGGTGTGTCGAGCGGGAAGTTGGACATGCCCACCGAATACAGCGCATCCTGCAGCTTCAAGGCCAGCGCGCGTCGCTTGGGGAACGCCTCGGGTTTCTGTGGCCACCCGAAGGTCAGCTCTCCGAGCATGTCCTTGCCCAAAAAGTGCCTCTCCGGGAACTGAAAGACCAGCCCCACCCGCTCCAGACGCGCGGCGGCGCTCATGTGACCGTACTCGCGCTGGTCCGTGAATGTGATGACACCCCCGGTGGGCTCGTTGAGTCCGGTGATGACGTGCAGGAGGGTGGACTTGCCGAAACCCGATCGGCCCACGATGAGGTTCAACCCCGTGGGGGGTATGCGGAGGTTCACCTCCTTCAGCACCACCGTGCCGCTGTTCACGGGGGTGAACTCGAGGCGATCCACGACGAGCCCGCCGCGGGATACGTCCGCGGCCACGGCGAGTCGCGACGATCTTTGCCCACGACCGGGTCTCTGCTGACCAGAGCCCTTCAACGCCCCGACGATGTCAACCCTCGTGCAGGAGGACGAAGAGCTGTTGCCTCCGAACATGGTCGCCGCGCGCGGTCGGCCGTGACGGTCGATGTTGCGCCGTGCACTCGCCACCGAGGACGAGCACGACGCGGTGGTCGATCGAGCCGCCGCGGTGTTCATCTCCGACGTGGCCCGACGCCGGGAGGGACAGTGTGAGACCGCTTTTTGGTTATCGATTGCCAAAAAAACTGCCTGCGATCGGTCCATCAGTCCAGTCTATTAACTCATGAACTTATACGGGGATTCTCAACTGGCGATTGGCCTATCTTTCAAACGAGAGGCGGAGGCGATACGTAGCCGTTCGAAACGTCGGTCGTCGCATAAGGAAGGCGCTCCGAGCGGCTCTGGGAGCCCTGGCACCTCGAATCGACCGTTCGTCGTCTTTGAGGCGTCACCGTCATGCACGCGGTCGCGCGAGCGGCGGGTGCGGCGACCCCCGCGGTCGCCAACCGCGCGCGTCCCCGGCGATGCAATAATCGACACGCTAACCGCCTCGCGGGAGCGTCGACCCCGGCGACCGCGACGCCGCGCCCGCGATGGAACCGCGACGCCGTTTCCGATGGGACCCTGAGGGAGCGGGTCATCGCCATGGCCGAATCCGCCGCCAGCACGTCCGCCGTCGACGGCGTCGAGGGCGATCGGGCGACGGGATCGGAGGCTGGCGCCGTTAATGGAAGCGCTCCGAGGGAATTATCGTACAACGGCGCATCCTCCTCCGGCTACGAGGAGACCGAGGAGTGGTACTACCCCGACGACGAGGACGAGGAGGAGGAGTGGGACGAGGAACCCGACCCGCATCCGTGGGCGTTCCCGGTCACGTCCGCGGCCGCGCTCGCGGCGTGGTCCGTCTACGTCCGCAAGAAGAAATTCGCCGACGAGGCCAAGCTGTCGAAGCGCGAGCGGGCCAAGCTGCAGAAAGAGCGCGAAGCCAAGGCGAAGGAGTTGGAGGCGCGCAAGGCACCCGTGGACGATCGCCCGCTCAAGGTTCGGTACAGGGAGATGCGCGCCGCGCAGATCGAAGCCGAGGAGGCCAAGGCCCAGACGCAATCCGCGGCGAGGGCGGCGGAGGTTGAGGAGCTGCGCAAGGTTGCCGAGTGGCAGCGGCGGGTCGACGCCGAGCAGCGATCCGAGCGCATGCAGGAGGCGTTGAAGCGCGAGGCCAATCGCAGGGCGTGGATCGAGTCCGCCAGGGTGGAGAAGCTCGCGCTCGAACGCCAACGGGAGGAGAGGCTCGCCGAGGCCAAGCGGCTTAAGGAACTCGCCGACTCGCCCAAATCGGAAAAGCAGTTTCGCAAGGAGCGCGCCGCCGAGGAGAGAAGGGTCGCCGCCGAGGAGAAGAAGCTGGCCGAGGCGGCCGCCAAGGCTAAGGCTGCCGCCGAGAAGGCTGCCGAGCTCGCCAAGGAGAAGAAGGCGGCGGACAGGGCGCGCGCCGCGGAGCTCAAGGCGGCGGCGAAGGAGAAGCTCAAGCAGGTTGCCGACGCCAAGAAGCGAGCCGAGGCGGAGGCCAAGCCCAACGCGGAGAAAGTCGCGGCCGAGACCAGGGCCCGGGTGGAGGGGCAACGCGCCAAGGATGTCGAGATCAAGGCGGCCAAGGCGGCGGAGGCTGCCGCCAAGCAGGCTGACGCGGCGGCTGCGCGGGACCGCGCCGTCGCCGAGCAGCGCGCCCGCACCGCCGACGATAAAGCAGCCAACGACGCCAAGGCCAAGGTTACCCGGGAGGTGAACATCGGACGTGCCAAGGTCAAGGCGGCTGAGGTCAAGGAACAGACCAAGGTCAAGGCGGCTGAGGTCAAGGAGCGCGTGCAGAGGGAGGCGTCGGAGACGGCGACGAGGGCCAAGGCTGCGATGGACAAGGCTGGCGCGGAGGCGGCAAAGGCGAAGGCTCGGGCGGTGGAGCGGGCGAAGGAAGCCGCGGCGAAGGCGAAGGCTGCCGAGGTCAAGCAGGCGAAGCCGGCTGCCGAGAAGCCAAAGTCCGATCCCAAGGCTGACAAGGCCAAGGCTGAGGCTGCCAAGAAGGCTGACGCTGCCAAGAAGGCTGACGCTGCCAAGAAGGCTGACGCTGCCAAGAAGGCTGAGGCTGCCAAGAAGGCCGAGGCTGCCAAGAAGGCTGAGGCTGCCAAGGCGAAGAAGCAGACGGCCGACCCCAAGAAAAAGTCGGCGGAGTCGTCGACGCCCGCGACTGGCCAGTTTGTCGACGCCGTCAACGTCGCCGCCGCCCGAACAAAGACTGTCGCCGCCGATTCAATCGCCGCCGTCAAGTCCAGTACCGCGCGCACCCTCGGTCCCATCCGGGAGGAGATCACGGAGTACGCCACCGCCATCGACGCCAAACCACCCGCGCCTGTCGCCAAGCTGTCCACCATCTCCGGGCTATCGCCCTCGACGCTGGTGGGCACGGGCGTCGCCATGTTCGGCGGCTTGGCGCTCGCCATCCTCCTCCCCGGCGGAGGTTCGGGTTCCGATGTCGACCGCCCGGCGCCTCGGGACGGACCCTCGGGCGGGGACCCCGACGCGCGGAGCAGGCAGAGGGATGTGCTCGAGAAGCAGCTCGCGGAGGATCGCGAGACGCAGAGGTCCCGCGTGGCGTCCGCGTTGGGCGACGGCGCGGCTCCTTCGAGGGACGACGTCAGGGAGAAGAACCGCGCCGCCGCGAACGACGACGATTTCGACGGCGCCGAGATGGGCGAGGCGCCCGAGTGGGACGAGAAGGAGGTCAAGGCGATGCAGAAGGAGTACCAGAAGTTCCTCAAGGGAAGCAAGGCGACGGAGAAGCCGTGGTGGAGCCTCGGGACGCGTAGAACTCAGAAGTGAGACTTATTGGAATGTGATTTTGACAAACATGTTAAGCCAATTTACACCAAATACTCGTTTACATCGGCCGTAATTCAACTTATTTATATGTTTATTATTTTTCCGTAACCACAGCCCGTGCGGGTGATCAGCACGGATCGAGTATCTCAGCCTATGGCTCAGACACGTCGACCCGACCACGTCGCCGTTTGGAGTCCGTTTGAAGCTGAACCCGCGCCCTCCGCGCGTCCGTCCAGTCACAACACCGAGAGCAGTGACCGTCCGCGTCACCGCCTCACCCCGCGCGTGGAGACACCCCGCGCCGCGACTCGCGCCTCCTCGGAGCACCCGCGAGCGCCTTCTTTCACCGATCGGATCGTGGATCGTCGGCCAAGGTTCTGGGAAAACGTAGCAAGATGGGCGCCAATTCTTACCAGGATCTGGCGGTGCGCTTCCGGGCGTACCACACCAACTCCCTCAACGTCGCGCTGCACATGGTGACTACCCCCGTTGGTATCATCGCCGCGCTCGTTCTCCTGCTCAACCACCCCGCGGTGACCGAGCAGCACTTCCAGATCGCGGTCGGCGCGTACGTGGCCTCTCTGCTCGTGACGCTCGGCGACTTCAAGCTCTGGGTCGCCACCTCCGCGATGATGGCCGGCCTCGCCGCCGTCACGATGCACATCGCTCCCATGCTCGAGACCTACGACGCGCTTAAGCTCATGGGCTTCGCGTACATCGGCCAGGAGCTCGCGCACATCATCACCGGCGAGAAGACCTTCCAGTCCACGTACCAATCCGCCTCCCCCACCTTCCTCGCGCTCCTCCTCGAGCACACCTACTTCCTCCTCCCGCTGTGCATCGACGCCCTCGTCAACATGAAGGCATCCTTCGCCGAGTGGATCGTCGCGCACAACTACGTCGTCAGGTGCAAACTCTCGAACAAGGCGGACTCGGCGGCGCGCAAAACCGTGTACGATTTCGTCACCGCCGCCAATCCCGACCGCACGTGCACCGCGCACTGGTGGTACCAGAAGCTCGAGGGCAAGGTGAAGGATGCCTTCTCCCACTGCATGTCGTGCGACGCCATGATGGGCATGTTCTACGACAGGTTCAGGCCCGACCTCTACAACGTGCAGGCCATCCCGGCCATGAACGAGATTTACGTGGCGTCCAGCCACCACAACAACAACTCGGACACCGTGTTCTACACCCAGCACTGCGACGGACCGTGGAGCGTGTGGCCCTGGTGCCACGTGTACCGCGTCATGCTCGCCGTGAACGAGAACGTCCAGGTCGAGACCCTGTTCACCATGGAGCGCGGAGGCGGCTGCCTCAGCGATGGCGACGCCGTGGGCTTTGACTACAACCGCGAGATTCACGTCATCGCCGACCTTCCCACCAAGAACAAGGACAGGAGGATCACCATGAAGCTCCACTACGTCGTCTACCCCAAGTGCTTCGGTCCCTTCGGCAGCGTTGTCGGTACCCTCGCCACCTGGTACAACACCACCGCCAGGAACCTCTTCCTCGCCACCATCCGCCCCCGCGGCCTCTTCTGGAGGTTCATGGCGTGGAACGTCATCTTCTGGACCAAGAGGGTGAGGGAGCTCGAGAGGTACGCCGGTCTCAACAACGTCGCCGCCGCCGCCGCGCTCTTCGCCGTCGGCCAGAAGATCCACCCCAACTTCTTCATGGTGGCCACCTCCTTCACGCACTACTGCATGTACATCGCCACGTACCACTACAGGCACAAGATCAACTTTGGCGTGTTCAAGCGTAACGTGGTCTTCTTCAAGACGATCGCGCTCACGCACCTGTGCTGGAACTACCTCACCAACTTCACGTACGATCCCGTGTCCATCGCGATGCTCGTGGTTGGCTACGGCCTCTCCACCGCCGCCACCGTGGCGCTCGGCATCGACCAGACCTACTTTGGCGTGGAGCTCGGCGTGATGAAGCCCAACTTTGTGTCCCAGTTCCCCTACGGGTACGTGCCGCATCCCATGATCATCGGGTCCATCGTCGGTCTGCTGGGCTTCCACAAGATGGCGACCTTCCGCGCGGCGCTTCCGTACCTCGTGCCCGTTCACATCTGCATGTACATGACCCACATGATCCAGGAGCAGGTGTACGACATCTACAAGAAGGACTGGCACGCCGGTGCCAAGGCGGGTGCGGCCCCGGCGAAGGGCAGGAGCAAGAGGGTCAAGGCCCACTGAGACTTGCAAACATTTTTTTATTAGACGCAGCACGCTGTGGAATCACACAGTCTTTTTGATCAAAAACATTTCACATTATCAATCGCTCTCCCACGCTCCCGCGCCAACCCTCCTCGGGGACCTGCTGACTCTCATCAGCTGAAGTTTTCTCGGTGACGACAAAAACAATGCAGCGAGCCGTCTCGTCACAGTTCGCAGCGCCCTGGGAGAGTCTGCGTCGGTCCCAGCGTGCGCTCGAATCACTCGTGACGCGCGTGCCATGAGCGTGTCCACGACGATGGAGCGCGACTCCGGGTTCGGGAGCCGCGTCGCGCGATACCTGTGGAGCCTGCTGAACCTGTACTTCCTGCTCCGATCTTTCGCCAAGGCTTGCGTGGACCGAGCCTTCCACGCGATGGGCTTGGCGTTCCTGGAGCCGAGACGCGGGTTGATGTTCGCCGCGAGGAAGTCACAGGCGTCTGTGGCCAGGTTGATCGGGATCCAGGACCCGGGGTGGCGGTGGGACTGGATCGCGGGGGAGAGGCCGCCTCCCCCGAGGTGCATCGCGGCTGTCGTGAACGACCAGGACGATGCCATGCACCCTCGATGCCTGACGCAGCTTGCGAACCTGGCGGTGTGGTGCACCGAGGAGGGAATAGGACACGTATCCATGTACGATCAGGACGGGAGCGTGCGCGCGGGTAAGGAGCGGCTGGTGGAGGCGGTGGTGAGGGCCACGGTGGATGGGCACCGACGAAACAGATTACACCGGATGCGAGCGTGCACATACGAGGTCAGGACCGTGGACGACGACGGGACCGTGCGCGTCGCCGCGAGGTTCACGTGCGGCGGCGCGGCGACCAATAAGTGGGCCGAGCTCTTCGGCATAGGCAAGAAGGAGCCCGCGAAGGACGGGGACGACTCGCGTGCGTCGGCGCCGACGAAGACGACGGTTGACCTGCTCCGCGGGGGCGACGGCGGGGCGGCTCTGTTGGAGGCGGCGAGGGTGATGACGCGAGACGTGACACGAAAGGAGGAGGACTCGCTTAGTAATGAGGATTCGATCACGCCGCGGGAGCTGGAGGCTTGGATGGAACGGACGGGTCGGCGTCTGCCCGCGGTGGATTTGGCGATTGTGTTTGGAAGACACTTCCACGCGTCGGCGTATCCGCCGTGGCAGCTGCACAGGGCGGAGATTTACCACGTGGACGGTGGTCTGTGGGGGTTCACGCGCAAGGGTCTCAGGCGGGTGCTGCGTCGATACTCCAAGACGGCGCAGAGGTTCGGCAAGTAGTATGGTAAGCCGGTGGTGACGCGAATCTAATATTGAACTGGACTAGTTTGTGACTTTTTCGGGTGGCGATCGGCGACTGCGGTCCCCCTATTGGCCGCGTCCGCCCCTGCCGCCGCGGCCACCCCTGCCGCCCCTGCCGCCGGCACCTCCCCTCCCCGCGCCGCGCCCGCCCGCCCTCGGGTCGATGCGCTTGAACATCGGCGCGTTCTTCAGCATGTCCGGGATGATCAGGAAACGAATCTTGCTGCCTCGGACGTAGACGTTCTCCAGTTGGTTCACACGGCCGTCTTTGCCCGTGTGCGTGATGCCCTCGAGCTGGCAGTTCCAGTTGTCCTCAGACTCGATCAGCGTGCCCCTGTACGTGTCGCCCGTCTTGAGCTCGATCTGTTGAAGAGGATTGAGGGGGTGGGCGGTCAGCGACGCGTGGAGGGAAGCGCGGGAAGGAGCGATCGCCCCCAGACTGGTTGGCACTAGGTTTTTCTCCGCTGCAGAGATTTCGGGCGGGATCCCGGGAAACGCGCGTCACGCGACCGTCGAGGGCGCGTGGACGACGCGGGGTGAACGCCGGATGCCGTGGATACACGTACCGTCACGGTGTGCCCCTCCGACTCGTGGAGAAGCTTGACGGGGATGCCGATACCCTTGCCGAGACCGGTCGACATTGCTCCGTCTCAGATTTTCCCGTCTCTCCTTCTACTTCCGCGAACCGGCGCTTGCCTGGCTCGATGTGCGACCCTCGGATCGACGACGCGAGCGTGCGGGTGACTTTGCCCGATAACACCGACGTGCGAACGCTGTACGCCTGCTTTGGCGTCGCGTGCTCGTGCTCGTTGCTGTGAATCGCCGGGCAGATGATGAGAGCCTGATTTCCTCGCTCTGTGGCCAAACTGCCAGAAATCAAACTGCCGCGATTTTGTTGGCAGCGAGTTTCTCAATCGGTGCGATCACTTCGCGGAGGCGTCGGCAGCGCAAGAGCCGCCGAGAGAGGGGTTTCGACCCAGCCTTCGCGTGGCCGGGAGTGTTGGAGTGAGTCGCCATGGGGAAGAAGAGCATGAGCAAGGACCGGGGGTACATCACCGCCTCCGAGTGGGCGATTGAGGGCGGCGGGTATAAAAACAAAATGGAGGGAGTGCCCTTCCGCCGCCTGCCCT
>ENA-OWPI01002494-OWPI01002494.1-marine-metagenome-genome-assembly--contig:-NODE-2494-length-17115-cov-25.445181_pt1 | contig 17115 bp, 18 predicted proteins | sample MGYA00238138_ERZ651775 | MGnify/ENA primary metagenome ERZ651775 (study PRJEB26906, sample SAMN06265043) | marine metagenome | isolation source: Helgoland LTER site | place: Germany:Helgoland, sampling...
CTAAAGCTAACTTGTTTACTGGAAATATTAAGACCATAATCTTTCCATGATCCTTCAGAGACCATTTTTGCATATAAATCTAAAATAATTTTAAGCTCATCTCTGTCAAAAAATTGTTTCTCTTCTTGAAGTTTATGAGGGTTATTGACTACAAGCTTTAAATTACTGTACATCAATTTTATATTTATTAATTAATGGTATTTGAAAGCCTGTAAAAATTATAGTGATTGGTAACATTCCCCATACCTTAAAGTTAACCCAAAACTCTTCTGTTTGAGTTCGCCACACACATTCATTTAATATTGCAAGACCAAAAAAGAAAAACATCCACCTTTTGTTTAATAATTCCCAACCAATATCTGTTAAAGGAATTGATTTACCCATAATTTTCTTAAGTACAGGTTCTTTAGTGAAATATTTTCCAAAGAAGAGAGCTAGAGCAAATAAAATATTTATAATTGTTGGTTTTACATAAATAAAAACTGGATCATTAAAATAAATTGTAAGACCCCCAAAGAAGGTAATTAATATTCCACTTATTAATGGCATCATAGGAATTTTTTTTTCAAAAAACCAAACAACGATTAATGCGACCAATGTTGCAACTATAAGTGGAGGAATAGCAACCGATAAATTTTTATCACTATTATAGTAATAGAAAAAAAATATAGCTAATGGTCCAAAATCTGTAACAAATTTCAAAAAAGATTTATTCACTAAAAGATATTAACATATTTGCCACATCACAAAACATTAATATTTTTAGCATTGATTTTTATTTTTAAATACCCATACTAATGTCAATGCCAATCCAAAAAGCTAAATTCTCAATTGGAGATATTGTAAAACATAAACACTTTGAATTTAGAGGTGTAATATATGATGTCGACTTTGAATTTAATAATTCAGAGGAATGGTATCAGTCTATTCCAAAAAATGTGAGACCAAGAAAAGATCAACCATTTTATCATTTGTTAGCTGAAAATGATGAAATTACTTATGAAGCCTATGTTTCACAACAAAACCTTTTAATGGACGACTCAGATGAGCCTATTAAACACCCATTAATTGAGGAAATTTTTTCAGGCAAAAAAGGCTCTACCTATTTCAAGCTTTCTAATTAAGCTTATCATTATTCAAACACATTTAGTTCAAATCTAGGCCATACTATTTAAGTAATTTTAATCTATATTCTGATCAAGAGTGTTAAACGTTAATTTCAAATCATTATTTCCCTCTGCATTCTTGATCGGAAAACCTTTTCATAATAGATATCCTTAAGATAAATCCAAAAATAAAATATGTTTAAATTTTTTGAACCTAATAAAATTTTTCAAATAACTTCAAGAGCTCCAAAATATGTTCTGTTTTTATTTATTGTTGTACTTTCAGTTGGTTTAACTGAGGCATTATTTTTATCACCAGAAGATTATAAACAAAGTGATGCAGTTAGGATTATGTATGTTCACGTTCCTTCTGCTTGGATTTCTCTTGGAATTTTTTCATCAATTACCTTGTTATCAATAAGTGGTTTTATATTTAAAAATAAAAACTTTTTTTTAATATCGAAGAGTTTAGCACCCTCAGGATTTGTATTTAATATTATCGCATTAGTTACGGGTTCTATTTGGGGTAAGCCAACCTGGGGAACATGGTGGGCCTGGGATGCTAGAATTACTTCGATGTTAATCTTGGCATTATTTTATGCAATGTATCTGATTTCTTGGAGAATTTATGAAAGTGAAGAAAAGGTTTTTAAGATTACAACTTTTATAACAATACTTGGTATAATTAATGTTCCTATTATTAAATATTCTGTAGATTGGTGGAATACACTTCATCAACCAGCATCAATCAATATTTTAGCAAAAAGCTCAATTCATTCATCCATGCTTTTCCCTTTATTAATAATGACTGCGGCATTTGCTCTTTTTGCATTGCTAATTTTCTTGATGAAATATAATACAGAACTGATAAAAATTAAAAATAAAGGCTTAGATAGACTATGATAAATGAACTACTTTTTATGAACGGATACGGAGCATATGTATTATCTGCTTTCAGTTTTACTCTTGTAAGTTTTTCAGCTCTATATTTAATTACGAAAATTCAATTTATTAAGGAGCAAAATAAATTTGTAGCTAAATTTGGATCTCTAAACTCTAAGAAAGCTAAATCCGCAACATCACAAAGAATTAATAAAGAAATTTTAGCTAACGCCACAAATAATTAACTTTTAAACCATGTATGGTCGTAAAGTTAAATTAAGATTTTTATTTGTAGTACTTATTTTAATAACTTTAATATTAACAGCATTTCTTGTTTTAAAATCACTTGAAGAAAACGTAGTTTATTTTCAATCTCCTTCAGAAATTAAATTATTATCAGAATTAGATAAAAAAAAAATTAGAGTTGGAGGAATGGTTAAAAAAAACTCTATTTTTATTACGGCTAATGAAGTTAAATTTATTATCACAGACTTCAAAAATGATATAAATGTTACTTATACAGGAGCTATACCAAACCTTTTTGAAGAAGGAAAAGGAGTAGTTGCTGAAGGTTTTTTAAAAGACAGAAGTCTTTTTTCTGCTACGAAAATTCTAGCAAAACATGATGAAAATTATATGCCACCAGAAGTAAAAGAAGCGCTAGGGATAAAATAAATGTTATTTAGTGTTATTGGACATTACTCATTAATTCTAGGACTTTTCATTGGTTTAATTCTTATATTTTTTTCTATTAAAAATTTTAGAAATTCTATTAATTTAGATACTAAAATTTTATCTTTTACCTTTTTGCAATTTATTTTAGTTGTAGTTAGTTTTCTATGTTTAATTTTATCGTTTGTTTTTTCTGATTTTAGTAATGAAACTGTATTTAATAATTCACATACAACAAAACCACTTTTTTATAAAATTTCAGGTACTTGGGGTAATCATGAGGGAAGTTTATTACTTTGGTTACTTGTTTTAACTCTATTTATTTTTTTATTTTTAATAAAAACAAAAGACCAACCCACAAAGTATAAAATTTTAACTTTAGTATTTCAGCAAGTAATAATTATTGGTTTTTTTGTTTTTTTGATTAAAACATCTAATCCATTTAACTATCTTTACCCAATACCAGAAGAGGGCTTAGGTTTAAATCCAATACTACAAGATCCAGCTTTAGCAATTCATCCACCAATTTTATATTTAGGCTATGTGGGCTCATCAATAATTTTTTCATCTGCTTTAGCTGCAACAAGTCTTAATATGATTTCTAAAAAATGGGCTTCTCACATAAAAAAATGGGTTCTAATTTCTTGGGTTTTTCTTACTTTAGGGATCTTATTAGGATCAATTTGGGCCTATTATGAATTAGGTTGGGGAGGATTTTGGTTTTGGGATCCAGTTGAAAATGTTTCATTGATGCCATGGTTAGCTTTAACCACACTTTTACACTGTGTTTTAGTTTTAGAAAAAAAGCTAGTTTTAACTTCTTGGGTCATCATATTATCTATTTCAACATTTACATTAAGTATGTGTGGAACATTTTTAGTAAGATCTGGAATTCTTAACTCTGTTCATACTTTTGCAAATGATCCAGAGAGAGGATTATTTATTTTAATTTTTTTATTTTCTTTAATTTTTATTTCACTATTTATCTTTTTCTTCTTTCACAAACCCAATCAAAGTAATTTAAATAATTTTTTTTGGCTAAGTAAGGAAACATCAATAATAATTAATAATTGGTTTATGATGTATTTTTTATCTGTAGTGTTAGTTGGGACCGTTTATCCTATATTTCTTGATGTTTTAACTTCTGAAAAAATATCTGTGGGACCACCATTTTATCATAAATTAATAATTCCATTTCTAATTCCTTTTTTATTGATCATGGCAATTGGACCTAAATTAAAATGGATAAAGTCTAATTTAGAGGACAAAGTTTATCTAATCTCTTTGTTATTCATTTCTTTTTTATTATCGTTTTTAATTGTTAAAAATTTTAATTCAAATTTTCTTATTAATACAATCTTAATTTCAAGTGCTTTATATTTATTCTTTGTAACTTTGAGAGACTTTTTTATTAAGAAAAAAAATAATATTTCTCAAAATATTGCTCATTTTGGATTTAGTTTGTTAATTTTAAGTATTTTATTTAACAGTTTGTTTTCAACAGAAATAATTACCAATCTAAAAGTTGGTGAAACTTTTGAGACTTCAACGACCAAAATAATTTTTAAGAATATAAACCAAAAAAAAGAAACAAATTATAAATCTATTGTAGGAAATTTTAGTATTCAAAATTCAAATGGAAAAATAGATAATTTATCACCTGAATTAAGAATATATAATCAACCAAATATTGTGACTAGTGAAGCTGATATTAAAACAACCTTATTGTCTGATAAATTTTTAGTAATTAATTTAGTTCAAAATCAAGATTATTTTAATGTTCGATATCAAGTTAAACCCTTTATGCTATGGATTTGGTTGTCTGTACTATTGATTAGCTCAGGTGCTCTAATTAGTTTATTTAAAAAAGAATATGAAAAATAGATTATTATTATTATTTATAATTTCTATTTTCATAATTATTTTTATAATCTTCTACAAAGGTTTAAAAAATACTAATGTCTATACTCCAGATATAACAATTAATAAAGAAGTACCCTCTTTTTCTTCAGAGCTATTCTATTCAAACGAAGTAATAAAATCAAAGGAGATTTTTGATTTAGATAAATTTTATTTATTAAATATTTGGTCATCATGGTGTGTACCATGTAGACAAGAGCATTCTTCATTAATGGATTTAATGAAAATCAAAAAAATTAAAATTATTGGTCTTAATTATAAAGATACTAAAAAAAATGCCGAAAGTTTTTTAAGTGAACTTGGTAACCCTTTTCATCAAATAATTTTTGACAAGGAAGGCATTAACGCAATAGAGTGGGGGGCTTATGGTGTGCCCGAGTCTTTTTTAATTTATGATAGAAAAATTATAAAAAAATATATTGGACCACTTAACAAACAATCAATTAAAGAAATTAAATTTTTAATAAAATGAAAATATTAAAATTATTCTTTATTATTTTTTTTATTTTTTCATTTAACCATTTGAAGGCAAACAATGAGGAGATAAAAATAAAAATTACAAAAAATTTACGATGTTTGGTCTGTCAAGGTCAATCTGTTTATGACTCAGATTCTGAGTTTGCTAATAGTTTGAAAGTTTTAGTAGATAAAAAATTAGAGAAAGGATTTTCTGAATCTCAAATTTATGACTATTTTAAAGATAAATACGGAGAATGGATATTGTATGATCCTGAGCTTAATAAAAATACTTATTTACTTTGGTTATTACCAATATTGATATTTTTAATTGGGGGTGCAATAATCCTTAAAAGTTTTATATTTAAAAAATAACTGTCAAATTATGAATCTTAAAAAATTTTATTTTAGTCTTTTATTTGTATTTTTTGCTTTTTCAATAAACGCTGAGGAATTAAAAAATAATAATTCAAGCAATGCATTTAATGTTTATACAGGCATGTTTGATTTTAGTGATGATGGTAAGAGCTCAACGCTAATTGGTTTTCAACATCAAAACGAAAACCTTAATCGAGACACTTTTTTAGGAAATCTTTCACCTATAACGGGTGGATTATTTACAGCTGATAATGCTGGCTATATTTATACAGGAGTACAAGCCCAATATAAAGTTGGTGCCTTAAATATTACACCGAGTTTTACTCCAGGATTATATCATGAAGGTGATGGTAAAGATCTTGGACATATGATCGAATTTAAAAGCGAGGTTCAATTATCACTTAACTTATCACAAAATAGTGAATTAGGTTTTTCTTATAATCATATATCAAATGCCAGTATTGGAGATAAAAATCCTGGGGCAAATAGTTATATGTTTAATTTCATTAAAAACTTTTAATAACAGTTATGAATTTAAAGGATTGTTATAATTTTAATGATTTTAGAAAACTTGCAAAAAAAAGATTGCCCTCACCAATTTTTCATTACATTGATGGTGGATCAGATGATGAGGCTACATTAAAAAGAAATACTGATGCTTTTAATGATTGTGATTTAATTCCAAATGTACTTGCAAGTGTAGGTAAACCAGATTTATCAACAACAGTATTTGGTAAAAAAATTGATATGCCAATTTTTTTATCACCAACAGCAATGCAAAGACTTTACCATCACGATGGAGACAAAGCTTCTGCTAGAGCTGCTGAAAAATTTGGTACTTTTTATAGTATGTCCACAATGGCAAACAATACTATTGAGGAAATTGCTGAAATTTCTAATGGACCAAAATTATTTCAACTATATGTTCATAAAGATCAATCCATAACTGATGATTTAATAGAGAGATGCAGAACATCTGGCTATGACGGAATGTGTCTTACAGTTGATACATTAGTTGCAGGAAATAGAGAGAGAGATCACAGAACAGGTTTTACAACACCACCAAAACTTACCCTTCAAAGCTTAATGAGTTTTGCAATGAGACCTGAATGGGTTTTTAATTATTTTACACATAAAAAATTTGAATTATCTAACGTTTCAAAAAAAACAGATAAAGGAACTAATATCGCAAAGTCAGTGATTGAATATATTAACGAACAATACGATCCAGCGATGAATTGGAAGGATGCAGAGTATTGTGTAAAAAAATGGAATAAGCCCTTTGCATTAAAAGGCGTTATGTCTGTTGAGGATGCAAAAAGAGCAATAGATATAGGTTGTACTGCTATAATGGTTTCAAATCATGGAGGTAGACAATTAGATGGATCAAGGTCTCCATTTGACCAGGTTAAAGAACTTTCAGATGCGGTAGGAGATCAACTAGAAATTATTTTAGATGGGGGAATAAGAAGAGGAACTCATGTCTTAAAAGCATTGGCTGCAGGTGCTACAGCATGTAGTTTTGGTAAAATGTTCTTATTTTCCTTGGGTGCTGGAGGTCAAGCTGGTGTAGAACACCTGTTACAAAATATGCATGATGAAATTAATAGAAATATGGTATTGATGGGTTGTAAAAATCTTAGTGAACTTAACAACAATAAAATAATTTATCGGAAATAAGAGCAAATACTTATAAAAAATATATATAAAAAAAATTAATTATTAAAAAAAATAGGAAGGATACAAAAAGGTCATGAAATTAGCAGCAAATTTAGAGCGTTTAGGAACAGAGTCAGCTTTTAGTGTATTGGCTGAAGCAAAAAAATTAGAAGCTCAAGGAAATCCAATGATTCACTTGGGTTTAGGTCAACCTGATTTTAAAACTCCTCCACATGTCGTAGAGGCTGCTAAAAAAGCTTTGGATGATGGTCATCATGGTTATGTTATGTCAAATGGTATTCCAGAATGTAGACAAGCGGTAACAAGATGGATTAAAAAACGTTATGATGCAGATGTAGATTTTGAGAGAATTTTAATTATGCCGGGTGGCAAGCCTACAATGAGTTACGCAATTCAATGTTTTGGTGAACCAGGAGCAGAAATTATTCATCCAACACCAGCTTTTCCAATTTATGAATCTATGATTAATTATACAGGATCAACATCAGTTCCTTATGATCTAACTGAAGATAAAGATTTAAAATTTAGTGCTGATAAAATTTTATCTTTGATAACTGATAAAACAAGATTGTTAATTTTGATTAATCCAAATAATCCTACAGGAAGTTTTGTTGAAAAACCTGAGATTGATAAATTAGCTGAAGGATTAAAAAAACATCCTCATGTTACTATTTTAAGTGATGAAATTTATAGTAGACAAATTTTTGATGGAAAAGAAATGCCTACTTTTTTTAATTATCCAGAACTTAGGGATAGATTAATTGTTCTAGAAGGATGGAGCAAAGCATATTCAATGACTGGATGGAGATTAGGCTGGAGTTTTTGGCCAGAAACTTTAGTTCCACATGTAAATAAACTTTTAATTAACAGTGTTTCATGTGTAAATGCTGCTGCTCAGTTTGCAGGTATAGCGGCACTTGATGGACCAGATGACTCAATTCATCTTATGATGGAAAAGTTTACTCAAAGAAGAAAATTAATTCATGAAGGGTTAAATAGTTTACCCGGCGTTGAATGCAGTCTGCCAGGTGGAGCTTTTTATGCATTTCCAAAAGTAATTGGAACTGGAATGAATGGTGCAGAATTTTGTAAAAAAGCTATGCATGAAGCTGGTGTTGCTATTGTCCCAGGAACCGCATTTGGTAAAACTTGTAATGATTACGTAAGATTTAGCTTTGCTGCTTCTCAAGATAACATATCTAACGCATTGGAAAATATCAAAAAAATGCTAGGCTAGGTTTAATGACCGAGTTAGCTTTACCAAAGATAGATAAAAAAACTTTAGATAAAAAAGATTATATCTTTAAATCGTTAGCTAAACTTATAAATCCTGAGTATGTTTTAAGTCATAAGGATGAAATCAAACCCTATGAAACAGATGGTTTGTCTGCTTATAAACAAACTCCCTTAGCGGTAGTAATGCCTGAAAATACAAAAGAAGTAAGTAGTATTTTAAAGTTTTGTCATGAAGAAAATATAAAAGTAGTTCCAAGAGGAGCGGGAACAGGACTTTCAGGTGGTGCCTTACCTTTACAAGATGCAGTATTATTAAGTCTTGGTAAATTTAATAAAATTCTAGAAATTGATTTTGAAAATAAGTGTGTTGTGACACAGCCAGGAGTTACTAATTTAGGATTAACTCATGCTGTTCAGCATAAAGGCTTTTATTATGCACCAGATCCTTCAAGTCAACTTGCTTGTTCTATAGGAGGAAATGTTGCAGAAAATTCTGGTGGTGTTCATTCTTTAAAATATGGAACAACTACAAATAATATTTTAGGTGTTGAAATGGTTATGATGGATGGAACTATTTGTAGAATTGGTGGAAAAACTCTTGATCAAGAAGGATATGACCTAATGGGTTTGATCTGTGGTTCTGAAGGATTGCTAGGAGTGATCACTGAAGTTACTGCTAAAATTTTAAAAAAACCACAAGTTGTCAAAGCTGCTTTAATTGGATTTCCAACTATTGAAGAGGGAGCAAATGCAACCTCAGAAATTATTTCAAATGGTATTATTCCTGCTGGTATGGAGATAATGGACAAAGCATTAATAGAGGCAACAGATAATTTTAGTAAAGCCGGATACCCTCGTGATGCAGAACTTTTACTAATAGTTGAAGTTGATGGAACTGAGTCAGAAGTAGATGTTTTATTAAAAGATGTAAGTAGCATCTGTAAGAAAAATAATTGTTCAAGTTTAAAATTAAGTCAAAGTGAAAAAGAGAGATTATCATTTTGGTCAGGAAGAAAATCAGCATTTCCTGCTTGTGGTGCTATGGCTCCAGACTATTATTGTATGGATGGTGTTATTCCAAGAGGAAAGTTAGCTGAGGCTTTATTAGAAATTAAAAGATTGTCTGAAAAATACAATTTACCTGTTGCTAATTGTTTTCATGCAGGTGATGGAAATTTACACCCTTTAATTATGTACAATGGGGCTGATAAAGAACAATTTCGAAAAACAGAAGAGTTTGGTGCAGAAATACTCAAAGCATGTGTAAGACTAGGAGGCGTTATAACTGGTGAGCATGGAGTTGGGGTTGAAAAAAGAGAATTAATGTGTGAGATGTTTAATGACACTGATATCCAACAACAGCTTGATATAAAAACTTCTTTAGATGAAAAAAATCTATTAAACCCTGGTAAAGTTTATCCAATATTGAGAAAATGTGCTGAAGAAGGGAGGGTTCATGTCCATAGAGGTGAGGAAAAATTCCCAGATCTTCCAAGATTCTAACAACACATATTATCCTGAGGATGAAACTCAAATTTCCAGCATAGTTAAAGAATTATTTAAAAAAAATCAGCCTACAGAGGTAATTGGCTTGGGTTCTAAAAGTTTTATAGGTAATAAAATTCAGTCAGCAAAAAAATTATCCCTTTCAAAATTGTCAGGAATTATTGAATATTTACCAGAAGAACTTTACATCAAGGTAAAAGCAAATACTCCAGTTGAACTTATTGAAAAAGAATTAGAAAAAAATAATCAAGAACTTGCTTTTGAACCAATTGATTTCGGGTTTATTGAAAATGGTAAATCAAATAAAGGAACAATAGCAGGGTGTTTATCTTGTAATTTTGCTGGATCACGAAGATTTAAAGTTGGTAGTGTGAGAGATCATATTTTAGGTTTTAGAGGAGTTAATGGTAAAGGAGATATTATAAAATCTGGAGGCACAGTTGTTAAGAATGTTACTGGATATGATCTGTCAAAACTTGTTTCAGGATCTTTTGGAACACTCGTTGCTTTATCTGAAATAACTCTAAAAGTTTTACCAAAAAAGAAATCATCTAATACAATAACTATTCACACCGAAGATAAAAAATTAGTCAATGATCTTTTTGAAAAAATTTCAAGTTCTAGTAGTGAGGTTTCGGGTGCTATTTATGTTCCAGAAGAGCCAAAAGATGATAGCTACAATCAGAATAAAGAAATGATATTTAAATTTAATGATCTTAAATTTCAAGGTTCTTTTTTAGCATTAAGAATTGAAGGTGATAAATTGTCGATTGAAGAAAGAATAAAAGTACTAACCAATGAATTAGAACTTAAAAATCTTAATACTTCGATATTAGATGTTCATCAGTCAGTGCCTCTTTGGAAAAAAATAAACAATCTTGAGCTGTTTGGAAATACAAAAAACAACCTATTAAGAGCAGTTATTCCACCATCAAAAGGTAATGAATTAATTCAAAAAATAGGAAATAAATTTAAATATTATATTGACTGGTGTGGATCTTTATATTGGATTGAAGTGCACTCTAATAAAAATTCAAAGATTGCAGAAATAAAAAAATTAATTATAGAGCTTGGTGGATATCTAACAATTGTTAAAAAATCTAATGAATTTGATTATGAGGAAACAACATTTACAATTGACGAGACAAGACTTTTAATTTCTGAAAAAATAAAAAAAAGCTTTGATCCAAAAAGAATTTTTAATCCTGGAAAAATGTATAGAGGAATTTAATGCAAACAAACTTTAGTGAAAAACAGTTACAAAACAAAGATAATCAGTCCACAGAAAAAATATTTAAAAAATGTGTTCACTGTGGAATGTGTAATGCAACATGCCCTACTCATCAATTATTGGGAGATGAGCTGGATGGACCAAGAGGTAGAATTTATCTTATTCAAGACATGTTAGAAAATGATAAAAAACCAACCGCTAAAGTTGTAAAACATATTGATAGATGTTTATCTTGTTATAGCTGTATGACCACATGCCCCGCTGGAGTGAATTATATGCATGTTATTGATCATGGTAAAAAATATATTGAAAAAAATTATGAAAGACCATTTTTTGATAGATTAATAAGAAATTTTTTGTCTGTTACTCTTCCAAACGTTAAATACTTTAAATTAGCAAGCTTCATGGTTAAATTAGGTAAACCTTTTCAATTTTTAATGCCCTCAAAAATTAAAGATATGATGAGTTTAATGCCAACAAATTTTCCTAAAAAAACTCTTAAAGAAAAAGAAATTTATTCTATTTCAACTCAAAAACGAGTTGCTAGAGTTGCACTTTTAACTGGTTGTGTTCAAAAAGAAATTTCACCTCAGATTAATGAGTCAACCATAAGACTTTTAAACAGACATGGGGTAGAGGTGGTTGTTCCAAAAAAAATTAGATGCTGTGGTTCTTTAAATCATCATTTAGGCAAAGAAGATGATGCTCACCAAGACTTTATAAACAATATTAATACTTGGTATGAAGAACATCAAAAAGGTAATTTAGATGCAATTTTGTCGAATACGTCAGGCTGTGGAACCACCATGAAAGACTATGGTTTTATTTTTAAGAATGATGAAAAAATGAAAAAAAAAGCAAAAGTAATTTCTGATCTAACAAAAGATGTAACGGAATATTTAAATGAAAGTCTAAAATTAGATTTTAAGTCAAAAGATAAGAAATATAAAATTGCTTATCATTCAGCATGTTCCATGCAACATGGGCAAAAAGTACATAGTCAACCTATTGAATTACTATCAAAAACAAAAAATGAGATTATGGAAATTCCTGAAGGACATATTTGTTGTGGATCAGCCGGGACTTATAATATTTTACAGACGAAAATTGCCAAGGAGCTATTAAAGAAAAAGGTAAATAATATAGAAAGCTTGAAGCCAGACTTTATTTCTACAGGAAATATTGGATGTATTACCCAGATATCTAATGGAACCCAGACCCCAATTTTACATACCATTGAGATTTTAGATTGGTATACTGGAGGACCAAAACCAAAAATATTACAAAAAAATTAATTATGAAAAAAATACTAGTTACTAGAAGACTACTCAAAGATTGTGAAGATAAAGCAACGAAAACTTTTGAAGCAAAATTAAATTCTAATGATGAGCTTTATTCACAGTCAAAATTAATAGAATTAAGCCAGGGATGTGATGCAGTGTTAACATCCTTAACAGATAAAATGGATGAAGAAACAATCAATAAATTACCAGAAACTGTAAAAGTTATTTCAAATTTTGCAGTTGGATTTGGAAATATAGATTTAGAAGCAGCAAAAAAAAGAGGTATTGCAGTTACTAATACTCCAGAAGTTTTGTCAGATGCCACAGCTGAAATTGGTATTCTTTTAATTTTAGGAGCCTGTAGAAGAGCAGCTGAGGGAATTGAAGCTGCAAAAGAAAGTAATTGGAAATGGTCTGCAGACTATTTAATTGGAAAACAATTAACGGGTACTAGACTAGGGATCCTAGGCATGGGTAGAATTGGACAAAAAATTGCAAAGATTGCAAAATCACTTGGCATGATCATACATTATCATAATCGTTCAAAACTAAGTGAAGAGAAAGAACAGGGTGCAGTTTATCACGACAGTCTCAAAAGTTTATTTTCAGTTTCAGATGTATTATCAATTTGTTGTCCGGCCACTAAAGAAACAATAAATTTAATTAATAAAGAAACAGTAGAATACTTTCCAACAGGTGCAGTAATTACTAATGTTGCTAGAGGTGACATAGTTGATGATGAAGCTTTAATTGATGCTTTAAATAGAAGAAAAATTTATGCAGCTGGTTTAGACGTTTATAAAGGAGAGCCAAATTTAAATCCTGGGTATTTAAAGATTAAAACAGCTTTTATTCTGCCTCATCTTGGAAGTGCAACTAAAGACACAAGAACTGCAATGGCCAATTTAGCAATAGATAATATTGATGAATTTTTCAACACAGGTAATTGTAAAAATAAAGTAAACTAATTCTCATTAATGAATAAACCTGTTTTAGCTAAATCAAAAGCTATTACTATATTCTTAGTATTTGCGCTTGGTTATTTTATTTCTAATCTTTTAAGAGCAATTACTGCAACTATAGCCCCAGAACTAGTTTCAGAATTCAATATGACATCTGGAGAATTGGGGTTATTAGGAGGCGCTTACTTTCTTGGATTTGCTAGTATACAAATTCCATTAGGATATTTATTAGACTCTAAAGGCCCAAGAAAAATAGTTTCTTATTTTTTAATATTAACAATTATTGGATTAGTTTTATTTTCATTAGCTCAAAATTTAATGACACTTTTAATTTCAAGAGTATTAATTGGAGTTGGCGTTGGCGCATGTTTAATGGGACCTTTAACTGCTTACAGAATTTGGTTTCAAGATGAAACTCAACAACGGGCAAATTCATGGATGTTGATGGTTGGAGCAATAGGGATGTTGTCGTCTAGCTTGCCTGTGCAATATTTTCTACCTTTAATCGGCTGGAGAGCTATATTTATATCTATTGCTGTATTAACTTTTATTTGCATAATTTTAGTAGTAATTTTTATTCCTGAATGGACCTCTAAAAGTATTCCAAATGAACAATTGAATGAAAGTAAACTCAGCACTGTTTGGAAAAACTCTTTATTCATAAGTTTAGTTCCGATGGGATTTTTTACCTATGGTGGTTTATTTGCAATCCAAACTCTTTGGGCAGGACCATGGATGATAAGAGTAGCAGGCTATACTCCTTTAGAAAGTGCTCAAGGGCTTTTTATTATCTATTTATCAATGTTAATTTCATTCTTCTGTTGGGGTTATTTCGTTCCAAAATTTTCTAAAAATATAAATGATGCTATTAGATGGTTAAAATTTGGTGCACCAATAAACTTAATTGTACTTGCGATAATTATTTATTTAGGTCCTAAAGCTGGTTCAATTCATTGGGCTATATTTATTGTGAGCTCAATATTTTTATCATTAGCGCATCCCGCTGTTGGTATGGCTTTTTCACTATCTAATGCAGGTAAGGCTCTTACATCTTTTAACTTATTACTTTTTATAGGTGCATTTTTTATGCAATGGGTTATGGGATTAATAATTGATGCTGGAATGAGTTTAAACTTATCTGAAATAAATTCATTCAAACTAGCAATGATTTTTGTGCTTATAACCTCTTTATTTTCTTATTTATTTTTTATAATTAAAAAAAAATAAATTAATTTATTTTAAATGTTTGTAAATTGTTGTTCTAGATACCCCAAGTTTTCTTGAAGCAACAGAGATATTATTTGTCTCTAAAAAAGTTGATCTTATTAATGTACATTTTTCTCTTTTAATTTTTGTATCTTGACAACTTTCACATACATATCTTTTTACTGTTTTGTTCTCTTTTTTTAGTTGCTTATTCTTAAAGTTTTGACTCTTAACTATAAAAACTGATGATCCTAAGTGATCTGTTATCTTTAATATTTTATTATTTAGTAAGTCAGTTGCTATTGATGAAAATGAATTAGTAAAAATATTATTATAGTTTTCATTTTTTAAATCAACTAATCCATGAAGCATAATTTTAGCACTTGTATTTGCGCCAACAATTACACCATCTCCATTAATTGCTAACAGCCCAACACTTGTTGTTGATAAATATTCTTGTCTAGGATGAAAAGATAAGATCAGCTCATTTGAAAACTTATTAATAAATAACTTTGTTTCAATACTTCTTGTTGCAAGTTTCACCAAAGCTAAAGTATGTTGTTCTCTAGATTTAGAGTCTGTAGAAGCATCGATAATGCCTATTGTTTTTCCATCATAATTAATTATTGGACTCGCAAAACAGGATATTTTTTCATGTGTAATAAAAAAATGTTCTTTACCAGAAACTATAGTTGGTTTTTTGAGTTCAACGGATAATCCTAAGCCATTTGTTCCACAAATTTTCTCTGCCCATATTGATCCAGGTATTACTGATTTACCAACATCACCATCTAAGCATGTTTTATCATAAATAGTGTCGAGCACTAATCCATTTTCATCAGAATAAGCTACCATAAAATTTGTTCCAGCAATTTGCGAGTATAGTAATTCTATTTCTGGAATAATAATTTTTCTAATAGACTCATTTTTTTCTTTAATTTGTGAAAGTTCAGTTGAGGAAATAATACTTTGTTTTGGATCTTTAAATGGATCAAGTCCTGCAGAAATACATCTTAACCAGCTATCAGAAATTTCAGCTCCCATTTTATTTGAAAGCATTCCTCTTTTTTTAAGAATATTTTTAAAGTCTTTATTAACAGAACTTAAGTTTTGCATAGTTAAGTTTAAATGCCTTTAATCTCTAGAACAACCAACCATAGGTTGTATTTGTTCATTTAGTGAACAATTTTTATTCATGTCGACTGTAAGTTTATTTGAGTGTTGAATAAGATTTTAAAATTAAATTAGGAGAGAAAAATTATGAAAGCACAAGTTTTACATAAATATAATCCAAAAATGGATGAAAAGGTCTGGGTTACAGAACAAGAAATGCCAGATCCAAAATTAGAAAAATCTTCAGATGTTATTGTTAAAATTGGTGCTGCAGGAGTTTGTAGAACTGACTTACATATCATTGAAGGTGTATGGGAGCATATTCAAGATCCTAAAGGAGATTTGTTGCCTATGGTTATGGGCCATGAAAATGCAGGCTGGGTTGAAGAAGTAGGAAAAGATGTTGTGGGATTTAAAAAAGGTGATCCAGTAATTTTACATCCAATTATTTCAGGGACAGATGGAACTTGTTTGAGTTGTCGAAGAGGTTTAGATCAACATGCAGAAGAAGGAGCATTTCCAGGTTTAAATATTAAAGAAGGTGGGTATGCAGAATTACTGAAAACAAGTGTTCGTAACTTAATCAAATTACCTACTATATTAGCTCCAAAAGATGTGGCGCCATTTTCTGACGCAGGGTTAACTGCTTATAGAGTTGTTAAAAAAGCTACTAGACATCTGTTACCAGGGCAGACTTGTGTGATTATTGGTGCTGGAGGACTTGGTCATATTGCAATTCAATGTTTAAGAGCAATGTGTGCTGCAAATATTATTATTGTTGAAAAATCTGCCGAAGCATTAAAACATGCAATGTCACTTGGTGGTGATGAAGGAGTTTTAATTGATGGTAATGAAACTGAAAGAGTTCTAGAGCTTACCAAAGGTAAAGGTGGTGAAGCTGTAATTGATTTTGTTGGTGAAAAAGGATCAACTGCAATGGGTATTAATATGACAGCTGGTAGCGGATATTATTATATTGTTGGTTATGGTGAGGAAATCAGAGTTTTGGCAGTTGATGTAATCATTTCTGAAAAAACAATTGTAGGAAATTTAGTGGGAACGTGGTCTGAATTATATGAATTGATGGAGTTAGCTAACAAAGGATTAGTTACACTTTCCATGCAAGAATATAAATTAGGCGATGCTAATAAAGCGCTTCATGATCTTAACGAAGGTAAAGTTAAGGGAAGAGCTGTTTTAGTTCCATAATAACAAAAGAGAAAGAGAGAGGGGAAAATGAAAATAATAAAAACTTGCTTAAGTGCTATGATATCAGGAGTTTTGATATTTAGTCCAGCTTTTGCAGATAAGTGGAGTGATCAATTTCCACACATCAAAGCAACGGGAGATATTGCTGGTGATTGTTCTTATGAAAAAATTTCTAAGAAAAATTACAAAGGAAAAACTCTTAAAATAAATACGCACGCAGTTCCAGTAATTGGACAGCCTACAGCTCTTCATGCTGAACAGTTTGCAAAACTAAC
>ENA-OWPI01002495-OWPI01002495.1-marine-metagenome-genome-assembly--contig:-NODE-2495-length-17114-cov-3.387451_pt1 | contig 17114 bp, 15 predicted proteins | sample MGYA00238138_ERZ651775 | MGnify/ENA primary metagenome ERZ651775 (study PRJEB26906, sample SAMN06265043) | marine metagenome | isolation source: Helgoland LTER site | place: Germany:Helgoland, sampling...
TGGACGCACCAGCAAAACAAAGGTAAAAAAATGCGATTAGCTAGTTATCAACCCGATATTGCACCTAATTTAGGCTCTATGATTCGACTATGCGCATGCTTTGGTGTTTCTCTAGACATCATTGAACCATGTGGATTTCCATTATCTTTGAAATCTCTACGTAGAAGCGCCATGGATTATGCAAATATCACAGACATGGTGCGTCATGACTCATGGGATTCGTTTCAAACTAATCGTGAACCAGGTAGACTAATACTATTAACAACAAAAGCTGACGAAATTTTATGGGATTTCAAATTTGAGTCTACTGATACATTAGTTATGGGTCGTGAAAGCGCAGGAGTTCCCAGCGAAGTCCATAATGCTTGCGATTCACACATCAAATTACCCATGTATGGTAAAGCTCGATCACTTAACGTTGCTATGACCGCCGGGATGGCTCTATCTGAAGCACTAAAACAAATTAGAAAGTAAATAAATCAATCTTAGAAAACTAAGGGAAGAAAACTATAGGCTGATTATCAGCCCACTTAGGATTTTTTTCCATAATTGACTTAAACACATGCCAGTCAACAAACTCTTTATACCAATTAATTAATTTAGGGTATTTTAAGCTTAAAAACCATTCAATATCCACATGAGCAAATTGCCTAATGAATGGTGCAATCCCAATATCTGCGAAACCACGGTTATTCCCAAATAAAAAAATATTTTTTTCTAGTTTTTTCTCTAATAATTCGAGAAAATTCATAGCATTTTCTAAAACAAATTCCTGAGTATTATCTTTATATTTATTTGGATATTTATATCTATCCAACCAAGGTTTAAAATTTTCATCACAATGCTTAACTAATTCACATTCTTCTATTTTGAAAAAATCATTTCCTAAAGCCCAAATCATTATATCAAAGCTTTCATCTATAACTTGATCATCATGACAAACTAATACAGGCACAGTGCCTTTGGGAGATAATTCTAACATTTGCCTTGGCTTCTCTCGTAGAACAACTTCTCTTAATTCCACTTTAATACCAGATAATGAAATCGCTAATCTAGCACGCATTGCATATGGGCATCGCCTAAAAGAATATAAAATTGGTATTTTCACTGCACGATTAGTTGGGTTTGTGATTTGCTAACAATCTTTGCATTAACAATAGATCCTTTAATCTGATCTTTATTAAATAATACTTCAGTAAAACCCTCAGTTCGACCCATTCGTTCATTTTCAATTAATATATTATGCTCTAAGCCTATTTGCGCAGCTAAATGGTTCTGTACGGCCAATTCACCACGTGATCGTAAGCGAGCAGCACGTTCTTTTATAATCGATCTATCCATTTGTGGCATTCTAGCCGCAGGTGTACCTTCACGGGGTGAGAAAGGAAAAACATGTAACCATGTTAAACCACAATCTTCTATTAATTTTAAACTATTCTCAAACATTTCCTCTGTTTCAGTAGGAAACCCCGCAATAATATCTGCACCATAAACTATGTCAGGCCTTACACTTCTCATTTCCAAACAAAAATTGATTGCATCATCGCGTAAATGCCTTCTTTTCATTCTTTTCAAAATCATATCATCACCCGCTTGTAACGAAAGATGTAAATGTGGCATTAATCTCATTTCAGATGAAATAGCATCGATTAATGCAGGATCAGCTTCAATGCTATCAATCGAACTAATTCGTAATCTTGGCAAATCTGGCACGAGTTTTAAAATCCTTTGTACTAGATCTCCTAATTTTGGCATCAATGGCAAGTCAGCACCCCAACTTGTAATATCAACACCTGTAAGAACAACTTCATTATATCCAGTATCAACTAATCGTTTAATTTGATCTACAACCACTCCTGCCGGAACTGATCTTGAATTTCCGCGCCCATAAGGAATAATACAAAATGTACACCTGTGATCACATCCATTCTGAACTTGAACATATGCTCTGCTGCGCGTTCCAAAGCCATCAATCAAATGCCCAGCAGTATTTTTAACTGACATGATGTCATCAACCATTACTTTTTCTGTTTTTCCAACAAAGTCTGGTTTATTTGAAATTTCACTCCAAGTATCAGAATTCATTTTTTCTGTGTTACCGACTACTAAATCAACTTCTGACATTTCTGAGAACGTTTTTGGTTCAATTTGGGCTGCACATCCAGTAACAATCATTTGAGAAGATGGATTATCTCTTCTTAGTTTTCTTATTTCTTGTTTAGATTTTCTGACGGCTTCTGCAGTAACCGCACATGTATTCACTACTACTATATCTTTCAAACCAGCAGCATTAGCTAATTCTTTCATTGCTTCGGTCTCATAAGCATTTAGCCGACAGCCTTGTGTCATAAATTTTGGCGTGTTCATTTTACACTTTCCAAAAACTCAGAACTCAGAATACCTTTAAATACAAATGAAGTGGGCCCTGTCATCCATATTCCATCTTCCGACCAATCAATACTCAATTGACCACCATCAAGATAAATATTTACATTTCGTTCAGTTAATCCTTTCAAGTGAGCAACAACTGCGACTGCACAAGCTCCTGATCCACAAGCCAGTGTTTCACCAGCACCACGTTCAAAAGTTCGCTGTCTAATATTTTTTTGATCTATAATTTGAATAAACTCAACATTTGTTTTCTTTGGAAATAGCTCATGAGTTTCTATTTTTGACCCCCAACTAACCAATTCAACTAAATTTACATCATCAACTACAAATACACAGTGTGGGTTACCCATACCAACAGCAGCTGGACGGCCTTCAATTGGCAATTCAAGTAAATCCACCTTTTCTTTTAATGGTATCAAATCCCAATCTAATTGTGGGTGACCCATATTTACACTTATAAAACCATTTGAGCCTTTTCGAGCAAGCAAAACCCCACTTCCAGTTTTTTGGGTTATTTCTTCTGAATTATTTTCGTCCATTATTAATCTAGCGACACACCTGCTGGCATTTCCACACGCATCAGATAATGAGCCATCAGAATTCCAAAATATCAGCTCAACATCAGCTTTTTGAGAGTTAGTCATTACTACCAATTGATCATAGCCAACACCAAAATGCCTATCACCAATTGCTTTTGCAACTTGAGAAGTTATGGGTGATTCTGTTTCTCTTGCATCAATAATTACAAAATCATTGCCTAATCCATGCATTTTTAAAAACGGGACACCATTTGGGTATATTTCTAGATTTGTCATGATGATGATATAACCCAATCAAAACAATCATTCCAGATAGGTATTAATTTTATAACAATAGGACTTGACCCTACTGTGTCATCATCATAATACGCGCTTTAGTGGGCCGGTAGCTCAGTTGGTAGAGCAACTGACTTTTAATCAGTAGGTCTCGGGTTCGAGCCCCGACCGGCTCACCACTTTTCTAAAATTTAATTAAAAGTGGTGATTTTCCATAAATATTGTGTCGCTTTTAAACGTCCAAATATTACTTTTACAAATAGTACATTTATATCAGTATTCTTGAAATAGAGCGTTTTTATAGGAACCTTAATGACAAAACCAAATTTATTAATTTTCATGGTAGACCAATTGAATGGAACATTTTTTCCAGACGGGCCAGCAGATTGGCTTCACACGCCAAATTTGAAAAAATTAGCTGCTAAATCTACTAGATTCAAAAATTGTTATACAGCTTCTCCCTTATGCGCTCCAGGAAGAGCATCATTCATGTCTGGTTTGTTGCCGTCAAAATCAAGAGTTTATGACAATGCAGCAGAATTTTCATCAGATATACCCACTTATGCTCATCATTTGCGACGAGCTGGGTATCAAACATGTTTATCAGGAAAAATGCATTTTGTAGGGCCTGATCAAATGCATGGCTTTGAAGAAAGATTAACAACAGATATTTATCCAGCTGATTTTGGCTGGACACCAGATTATCGCAAGCCGGGTGAAAGAATAGATTGGTGGTATCATAATATGAGTTCAGTTACAGACTCAGGTGTTGCTGAAATTTCCAATCAGATGGAATATGATGATGAAGTTGCATATAATGCAAAACGGAAAATTTATGATCTTTCTAGAGGTAAAGATAAGCGACCATGGTCTTTAACAGTTAGCTTTACACACCCACATGACCCATATGTAGCGAGAAAAAAATATTGGGATTTATATGAAGATTGCGAACATTTAATGCCTACTGTTTCCGCGTTTAAATATGAAAATCATGATAACCACTCAAAACGTATCTTTGACGCTAATAATTGGCGAGATTTTGATATTTCAGAGGATGATATAAAACGCTCAAGGCGTGCATATTTTGCAAACCTAAGTTATCTTGATGATAAAATTGGTGAGATTTTAGAAGCTTTAGAAACTACAGATCAAGAAGCCACAGTTCTCTTTTTATCTGATCATGGGGACATGCTAGGTGAGCGAGGGCTTTGGTTTAAAATGTCATTTTACGAAGGTTCAGCAAGAGTGCCTTTAATGGTTTGTTCACCAGATATGGAACCGGGCGTAATTACTTATCCAGTTTCAAATATTGACCTAACACCAACAATTTGTGAATTAGCAAATATATCTATTGAAGAAATCGCTCCATGGTGTGAAGGCGAAAGTTTAGTACATTTGGGGCAAGGTGGAGAGCGTACAAGCCCAGTAGCAATGGAATACGCTGCGGAGGCATCATATTCACCTATGGTATCTCTTCGATATGGGCCCTGGAAATATAATAGGTGTTTATTAGATGAAGATCAGCTTTTCAATCTAGATGAAGATCCAAACGAATTAACTAATCTTATCAATGTTCAGAAACACCAAGGAACCTTAAATCAACTTCGAATTAAATCAGAAATACGGTGGAATTTAGATGAATTTGATGCTGATGTCCGTGAAAGCCAAGCTAAAAGGTGGATTGTTTATGAGGCATTACGTAACGGTAATTACTTTCCCTGGGACTACCAGCCACTACAAGATGCATCTGAACGTTATATGAGGAATCATATGAATTTGAATGAAGTGGAAAATAACAATAGATTCCCACGTGGTGAATAGATTACTCATTGAAGATTATAATATATTATAAATTGGAGGCAGCAAAATTATGACACTCAAATGTCAACCAAAAGCAAGTCACTTTATAGATGGCGAATATATTGAAGACACTGATGGAAAAATTATTGAATGTATATATCCTGCTACTGGTGAAAAAATAGCAGAGTTACATTCTGCAACGCCTAAAATTGTTGAAATGGCATTAAAATCAGCAAAACTGGCACAAAGATCTTGGAGTAAACTATCAGGTACTGAAAGAGGGCGTATATTACGTAAAGCTTCTGATATCATTCGTGAGCGTAATCGTGAATTATCAATTCTTGAAACATATGATACAGGAAAGCCTTTACAAGAAACATTATATGTTGATGCAACTTCAGGAGCTGATGCATTGGAATACTTTGGAGGTTTAGCAGGTTCTATTACTGGGGAACACATTCCTTTAGGAGATGATTGGGCTTATACAAAAAGAATACCTATAGGCTTGTGTGTAGGAATTGGTGCATGGAATTATCCAACACAGATTGCATGCTGGAAAGGCGCTCCTGCATTAGCTTGTGGGAATTCAATGGTTTTCAAACCATCTGAAATGACCCCATTGTGTGCATTAAAAGTTGCAGAAATTTTATTAGAAGCAGGAGCCCCAAAAGGCATTTTTAATGTAATTCAAGGTTATGGTGATGTTGGTGCAGCATTGGTTTCTGACAACCGTGTAGGCAAAGTCTCTTTAACAGGCTCCGCGGAAACTGGTAAAAAGGTTTATGCTTCTGCAGCATCTGGAATGAAGCATGTTACAATGGAGCTTGGTGGCAAATCTCCTCTCATTATTTTTGATGACGCCGATGTTGAAAATGCTATTGGAGGAGCAATGTTAGCAAATATGTATTCAACGGGCCAAGTATGTTCAAATGGGACTAGAGTATTTGTACAAAGCGGAATTAAAGAAGTTTTTCTCAAACGTTTTGCTGAACGTGTAGCTAAAATTAAAATTGGAGATCCAATGGATGAAAAAACACAGTTTGGCCCTATGGTTTCAGAAAAACAAAGAAGTATTGTTATGGATTACATTCAAAAGGGCAAAGCTGAAGGTGCAAAATTAATATGTGGGGGAAACATTATTGATGGTGATGGCTGGTTTATTGAGCCAACAGTCTTCTCTGAGGTTACAGATGAAATGACAATAGCCAAAGAAGAGATTTTTGGACCAGTTATGTCAGTATTTGAATTTGTAGATGAGCATGAAGTTATTACCAGAGCAAATAACACAGATTTAGGGTTAGCTGGAGGAGTTTTTACGAAAGATATTCAAAGAGCTCATCGCGTGGTTGATGAATTAGAAGCAGGTACATGTTTCATAAATTCATATAATGATGCACCTGTCGAAGTTCCTTTTGGAGGTGTCAAAGACTCTGGCGTTGGTAGAGAAAACTCCAAAGCAGCAATAGAACATTTCAGTCAGCTAAAAACTGTTTATGTTCGAATGGGAAATGTTGATTCACCTTATTAGGAAACGTATTTATGAAAGCTGATTTTGTAATTATTGGAGCTGGGTCTGCTGGTTGTGCTATGGCATATAGACTCTCAGAGGATGAAAAAAACTCTGTTATTATAATTGAATATGGTGGTTCAGATATGGGGCCACTAATCCAAATGCCCGCGGCTCTATCATACCCAATGAACATGAAAACATATGACTGGGGCTTTCAGTCTGAACCTGAACCATTTTTAAATAATCGTAAACTAGCTACACCGAGAGGTAAAGTTTTAGGCGGTTCATCTTCTATTAATGGAATGGTATATGTGCGAGGACATGCAAAAGATTATGATTACTGGGAGCAATCAGGTGCAAGCGGTTGGTCGTACGCGGATGTTTTACCCTACTTTAAAAGAATGGAAAATTGGCGTAGTGGCGGGCATGGTGGCGATAAAAGTTGGCGTGGAAGAAAAGGGCCACTGCATATATCTCGTGGACCGCGAAAAAACCCTCTATTTAAAGCATTTGTAAAAGCTGGGCATCAAGCTGGGTATGAAACAACTGATGATTACAATGGTGAAAAGCAAGAAGGCTTTGGCCCAATGGAACAAACTGTTTACAAAGGGCGCCGATGGTCTGCAGCAAATGCATACTTACATACCGCTTTGAAAAGAAAGAATTGCAAAATTATTCGCGCCTTTGCACGAAAAGTAATCATTGAAGATGGCAAAGCGGTTGGTGTTGAAATTGAAATAAATGGTAAAATTCAAACTATCTATGCTCAACGTGAAGTTATAGTATCAGCCTCATCAATAAACTCCCCAAAACTCTTAATGCTTTCAGGTATTGGACCAGCAGATCATCTTAAAGAACATGGTATTGATATTGTAGCAGATAGACCTGGTGTTGGGCAGAATTTACAAGATCATTTAGAAATTTACCTTCAGATTGCATCATTAAAACCAATTACACTCTATAAACACTGGAACATTTTCTCAAAAGCACTCATTGGCGCTCAATGGCTCTTTACAAAATCTGGTTTAGGCGCATCTAATCAATTTGAAAGTGCTGCATTTATCCGCTCAAAAGCAGGCGTAGAATATCCTGATATACAATACCACTTTTTACCAATTGCCGTCAGGTATGATGGGCAGGCAGCAGCTGAAGGGCATGGATTTCAAGCACATGTTGGACCCATGAGATCCGCTTCAAGAGGCTCTGTGACTTTAAATTCAAAAGATCCCCATGATGCCCCAAAAATAATATTTAATTATATGAGTAAGCCAGAGGATTGGGACGATTTTAGAAATTGCATTAAACTTACTCGAGAAATATTCAATCAAAATGCATTTAAAGAATATGCAGGCAAAGAAATTCAACCTGGTCAAAATATACAATCAGATGAAGCGTTAGATGAATTTTTGCGTGAAAATGTTGAGAGTGCTTATCATCCATGTGGGACTTGTAAAATGGGATCTATTGACGATCCAATGTCAGTTGTAGATCCAGAATGCAAAGTTATTGGTGTGAAAAATTTAAGATTAGCAGATAGTTCAATTTTTCCTAGAATTACAAATGGAAATTTAAATGGACCATCAATAATGACTGGCGAAAAAGCATCAGATCATATTTTAGGAAAACAGACTTTGCCCAAATCTAATGCAAAACCTTGGATTCATCCAAATTGGAAGTCAAAACAAAGATAAAAATTTTTCAATTTATTAATTTATAAGGCTGGGCAGATCGAAACCATTTCACTATCTTAATTCGATCTTCATTTGCTAAATCAGTTATATTTGCCGGAGGCATTGCATGACTTACCCCTGCTTGAAGATAGATTTCCTTTGCGCCTCGAACAATATCATGATCTGATTCCAGAAAAACACCTTTTGGAGCACTTATCATACCATCCCAAACAGGCTCTCGGGCATGGCACATAGAACATCTACTGATAATAATATCTGAAATATCATCAAAACTTTCTGCCAACATTAATCTTTCTTCGTTCTCTGTTAGCGTTTGATTTTCCAAATCATCATAATCTCCATTCCATGAAGATGCTGTCGAAAGTGCTGCAATAATTAAAAATAATACTAAAGTTGCCATCCAGGTCCAGGATGGGCCTGACCCAGTAGCATGCAATGTATTAAAATAATGGCGAATTGTAACACCTGTTAAAAAAACCAATGAAGCAATAATCCACGTGTATTCTGTTGCAAATGCTAATGGATAATGATTTGACAACATCAAAAATAGTACTGGTAAGGTCAAATAATTATTATGTGTACTTCGTAATTTTGCTATTTTTCCGTATTTTGGATCAGGTGTACGACCTTCCTTAAGGTCTTTAACAACGATTCTTTGATTTGGCATTATTATCAGGAAAACATTTGCTGACATTATAGTTGCAGTAAATGCTCCCAGATGAAGCATTGCCGCACGACCAGTAAAGACTTGATTGTAGCCCCAAGACATTACGGTAAGCACCACAAACAATAAAATCATTAAACCTGTAGGATTATTGCCCAAAGCAGATTTGCATAAAAAATCATACACAATCCAACCTACTAATAAAGATCCTGCTGAAATAGCAATTGCCTGGAAAGCTGATAAATCAGCTTTCGCAGGGTCAATTAAATATAATTCAGCACCAAGCCAGTAAACAATCATTAGCATTGCAGCACCAGACAGCCACGTAGCGTAGCTCTCCCACTTAAACCAAGTTAAATGTTCAGGCATATTTTCTGGAGCAACCGAATATTTTTGGATATGATAAAATCCACCACCATGGACTTGCCACTCTTCACCATGAACTCCAGCTGGTAAATGTGGAGGTTTTTTTAGCCCTAAATCTAAAGCAATGAAATAAAAAGAAGAGCCAATCCACGCAATTGCAGTAATAACATGAAGCCAACGAACGGCAAAAGCAAACCATTCCCACATAATTACAAAATCATTCATCAATATATCTTTCTAATTTTTTTCTTTCTTACATGGACTTTTATTTTCTTGCTAGGTTTGTTATTGGTAAAACAGTATCAAAAAAAAGACAACAATGTCATATTTCGAAAACATACGCACATTTGCAAGGATCTATGAATTAGGCAGCATGTCCGCTGCGGCACGAGATCAAAGGATATCGCCTGCTGTTGCATCAGCACGAATTTCACAACTTGAAGCTCACTTAGGTGTCCGATTATTTCAACGAACTACAAGAAGTTTATCACCAACAGAACAAGGCCAGATATTTTACCGTGGTGCCAGAGTAATTTTAGAGTCAGTACAAATGGCTGAAGCTGATATTGGTGATGTTACTGAAAATCCACGTGGAGTTCTTCATGTTGCAGCGCCACTTGGCGTTGGGCGAAGTTTAATTGCTCCAAATTCTCCCGCATTTACTAATAAATATCCATTAGTTGACTTAAGGTTACGACTTAGTGATCGAAAAGTTGATTTAACTGCCGAGGGATTAGATATTGCTTTTTTCCTAGGTCATCCAACCGACTCAAACCTTAGAATTCGCAAAATAGCTGATTGCCCTAGGGTTTTATGTGCAAGCCCAGAATATATTTCAAAAAATGGCCACCCAGTGGATGGCTTTGATCTTCAGAGAGGTAAACACAACTGTTTAATGCTTCGCTTTCCAGGATCAACCGAATTCCAATGGGAATTAAACACCCCTGACGGATTAAGAAAATTTGATGTAAAGGGACGTTTGGAAAGTGATGACGGCGATGTATTGACAGATTGGGCGCTTGCAGGGGCTGGTATCGCAATGAAGCCTGTATTTGAAGTTTATGAACATCTCAAAAGTGGTAAACTTGTAATAGTAGCAGAAAAAACAAGACCATCACACGTACAAATGGCTTGTCTATATACACATAGACGGCATCAAGATCCAAAGGCGCGTTTATTTATGGAATTTATGATAGAACGTATTAGTGATGCAATTTCAGGTCCATTTCATAAGAGATAATTAACTTCCTCGGTAAGTTGAATATCCATATGGAGACAGCAATAATGGGACGTGGTAATGAAGATTTTCCGACATACCAAATCGTATGGGCACAATATTAAGAAATTGAACACCTTCTATAATTTGGTTGTGACGCGCTATATAATCACCGCAATGAAAAAGTAGTTCATATTCGCCTATTTTAAAATCAACTGAACTCAAAATCTGCTTATCTGTCCTTCCATCTTCGTTTGTTACTGCCTCAGATAAAAATTCTGAACTATTACTAATAATTTTATATAATTCAATTTTCAACCCTGCGGCAGGACAACCACGAGCAGTATCCAAAACATGTGTAGTCAAATATCCAGCCATTTAATATTCCTCCCAATATGATCTATTTTTAATAGGATTTTTACTTTATTAAAGAGCTAATTCAATAATACTCCTTCAAATATTATTTGATATAAAATCACAATAGATAGTTTATAATAACAATAAAACAGGAGATCTTTAAGGATGAAGCGGTATCCACGAGATATGTATGGTTACGGGAATACACCTCCAAAAGCCCAATGGCCTAATAATGCAAAGATTGCATTACAGTTTGTTATTAATTTTGAAGAAGGTGGCGAAAATAATATTCTCCATGGCGATAGCGCATCTGAAGCATTTCTATCAGAAATAGTTGGAGCCGCCGCTTGGCCAGATCAACGGCATGCAAATATGGAGTCAATTTATGAATATGGTTCTCGAGTAGGTTTTTGGCGTTTATACGACTTATTCAAAGGACTACCCATTACAGTTTATGGTGTTGCATCTGCTTTAGCTAGATCACCCAATCATGTTCACGCAATGAAATCAGCAAACTGGGAAATTGCTAGCCATGGCTTGAAATGGATTGACTATAAAGATTTCGATGAAAAAGACGAAGAAGCTGATATGCGCGAAGCAATCCGTCTTCATACTGAAGTCACAGGCAGCCCTCCAAAAGGTTGGTATACCGGAAGGTCCTCCATAAACACCATTAATTTAGCGGCTAAAACTGGTATTTTTTCATATATCGCTGATAGTTATGCTGATGATTTACCATATTGGGAAGAATTTTCAGACAAAGATCAACTAATAGTGCCCTACACACTAGACGCAAACGATATGAGATTTGCGACCCCACAAGGCTTCAATTCTGGAACACAATTCTTAGAATATTTAAAAGATAGTTTTACAACATTATATCAAGAAGGGTCCAATGGCTCACCAAAAATGATGTCAATTGGACTACATTGCCGCTTAATAGGTAGACCTGGTAGGTTTGAAGCAATTAAGAAATTTTTAGAATTTGTTAATGATCATGATAGTGTATGGATAGCAACTCGAGAACAAATCGCCAATCACTGGAAAAAAAATCATCCACATATTCGATTTGAAAGGCCAAGTAATATGGATCGAGAAAAATTTGTTAGTTTATATGGTGGAATATTTGAACATTCACCTTGGGTAGCAGATAATGCATTCGAGCTTGAATTAAGTCAATCGCATGACACAGCTGTTGGCTTACATAATGCTTTATGCCGTGCTTTTAGATCAGCATCTAAAGATCAAAAGTTAAATGTTTTGAAAGCTCATCCAGATTTAGCTGGTAAATTGGCCCAAGCGAAACGTTTAACAGCGGAGAGCACTTCTGAACAAGCATCTGCAGGAATTGATAGTTTAACTGATTACGAACGGGAGCAATTTACCCAATTGAATTTGGAATATGTTCAAAAACATGGCTTTCCATTTATTATTGCTGTCAGAGATCACAATAAAGCAAGCATTTTAAATGCGTTTAGAAAACGCATTAAGAATAATAGTGATACAGAGTTTTCAGAGGCTTGCAAACAAGTCGAGAGAATTGCAGAATTTCGTTTAATGGACATTTTGCCATGATTTATGAATTGCAAACCCAACCATTAACTACAAATGCATTTAGAGCGTTTGGTGAAGTAATAGACGCCACGGGTGAACCTGATAAAATTATTAATCAAGGCCTTTGTGGAAGACACCATGATTTAGCAAAATTAGATTTTACATCAGGAAAAGCGGGCATCAGTGTCTTTAATGCTGAGGCAAGAAGTTTGCCTTTTAAATTAGAAATGATGGAGCGTCATCCAGAGGGCAGCCAAGCCTTCATACCAATGCATCAATATCCATTTTTAATAATAGTTTCTCATGATAAAAACGGTGTGCCAGATACGCCCATTTCATTTATAACAAAACCAGGACAAGGTATAAATATATTCAAAAATACTTGGCATGGCGTTTTATGCCCACTTCATTCTCCAGGATTATTTGCAGTAATTGATAGAATTGGGGAAGGTCCAAACTTAGAAGAGCATTGGTTCAAAAAAGTTTGGACTATTATTTAAAAAATTTATTCGTAGCTTGATACGGGTGAGCCTGCCAAAGCAGCAATATTCAACAAACCACGAACTGTAACACCTGGGGTAACTATATGGGCACGATTTCCCATACCCATTAAAATAGGTCCAACCTCTAAACCACCTGCAACTGACTTTAAAACGTTACGCGTAGCACCCGCAGCATCTGAGTTAGCATAAACTAAAATATTTGCTTTTCCTTTTAATCGATTATTTGGCATCATAGTCTCGCGAAGGTCTTCATCTAAAGCAGCATCAGTATGCATTTCACCCTCGTATTCAAAATCTACCTTTTGAGAGTCCAATATAGCTAGAGCTTCACGTGTAACTCGTCCAGAATGTGAGTCAGCATTTCCAAATTGTGAGCTTGAGCATAATGCTAATTTAGGTTCGATACCAAAACGACGTGTATGACGAGCTGCAGCAATCATTGTATCAGCGATTTGTTGAGCAGACGGTTCAATATTAACATGAGTATCAGCAATAAATAATGGGCCTTGATCTAAAATTACAAGTGACAATGCCCCAATAGGAGTTAAATATTGGTTAGCTAGAACTTGTTTAATGTATTTTAAATGCCAATGATATTGGCCAAATGTCCCACAAATCATACTATCTGCTTCACCTCTATGAACCATTACAGACGCAATTGCGGTTGTATTTGTTCTCATTATTGCTTTTGCTAAATCTGGCGTAATACTTTTTCGTGCCATTATATCGTGATAAGATTGCCAATAATCACGGTATCTTGTATCTTTTTCAGGGTTTACAAGTTGGAAGTCTATTCCTGCTTTTATTGATAAACCTTCACGTTCAATTCGAGACTCGATAACATTTGGACGACCAATTAAAATTGCCGTTTCTGATAGTTCTTCTGACATTGCTTGCACCGTTCGAAGAACTTTTACATCTTCTCCTTCGGCAAAAACTACTCTTCTATTATCAGTTTTAGCTGCTTCAAAAATTGGCCTCATTGTCACTGCAGATCTATATACTTGCGTTTGTAACTTTGCTTGGTATGCATCTAAGTCTAATTCATTTTTGGCTACTCCACTATCAATAGCTGCTTTTGCTACAGCAAGAGCTATTGTTGGTAATAGACGAGGATCAAAAGGTTTTGGTATTAAATAATCTGGCCCAAAAGCTAGTCTTTCACCTTGATAAGCTGCACCTAATTCAGCGCTTGCGGTTTCACGTGCAAGACCAGCAATGGCTTCAACACAAGCTGCTTTCATTTCATCATTTATAGTTGTTGCACCCACATCAAGGGCGCCACGAAAGATAAATGGAAAACATAATACATTATTAACTTGATTGGGATAATCTGATCTTCCAGTTGCAATCAAAGCATCAGCTGATGCTGCTCTAGCTTCTTCTGGCATTATTTCAGGCGTTGGGTTAGCCAAGGCAAAAATAATTGGATGCGACGCCATTTTCTTGACCATTTCTTGTGTTAATAACCCAGGGCCAGAAACTCCTAAAAATAAATCTGCTCCATCCATTGCTTCCATGGTAGTACGCTTTGTCGTATTACGGGCAAATTCTGATTTTTCAGCATTTAAGTCATTTCGTTGAGTGTGAACGATTCCTTTACTATCAATCATTGTTATGTTTTCTTTTTTAGCGCCCATAACCATCATCATTTTCAGACAGGCTATACCTGCTGCACCAGCACCTAGAGCAACAATCTTGATATCAGAAAAAGATTTTTTTGCTACAATTAACGCATTAGAAGCGGCGGCAGCGGCAACTATTGCTGTACCATGTTGATCATCATGAAAAACAGGAATTCCCATCTTTTCACGGCAGATTTTTTCGACAATAAAACAATCAGGCGCTTTTATATCTTCAAGATTAACAGCACCAAATGTTGGCTCTAAACTACAAACAATTTCTGCTAATTTCTCAGGATCTGACTCATTTACTTCAATATCAAAACAATCAATACCAGCAAATTTCTTAAATAGAACAGCTTTACCTTCCATAACAGGTTTCGAAGCTAAAGCGCCGATATCACCTAACCCTAAAACAGCCGTACCATTTGAAATAACTGCTACTAAATTACCCCTAGATGTATAACGTCGCGCATCATCTGGATTTTTTTCAATTTCTAAGCAAGCCTCAGCAACACCAGGAGAATATGCACGACTTAAGTCACGACCATTGGCCATTGGTTTTGTCGCTCTTATCTCTAATTTTCCTGCTCGAGGAAATTCATGATAATCTAATGCAGCTTGTTTTTCGATTGATTTCTTTGTTTCTTTAGCCACTGTTATTTCCTTTAATAGGGTGTAAATACTTTAAAATTTATTTATAGTCCTAGGTTTATTAAAATGTTTAATCTTAAAAAATAATTAGTTTTTCAGCTTATTATTTTAAAAAAATTTTTGTACCACTTTAGCTGATATTCTAGCTTATATTTAAAATTAATTATTAAAAAGGTGAAAATTTTTGTATCTTAGATTTAACTTACTGATTAATTTAAACCATCCCTATTCTAAAGACAATTTTTTCGAAAATTTTTTATAATTTTATAAAAATTTAAAAAATCATTTATTGTCAGTAGCTTAATTTTTTCATAATATGAAATACTATTTCATTATTGTGGAGAGCACTATGAGATCAAAGAATATCAGAAACCTTGGTCGACCAAGAGCATTTAATGACAAAATAGAACAGAACACTGTAAAATCTTTAGATCGTGCACTCACAGTACTTACTACTCTTTCAAAAAATCAGAATAAAACCTTAACAGATTTGTCAAAAGAGTTGAGAGAGTCACCATCAACTGTTTACAGAATACTTTCTACAATGGCTCTACATCAAATTGTAGAATGTGATGATAGACTACAAACTTGGAATATTGGACCAGGTTCTTTTCAGATTGGGTCATCATTTCTGCGAAGAACAAGCCTAGTAGAAACCAGCCGTCCGTTCTTACGAAACTTAATGGAAGAAACTGGAGAAACAGCCAACCTAGGGATAGAAAATAACGGTAATGTTTTATTTTTAAGTCAGGTCGAAACACATGCTCCTATCCGTGCTTTTTTTCCACCTGGAACACTTTCACCACTACATGCATCAGGAATAGGAAAAGTATTATTAACTCAATATACTCTTCCCAAATTAGAAAAATTTATTAAAGATGAAAAGTTTTCAAATGCAGCAAAGAAGTTCACTAAAAGATATAGACTTGGGAATAAAGAGTTAAAACTATGTCTGTCCTTTGCAGTAAATTCTTCAGAGAAATTTTTTGAGTGGATAAATAATACCGATTTAGAAAATATTGATTCTATCTGTGCATTTCTGACAGATGAAAGAAAACATATAATCTGGAATAAAGACGAATATCATTCTTATTCAACGAATACAATTCATTTATATGAACCAGCAAAATTTTAACTTTGCTATCAAAAATGTAGTAATACTCATATTCATCCGTGCTAACGAAAATAATTAATTGCCTTTAATTATATTTATACCCATCCCACTTCTTTAGAAGACCAATAATATCTCTATAAACAGAAAGTTCAGAATAGAGTGTCGCACTTTCATCTGTAAGTTCTTCCCATGCCAACCAGTTAAAACCTTTAGAACCAATTTTTCCAAGACTGTCTATCTTCTTATCAATAGATTTAATTCTAAACCAAAGTCTTCTATCGTTATCATTTCTAATTTCCATATTAGACCCAAGTATTAGTTGAATATTTAATACCTTCCTTGTCACAGATCTTTTGTAAATCATGAAGGGTAAACTTCTCTTCAGAATTAAAACCTTTGTTCAGACAGTTCAAAAAGAACTTAGGTAGGTTTTCTTTATCAACAACGAAGTAGTATTCATACTCATCATTGCCCCAGAAGTCTTCAACATCTGAACCGTAATGAAAAGAACTGAGAACCAGATCTCCATTAACTCCATATTCACCATAAACAGAATAACTGCCATGGGGAAATTCTTCTCTATAGATTTGCTCCATATTTTTCTCCATAAATAACACACCCTTGATTGGGTATATTGATGCATGTATTTGATTTCGAAATAAGGGATTTATTTCTTGATTTACACTATTAATTATATCTAAAAAACCCTTTAGATACAAGGTTTATCCGACTTTACCCCTAGTTTATCCGACCTTGCCCCTAAGTGTATGGGGGTCAGACCTGATAAGGGTGAGGTCGGTGGTTCGAGTCCACCCAGACCCACCATTTAGTTGACTATAGTAAGTTCCTCTAAAATA
>ENA-OWPI01002497-OWPI01002497.1-marine-metagenome-genome-assembly--contig:-NODE-2497-length-17103-cov-3.346940_pt1 | contig 17103 bp, 16 predicted proteins | sample MGYA00238138_ERZ651775 | MGnify/ENA primary metagenome ERZ651775 (study PRJEB26906, sample SAMN06265043) | marine metagenome | isolation source: Helgoland LTER site | place: Germany:Helgoland, sampling...
CTATCTTTTTTGTTTGGTTTTCTAGCATGTGCTTTCACCTTCACTACTGGGACATCTAATTTAGGGCGAGGGTTGCGAACACTTGAAGAAGAGCACGACGAACCCGACGAATCCGATGAATCAGAAGTTACCAAATCAATTTCAGTCTGGGGAATTTGTCTCTTCCTAATTGTTGTGACAATAATTTTTGAGAAGACGAAGGACCGAATTGAAGAGCGAGCATCGAAAGATATGCTCCCTATCATTGAATCTCTCTTTGCGGAGATGACTATACTGGGATTTTTGAGTGTGATCACATTCATTTGCACCAAGATAGGATTTTTGGAGGAAATCTCAAAACACCTGTTTGGCACGGATGGTGACGAGCCGCAGGAGATGACCGAACTCTTTGAGAAAGTTCACTACTGCTTGTTCGCCATTATGATCTTTTTTGTTGCGCAGGTGATCATCCTAGTTACCCTCGGTACCCAGTCTGAGGAGGAGGTGAGTGAGCAGTATCATTTCAATTTTCAGTAGTTGTTCAACACACTCGTGCTTTTGACTTATCATCACTACTCACAACGACAACTACAACGACAACTACAAAAACAATACTCTCATCCAGTGGCTTGCCCTTGATCGCGCCGTTCAAGACCCCCCTACCCTTAAGAAAATTCTTGAAGGGCACGCTGGGCTCGAGGAATTAGATTCTAAGTGGGGCTGGACGAGTTATGCTCACAACAAACGCATGCGCCATGTCCAGGACCAACTCTTTTTCTACAGTCTTCGGAAGGAGTTCATCCTCGAAAGAAATCTTTTCCCCCCATTTGAGCCTACCAAAGATCCGATCTCCTCTGAATTCAACTATGGTCGCTATCTCAGTATGTCCATGGGGGAAACATTGGCTGAGGTGGTCGAGGTTTCCATCAATACATGGGTAACAGTGGGAGTCGTAACATCCATCTTCTTCGGCATCATGATGGAGATCGAGGAGAACGAGCGCATTATGGGATGGATCGTTGTCACCTGTGGTTGGTTCATGGTGCTTTTCAACCGCTTTTTTGAGGCTAAACTGCTATCTATTCGGGACAAATTCGTCGCTACAGGCTTGGTAAAAAAGGTTAATGATGCTAGTACCGGGAGACGAAGAATGAGCGATGAGATGGTACCCCTCACCCAAAACGAAGAACTCCCAGGCTGGGCGTTCTTGGACGAGAGCCGGAAGGAGAGGTCTGCTTTTGAGAAATATTTCTTTGGCCATGCGCCCAACCGTCAGCATATGCTCTACTGGGCCCAGCAGGAGGGCACGGACTTCCATTTGTTTTTGTTCCGACTTACTCTGCTCTTCAACGGGATTTATGTAGCTCTCATGTTCGTGCTTTTTTTCCCTAGCGAAGACTTTGGAGAGAAGAATGAGACCGAATACATCTCCTTCGTTGCTCTTGGCTTTTTCCCTGTATTACTTCAGATGTACGGTAAGCGCCGTTTCGTCGCGACAATGACCCACATTAGCTGCATCGGGTGCCTTAGGAGGCCGCAAGTCATTGCCAACGTGATAAGGGAGGAGAAGACGGGGAGGGCAGTGCGAGCCTTCGTAGTGCTCCACAAGATCCACCTGGCGACGCAGTCCTACAAAACAAAGAAAAACGGCATTCCAAGCGGAAAACAGGTGCAGAATTACAAAGAAACATTACCTTCCCATGTCATTGAAGACATTTCCAAAACATTTGACCTATTTGATGACGACCATAGCGGGGAGATATCTTGCGGAGAGCTAAAAGACTTAATGGAGTCACTAGGATCTGCCCAAGACGAAACCCAGCTCTCTGTTATGATCTCGCTGCTTGACAACAATGGCGACGGTACCATTAGCAAAAGTGAGTTTATTCAGTGGTACTCAGAGCAGCTCCAGCAGAACGAGCTGAACCCGCACGAGATGGCTTCAAGCATGTTTAGAATGTTCGATAAGGATGGAAGCGGCTCACTTACCATTGCCGAGTTTAAGGAGTCACTCGACGCATTCAAGGTGGGTTTGAGCATCGACGACGTAACCGAACTTGTCAAGGAACTTGACGAAGACCGCAACGGTATGATTGACGAGGAGGAATTTGCACAACTACTCAGAAGACATGCTCATCCGCCTCCAGAGCTCACAACTCTGAGCAAAATGTATTAAATGTGACGCTGCGCTAGTTTGAAGAAAAAAATTGATCAGCATTGCGCTCTTTTTGTGTTGTGTTGTGTTGTGTGTGCTCAACAAACTTATGTCGTTTTATGTTTGTGTTTATCGTTTATCGTTTAAAATTTATTTTTCGGCTCCATCTGAGGTCCTTAAGGTTAATATATTGTACCTTAATCGTTAGAAAATTTTCGCTTTGCGCTTTCCATTGGTTTCGCTGACTTTACCCGTCTTAATCTCGATATTCTCGCTCCAAGCATTTATCATCAATTTCAGGGGAACAGCCAGCCAGATCAGGTTGGCCCCAACAGCAAACCCGAAGAACAGACCGTGGTATTCGAGAGTACTACCAGGAGGAACAGAAGTGAAGCGTGCGAGACAGCCATCGAAGCCGAAGGGCGAAAGGTTACGGCAGCCGGTGATAAACTCAGGGAAAACAAACATGATTGTTGCAAGGAATTGTAGAAAGGCAGTCATAAAGCTTATCTCCTGCCTCCACGCCTTGTTGTTGCTAATTGCGTAATAGGAAAGCCAGCACATGGGCGCCATAACGAACAACTCCAACGTGACAACAAGGAAAGCGGCAGCCCAGGCATCGTGGGAAGCCCCGGTGGATACATCATCATTGAATCGATTGTCAAGCTGCCTGTAACTCTTGTCCATGAGGGGCAAAGCGTGATAGCCACCGGTAAGCCCATCCATTGCGATATGAACGATTCCGCCGTTCATCAAAAACCAAACAGCAGTGCGGTTAGAGCGTTTTCCACCCAATAATAGGCCCAGGATGATGAAAACAAAGCAGGCGATAACTGCCGGCTCCTGTAAGTAAGCTAAAACATCTGCTTGGGTCGGAGGTGCGAGATTCAGCGTATGCGTCTTAGGATCACCCGAGGCGAACAGCGGGACCAGCAATGTAGGTCCCAAGAACAGAAACGTTGGGTCCAGGAGGAGCATGCTTGATGGGTGAGAGGGATCTTTGGGATGTGAGTTTCTGGCTTATCGAAGTTAGATGTCGAAAGTAGGTGACCTAGCGAATCAAGGGGGCGTTGATTTGCGACCGTTTTTTTTGAAATATGTCACAAAATTGGCAGTTGCATTGCATTGGCGTGAGAGAGGAACGAGTTTTCAGCAGCGCCCGCCTAGAGAAAAAACTAACAAACAAAGGCCCAAAACGAGGCTACATTCCCGTCCGCAGACAGGCATCAGAAAGTACTGAGGAAGCATTATACCACTGCATCAACCACATCTCTCTGAAAACCTCTTCCCTTGTGGGTCGTCAATTGATTCGCCGCTAGCACTCACGATGCTTTCACGAGCTTCCCGTCGGTCTATCGCGGCTCTTCGGAATCACGGATTCTCTACTGCAGCGGTACAGAATCCTTACAAGCACCTTTCCCTCCCCGCGATCAACTCAATCAAGTGGGAGACCACCTCTTATGATAAGTTTGCACTGAAGCCACACATCCACCCGGGTGAATGGAAAGTGAAGGGGAAGGTGGCAGTGACCCTACTTGAACTGGACGAAACTGCAACTGCCAACTTGAAGATGATCGCTGGGTCTCGTTACAATGCGAATAGGAATGAGCTGACTTTGACGAGTGAGAAGTTTGAGAGTCGCATGGAGAACAAGAATTATCTGATTTCGACGCTGGATAAGATGGTGCAGGGGGCTACCACCGGGGAAGTCGGAACAAACTAGAGTAGTAGATGCGGTTTACTGGTGTGTTCCCTCTCATTTTAATTTTAATTTATTGTATCATCATGGGCAAATTAGGCATTTCTTGGCTCAAGCGTTTCATCAACCAAACCTTTTCGGCATTACTTTTTCTTTTTCTTCCCGCCATCGGCAGAAGCATGGACACTATATCCATCAGCAACGTTCCCCTTCTCACCAAAGTTCTTGTGTCCTCTCCAGATCTTCCTCATGTCTTCTTTGTTCTTGGCAGCAGTTCCAAAAAGCCAGTCAAGGGGAACATGTTGAGCACCGTAATTGCAGTCAAAATTGGCATGGTGAACTTGGTGGAAAGGGTCTCCACCTCCGGGATTCTGATACCCATCGTGACCAATCCAAGCTCCTACAGCGCAGTCTATGATGCACCCGAGAGGAAGAGCAACGTGAACATTGAAAGGAAGGATGCAAAAGCTCGCCATGTAGTACAGTGTCGCCTCGACGGGGTGCATGCTGGTGCCGCTGAAGGCGGTGGGGTTAGGGCTCTTGTGGTGGAGAGAGTGGACGTGTTTGTATAGGAACTTGCCAACGTCAGGACCCCATTTGTTTTTCCACGGATGCATGCCGCGATGGATCAGGTAGAACTGAGGGATGCGCCAGTGGGTGATGGTGATGGCAGCGATGAAGTTGAAGATGGGGTGATCAGAGAGAAGGCGAGGATAGTCGCCATTAGCGTATAAGTGGCATATCCACCACTCAACGGCTGTGCCACAGACAGACGCTTGCGTTGTCCAAAATGCATCATGCTTGAACTGTCCCAGTCCAGGCATGATTGGGTTCATCTTCTTGTGCTCAATCTTCTTGGAGAGGGGAGAGAAGTAAAGGAAAAAATCCCAGCTCCCTGCAATGATCCAGGTCGCCAAGAGGTTACGAACCAAGAGTGGCCACATCCAATCCCAGGAGTACTCCTTCGCAGAACCAAAGGCAGGGTAGCCAAAGCCATCTTCCCCTCCATGAATGACAAAGATGCAAAAGCAAGCCATGGCAAAAGACCTAAAGGCAGCATTGAATCCTCCAATATTGGCCCAGAAGTTAAGATAAGGAGGAGCATCCGGCATAGGAGATTGCGGCGCACCAGCATCCAGCTTTGATGATGCTCTCCAGTTAGCCATCGGCCAGATCCAGGGGGAGTAGGATCTTGTGGTTGAAAGTAAGTCGTCCATCATTATTTTTTGGGTCAGAGAAAAACGATTGCGCAGCGACTAAGAGATTAATGCTCTATGAGTACTCTTTTAGAAAAAAAGAAACGATACAAACACTTTTTTTCGGTTGATAAAGATGTCTGTCTGGCCAAAAAAAAAGGCGACAATTTCTCTGAGTCAAACTTAATAGTGAAGGGAGGTGTTCAAAACATATTTGGAGATAAAAAAATCATCGGAGAAGCCCAAGGAATATTTATTAGGGGTACTTTCCTCTTCAATAACATTGAGGAATAAAGTCTTTGCAAACAAAACCACTTCTCCGTCAAATATATGAACAACAACAATGAGCCTCTACTCTACTGAATTTCTCCAAAAACCTTTCTCTAAATCAATACCAGCACTAAATAACATTAGCAAACTTGATCCCTCGACAGGTGTGTTTGCCACTTTCACGAATTCAGATGCGCTTGAAGTTGTTGTAGAGACGCTACTCCATCGTGAAATGTATTTGAGCGCCTTGGAGGTTCACCAGGAGCTAATGGAAGCAGACCAGACTGATGAGCCGGCTTTTCTTCGATTGGATGAATTCTTGGACAGCTACATGTCTGGCAGCCAAGAAGGCAGTGAAAATAGCAACATTGGCTACACAAGACCGTACGGAAAGGGATCCATAATCAGCGCTTTTGAGGAACGTGATGAGAAAATTGCGACACTAGAATATGAATTGCGGCTGGCGAGAGAAGACTGCGAAGAAATAAAAAAAGTACAACCTTCACTTCCAACACCTTTGCCGCCGACATCCCTGCCAACATTAGCAGACTCAAATGCTATGACCAGTAATGAATCTTCATTACTCACCACTCTCATCAGAAAACACCTGCTGGCCAACAACTTTACTTTAACTGCCCACACATTTACTGATGAATGTCCCTCCCCGATCGAGACGCTAACGCAGCTCGGTTTGAACGAAAAGTCTTCCCTTGTGGGACTTCTCCGAAATGGCGAGCTTTTGCCGAGTAGTGATACGGTGGAAAAGGAGAACGAGGCGTTGAGGAAGGAGGCTCAGTTGCTGAGAATGAAGGTAGATATGATAGAAAAGGAGAAGCTCACCTTAAATTCCCGTCTAGAGAGTGTAGAAAATACGCTGGAGGAAGAACGATCTGCTAGAGCTGCTGTTATTTCCGAGAAGAAAGCTCCAGAAGATGATGTCGACATCGATGTCAATGTCAATGTCGATGTCAATGTCGATGTCGATGTTAATGTCGACATCGATGCCGATGTCATCCACACGCCTTCGACCAAAATGGCCCAGTCTTTGGCTACGTCTCTTCCAGACATTGCCCGGCTCTTGCATCCGGATGCTCGTGTTCAGTTGGTTCACCCCCTTCTTCTTCAGGCATGCATTTACTCTCCTCACCCTTCCCAGCGGAAAGATTTACTATTTGGCCTATTGCTTATTACGAAGCGCCCAGACCAAACCACCAGAAAGATGATTGTAGACAGTGTGCTGGAGGTAGTGGAGCAGAGGAAATTGACGGAGAGGGAGATTGAAGCGGACATTTTTGAGGTTGTGAGGGATATTGCTGGACACAAGCAAGAAGACATAAGGACTCTTGTTGTTGACATCTGCGAGGAGATTTCTCACAGAGTTTCTCCGGATTACGCCGACTCGACAATTCTCAACGACATTTATTCGAGGCTGGTTGCAAATGGTGACAATCGATCATCAAAAGTTTTGTCGGCGGTTTTTGAGAGCTTACCAAAAATTGCGCGCAAATCAGAGATCCCGCTAGCCGCTTTCGGGGATTTTTTCTTCTCTTGCAAAGGGTCTTGTAGCTCGGCGCTAGTGGGAAGCAGTCTTTTCCCTGCTATAGTCGAGGTATATAAAGTGAATATTGTTACGTTTTGGTCTGTATTCATGTCCCGATACCTTGATGAGCTATCAGGGGGCGGCAGCGACGTCGAAATCATTCGACAAAACATCGATATCCTCCGACAGAATGTTCAACTCTTGACAAAGGTCCTCTTGGAAGAGCAGCCTCAGCGGAGGCTGCTTGGTCGAATTCTTAATGGGTGTAAAGATACGACACGGGCTGTAAGAGAGGGAGGGGGGAAGTTGGTGTGGAGGGGACTAACTTTTTTTGCTGACACACTTGTGGCGAGGCTAATCGAGCAAGCGGGTGAGCTTGAAACAGTCATAGGCGGTTTAATTGGCGACATCTGCTGCGATCTTGGTCCAGATTTCGCGAATGTGATTGTACTTCCTCAGATTCTCGCAGCAGCTTCGATTGACCGAGTTTTGATTCTACCGCAAGAACACCCCGTGTTCAGTAGAGCAGGAGATGCCATTTTTCACGACGTTGTGAGCAATAAGCAGGGGGAACACGGAGAGCTCGAAAGTGTACTCAGTTTGACTCTTCATGTTTCAGAGGGGGAGGGTTTGGGATTGGAACTAAAGAACGAGAATAATAACCAGATAACAATCGTCCAATCTGTCGTGGAAGGCAGTGCCGCTGACATTGCAGGCGTCATGGCGGAAGACCGGATAATTTCGCTGAACGATCGGGGAATTAAGAGAGCAGAAGATGTCATAGCTGAGAAGGCCTTGTCATCGGAGGGAGGGAGCATCTTGCTGAAAGTGAGTCGATGTAGGGTAAAGCAGCGCATACGCAAGGCGATTGTGTCGATTATCTTCGAAGGTGTTTTGCCACACCTAGAAGAGGAGGATGCGACTGTCATTCTGAAGTCGCTGATCATAAACGTTGCAAACTCCACCATCCCGCTCTTGTGGGAACCGTCCATTTCGTCTTTTACACACCTAATAAGCACGTGTGCGGACGGAGATATCGCAACACTCGCTCTAGATGTTTTGGTTGAGCTCAGCTACCCAGGACAAACACCGAATGTCTGCTTTCTCCTCATTGAGGTATTAAAAAAGATCGCCAGTCTTGTCCACATCAGCGAGCTCGACGGACATATTGTGCCAGCTCTGTGCGCCCTTGCCGACATCGACGGTCTGGAGGTACAAAACAGTGCAATTACAGCGGTCATCGATATACTTCCGACGACTGTCACGGCCAAGGAGACCATCTCGCAGCTGCTTGAGAAAAAAATCAGCAATATCAACAACTGCTGTGTCATCATTAATAAAGTTGTAGAGATTATTCCCAGCTGCGACAATGAATTGAGAGAAGAGCGTATCCTGCCGATTGTGCTCACAACGACAGCAAAGCTTGCAGCACCAACAAGAACAGCTGCCGACAGATTTGAGGTCGCGCAATCTCTGGTCAAAATTTACACCTGCCTCTCTGTAGTGGAATGCGAGGGCGGAGGAGAAATTCAAAATAAGCTACTGCAGGGGGTGCAGATGTTAGAAGTCGTCAGTGTGTTGGACAGTAAGTTGAGACACTCCCTGCAGAAAATAAAACATCGATTGCAGGCAAATAAGTAATTTTTTTTAGCGTAGGATATTTGGAGAGCACTTTTGTTAGGGTTTTTAGGGTTTTAGTTAAATATGCTGAAGGTGAGTTTTTTTTAATTCTTTAATTTAAGTATTATTGACGTTTTATCTAAAGGGTGACTTTTGTGCCAACTCTACACGGAAAACTTAAAGCCTGTTTTATGTCAACGCGTACACGTGGCAGAGGTAACACGAGGAAACTCATAAGCATAATAATAATCCGCGACGAAGGAGCGGAGGGAACGGACGAACAGTGACACTGACCAAGGATAGAAAAAAAATGGAGGCTCCGGAGGACAAAAACGTTAAAGTAAAGTAAAACCCAGTGAAGCTTTTAATGTATTATTTGTGCTTGTAAAACTTATAGCACGCATATTTAACATAATGCATTAATGCATTCAAAAAAAAGCATTTCAAATTAGTTGCGACGCTAAAACCTATTTACAAACCTATTCACACAACAACTTTTCCAACTACTAAATTCCTCCGAACCGATAAGAACTCTCAAAATGATCCTTCCGGTGTGAAGGATTTGCGACTAAAACTAACCCTAACCCTAACCCAAGACCCCTCACATCCTTTGTACCCCTCTCTATGTCCTTTTTCTCCGTCTAACCTTCCCGGAACACTCAATATTTGCACATCTTAGGCTAGCCGTTTCCTATACAAACACAAACATATTTTACGATGCATCCCAATATTTGTCCTTTGACTCTAGTTGGCAAGGAAATATGGATATAATATTATATCCTGTCCTTGTTAATCCTTTGTTTTGTCTCAATCATATCGTATTATCCAATTGCCCCAATTCTATTCGCTTGCCCTCCGTAATAGGTCACATCTTCCCCCTTTTACATCATGCTGCCGCCGTATCTGCCACTACCCAAAACTCAGGTCTCTCTTTTGAAAGACCTTTCCTTAGTTCCTGATGAAAAGTGAAATCAGAAGTAGACATCCTTGACATCCTCGAAACGTTCTTAATCACAAAACCAAACTTGATATAGCGTATACGATGATGTATATGAAGAGGCAGATTTGAAACAAAACAAACAGACATGAGAGGAGCAGTTTGACTTTCTCCTTCTGTTCAACTATTTTCTCCTCTAAAGAGGCTGGGGAATCGGAGGGGAGTACCCTTTCCGGCATGGAAGGTTTCTCCAAAGTATTAGGAGGGGTTTCCTGTGTATTTTATTCAAATCAATAAACTATTTGTGGCCTAAAAACCGTGGTAACTGTTTTATATATGAGGCCGTTGCCGATTAAGAACTCGGGTGAGAAAAAAGAGTGATCATATTGAAGCAGCTTTTTAGAAAAAACAACATAATATTTCACGCGTACCCCAACCTCCGCATCCTTTTAAAGTAATTCCTACTTTTTTGAAAAGAAAGGGAGCACCTATTTGGTTATGAATAATGACTATTTTTTTGGGGGAGTTCAAAGGAGTTCCTGTTCCTGGGAAGGTGAGAGAGGGGAGCACAATTGAGAGAAACAGAGCCTTCTTGCATTGAATTTGAATTTTAAGCAGTGATACCCCTCCCCTCCCCTCCCCTCCCCTCCCCTCCCCAACCTTCACGTCTACGTTGTTGGCATTCGTTTCCCAAAAAAGGCTCTCTGCCATGCCGCCGCCCCCTCCTCCCTCTCACTCTCCTCTCCTCCACCCATTGTCTGCCTCAGCCACGGTGGGGAGCCGGGTTACTGTCCTCATTTCAGATGACGACGCTTTATCTTTCAAGGCTACAGTTCTCGAGACAAGTGAAGACACAGATGATGACAGCAATCCACTCGTTTTGCTTGATCCACTGGATGATTTTGATGTGGAGGCAGGGACTATTTTTGGTCCTGAATTTCAAAGCATTGTGGACAGTGGGATCGGCGAAATGTTTGCGAACGATGGGGAGCTTCGACCGGCGGTGATATGGAGGTGCAATGATGCCTCATCTGTCAAGAGACGAAGGGGAAAGAGGGAGAAGGTAGCAGAGTGCAAAGGTGACGGTCCCCCACCTTTGCCACAAAGCAATTTCGATTGCGAATTCAACGACAATACCAGCAGCGGCAACTACTACAAATCACTCGGCGACCTACACTTTTCTTCCCCCTCTCACCCCACTTCGCCTGACCTTCTCTCTGCCTTGTCATTTTATGCCAGGGCTGTCCATACTCTCACGGGTGTTGATTTTGGAGTGGACAGTAGAAACAAGATGATAGGAGCAACGTGTTTGATCAATAGAGGGGGGTTTGTCCTTGCTGCCGAGGTCGATGCGATTGAGGATGGTCATGCTGATGTTATGTTGGTAAATTCACCTGATGCCAGTGACGGCGATACGAAGGAAAGTGAGCTGCAAATCAAGTCCTCGGCGATTTTGCTGCCCTTACCTCCGAGGCGAGGAAAGATTTTCCAATCCTATGATTCCTCTCTGTCTACCTTGCAGTCTATTTTGTTCAATTCCTCTCGTTCGCTTGCTCGTCTATCTAAGAAAAAATATGTTTCCATTAAAACTGGACAGAGCTTCGGTCTCAGCGCGATTCACGTGATCAGCCTGGGGCTTGGGGTCGTTGAATGGAGGAGAAGAGAGGGACGCGAGGAGCAGAGGGACAACAACATAAGTTATGAAGACAGTGGTTACGAAAGCTTGGAGAGCCGGGAAGAAGAGCTTTGCGTCGCCGAAGCCAAGGGACGGCATATCAGAGGCGATTTATTTTTGGCCAAGGGCGATTTTCAGCGGGCGAAAACGGAGGCTAACAAGGGTTTAAAGATAATAGGTGATTCTGATGGTGGAATGGTGGAGCGTTGCCGAAATGATCTTAACAAGCTCAAGGAGAAGATCCAGAAGAAGAAAGCCAGGGCTTCCTTGGTAGACAAAAGCTTGGCTAAAGGCGTAGCTCGGCTGGTAAACAGATCGATGAAGGAGGGTCGAGACGGAGAGGGTGTAAAGCAGATGGAAAGAATGATGTACTAATATTAATTAGATGAGTAGAGAGAAATGCCAGGCAAAAAAAAACATATTTTTTATTTTATCTGCTCTCGTTTATGTTGTTTTCTTCGCTATCATTCATATTTGCGTTTTCATTGGAATTTACAATACCGCTCGCATCGACGCCCGCATCGACGCCCGCATCGACGCCCGCATCGACGCCCGCATCGGCACTCGCATCGTCACTCGCATCGGCACTCACATCGTCACTCGCCTCGGCACTCACATCGGCACTCGCATTCCCTTCACTTGAATCGCCACCTACACTTGTGGTCCCTGTGACACTCGCGTCTGCACTGGCTGCAACTTCTGCCCCTTTCGAGTCCACGTCCACATTCACGTCTTCGCTAGAGTCCGCGCCGGCAATGCCTGTGGGACTAGCATCTGCATTTGTCTCCCAATCGCCAAATTCCTCTTTCAGTTGCCTGACGAAAGAATTCATCCTCTCCTTCTCCTCATTTTCCTTTTGCTGCTCAACCTCAGTTGCCACCCTGAAAAATTTTGTACGGGGAAAGAAGCTGGCAAATACGGAGGATGCCTGTGTTTGAGTCGACGGCTGCATAGAATTTATATAGCCAGGGCCATTCAAACTCGCATCCAATCCGTCGCTCCTTTCGAAGGTTTCTTTGACAATCTGAACTGTCATTTCGTCGCACTGCCTCGCAAACCACCGCCGGTAGGGTACTGTCAGCAAAAAAATCGTTGCGATCCAGTACCAAAATCGCGATATCCTACCTGGCATGAACAACGCTTTCCTCTTACCCCCGTATTCTTCATCAGCGCCGTCGATGTCCTGCATGCTTCCGCCACCTGAAGGGAGAAGTACAAGGAGCTTGTCACGCCAAACGCCGCGTCCTATTCGAATTTGGGTCTCGAAATCGTAGTGGTCGTCCCCAACTCCTTCTTTAGAAATGAATCCAGAAAGCTGTCGTCTGTACTGCTCTCGGCTTTCCCCACTGCCAAAGACAAGAAGCTTTGTTAGGGAAATTTTTTTAATTTTTTTCGCCCCCACTTTGGCCCTCCTGTCGACGCTCGCGATCATGTTAGTCCCGTCTTTCCATCCATCGAATACAAAGCGTTCCTCCTTGGTAGATCCGTATACCTTTTTCCTCATTGCTTTCCCCCTAAGGGGATTTTTTTTGGAACCCCCTGATGAAGCAAGTGAGTTGAGATGGTCATCATCATCATATCCAAACGCCGTCTTTCTGCTGTTGCCATAGCGGTCCTCATAGTGGTATGTTCGGATCCTCCAAATAACCTCAGGCGGAGTTCGCCGCAGTGCGTCGATGATTCCAGTAGCTGCGGAGGTTGAGCAGGTGTTGGAGAGGTACTTTATTGTTGACGAGTTGGCCGATTCCAGGATGTAAATTAAGTACAGGGGAATCAGCAAGGTTGGGTGAAGAGTGACAGAAGAGAAGAGCAAGCCGAGTGATGGCATTTTATTTGTTGGCGTGGTTGCAGGCGGGAGGGGCCGCATTGCCTTCAGTCTACAGCGTTGCAGGACAGAGTAAAGCAGTGATAGCAGTGAGTGGAGAATTAGCCCGACAATATGTTTCAGGGCGGGGCCGAAAATGTCAAAGAACAGTACAGCAACAATGGTTCCAGTCAAAACGGTAGCCCTGAAGTGCGGAGGGAGAGAGGAGAATAGCCCTTCTACCTGCGTCGATCGACCCCGCACCCAATACACTTGCCCAGTCTCGCCATCTACTAATGCAGACGAACCAAGGTGAGGATAAGTCTTTGGGGGTGCCTCATTTGGCAAGGTATTTGAAGAACTGGCGAGAGGAGGCACTACGACAAGTAGGAGGAGGGAAAAGGGCACTGCTTTCAAAATGACCCTGTTGTTGTTCTGCATGATGCTCCAAAGAGCAAATTGACCGATTTATATCAGAGAGAACAGTAATAATTTTTTCTTTTTTGGATTTTGGCGCCGTGTACAGAAAAGGTTTTAGCGCAACAGTATTTACAGATTTTGCATTAAAAGATCGTCAGGACGCTAATTGTGCTCACTGATAGCTTATTTGTTCCTGTTGCGCAGTGGGCATGGCTACTCATCGTACATTTTCTGCACTCTTGACAGCCACTGCCGCCAAGTATCCAAAGCACCTTGCGCTAAAATCTCCCTTTCAACCGGGATTCACGCCCTTGACTTACGGTGATCTTTCTCGCAAAACCGTCGGATTATCAACCTGGCTCTCCGCGTATGGGTATGAGCGAGGGGATCTACTCGTCAGTGATCTACCAAATGTTTCTGAGAATTTAATTCTTCAACTTGCGTGCAATAGGATTGGGGTCACGTACGGAATGGTGAAGGATGTGGAATCCATGGCAAAGATAAAAAAAGTAAAAGGCAGTGTGCCAGGCACTGAAGATAGCTTTCTCTGGGACGTGATATTGCCAGTACCGGGCGTCGGTGGGGACTTTGTATCTGAGCTTTTGGAAGGGGAGCAACTTGATAATTTCTATAACGAAGATGAAGAAGAGGGGGACGAAAACGTCCCTCATGGCAACTACAACAACTCAAACTACACAAACGAGGATTTGCTCTTGCATGCAGCAGATGCAGCTCTTAAAATGGATTTGAGTCCTGAAGATTCCATATGTGTTGGGGTTACTTTGTGCCATCCTTTTGGAATCGGTTCCGGAATCGGCTCGGCAATCTTTTCGGGCTCTTCAATTGTCCTCCCAGCAGTGGGAGGAATACGTGGTTGCGGGGTACCCTCTGAGAGGGCTGCAGCGACGCTGACCTGCCTCAAGGAACATTCGTGTACCCACCTGTTTATGGACACACACACCTTGAAGGCTCTTCCGCAAAACGAAAGCAAATTACCCAATTTCAAGGGTGGAGCGGTTAAGATTGGATCGGGCGCTACTTTTTTGAAAGAAACGCAGGAATATGGGGGGATTAATTTACAGTGCGTTGGTAAAGAAAGTAGAAAGTGAAAAGGAGAGAGAGTTGAAAAAAAGTAAAAACAAAAATGCACTCATTTTTTTAATTAACCGACAAAGAACCAAGCACAATGGACAACCATCATTCATTTCGTTGCAAGATAGAAGGTATCACTGAATGCGGCACTTTGCTATTTATTGAGGGCCAGCGCTTTCTTAAAATTCTGATGAAGGAAGACTACTTTGAGCTTAATTTGGAACGTAATGACCATTATGAAGTTGTGCGGGAGAGTCGAGGTATTTACCTTGTTACGGTTGAAGGACAGAACATTTACACCATAGAGCTTCTCGACGACAGTTCAGTAGATGCCGAGTTTGAGAAGATCTTGTCAAGTTACACAACCTTAACAATCAAGCGGTCGGAAGTGGCAAGGCGTATGGAGGAGACAGCAGACTATGCCAGTGATTACATATTAAAAGGGAGCAAGGCACTCGCTAGCTCTATAGGTTGGGGCGCTGAAAAAGCGAAGAAGAAATTGAAGAAAAACGAGGAAGAATTCGTTGTTCCTGAAAGAACCAACCGTAAGATCAAGACGATGGCGACCGGGACCAAAGCTGTAGCAGGAGCTACAGGGGTTTTAGCCAAGGGGGCAGTCGCAGTCACGGGAGCACTAGCGACAACAATTGCGAGTCAAATTGGTGGCGATGAATCCAATAGCAGCAAGAACAAAAATACAAAAGAAATTGTCCATGCTGGGTTGAAATCCTACGCGAAGTTGACAGACGCCGTCGTAAAGGGAGGCTCAATAATTGCTAGCGCGGGAGGGGATGCCACTGTCAGTCTTGTCGAGCACAAGTATGGAGCACAAGCTGCCGAATCTGCGAAAAACTCTGTCGGTGCGGTAGGCAACTTTGGCAAAGCAGTTATGAATGCCAGAGAGCTGGGTGTAAAGTCAGTAGCAAAGGGAGTAGCCAAGGCGACTGCGAGCGAAATTACGTCTAGAAAATAGGGAGCGAGAGTAGGATTTTTTTTTGTGTTTAGAGATAACATCTCAACAAACAGCGTAGTGTTGTGTGTTAAAGTTTACTTAACAGGGCGGCTATAAAAGAATTGCGGTTGAGGTATCTTGCTTGCCTTTCCGTTCCCAAGCGAGCTCGGTTTGCTTCCAATGCCGTGGATGATCTTCTCCATGCTCTTTCTGGGCACGGCCCCAGTCCCATTGGTATTAAACATCCTGTTCGGACGCGAAATAACCGGCATGGAAGTGCTGTCTGTCGGGAGCGAATTGATCTTTCGGTGTGCGTGGGATGGAGGTGGTTGAGGAATCGGGAGTCGTTTTTTCAGTACTTGCTGTTGCAGCTGCTGTTGCTTTTGCTGGAATAACACTTGAGTTTGAGGTGCTGCTGCTGTCTGAAGATGAGAGGGTGTGTCCTCCTCTTCCATGTGAGGCCAAGTCGGCCTTCTATAAGGCGCGCGCGCAATCACCTTCGGGCGGTTGAATGCACTCGTCTTCGTTGGCTCCTGGTTAATGGTCGGCTTAACGGATTTCATCTTCAGCTTGGTGTGAGTTTGCATGGTGCCGTTTTTCTTGACCCGCTGCTGCTGCTTGCTCGTCGGCAGTGGCTGGCTTACTTCTATTACCCCCCCCCAATGCCAATTCGGTGCAAGTTTGCTCCATGGTCTTACATCGTTCGCAACATTAGACAATTTACTAAGCCTTTTAGCCTCCTCTGTGTCCTCTTCCTCTTCCCTCTCTCCTCCCCCCAACGCTTCCTGCTCGAACTCCCTCTTCGTTAAATCCCTTCTATCACACACTTCCCTCCTTATTTCCTCTGCCACCTCCTCGAACGTCGGTGCCGTAAACGTTCCTTTCAGTCCACTCTTCCTTTCATTCCTACTAGGGATTTCTCCCCCCAATCTGCTGAGAGGGTTGGTGTTCCCCATGTCCAGCAAAGCCACGCAACATGCTTCACCAACGTTCTGAAACATTTCTATGGTGTATTTTGGAGTAGTCATTCGACCGACACCACCCATCAGATTTCCAGCCGGTGTGCCACCAAAGCCACCGCAATTGCCAATTGGACCGGTCAACAATCCTTCGTTGTAATTGCACTCCAATGTGTAGCAATGGTCATTCGCAGTGGCATAATAGATTCCAACCCTCCCAGATCCCCCCTTTGTCAATCCGTTGTCGCGTTTGTCCTTCCCAGACATTCCTTTAAGACTAAAATCACAGCCTTTGTATTCGAACCACTGGGAGTTCTGGGAGATCAATTTAGGGTACATCTGATTGGCAAGTTGCCCCTGGGGACTCGGCAAGTAATTGCCGTAGATGAAGCAACCCCGCTTGCTGGCATGGGCGTGAAGATCCAAATACAACCTGAGATCATCTTTCTTCCTCTCCAAAAATGCCTTCACGGCATAAATGCTCGGATGCTGTACCGGGTCTGGTTCGTCGTAAAACCGATTCAAATTCACGCCCCGACTGTCACATCTATAGTGGCCCCTGGCGACACCGTCCGGATTCAGCATTGGAACCATCTTAAAAACAAACTGCCTCCTCAATTGTCTCGCTCTCACATCATTAGAGAGGAGGAAATTCAAGCAACCGTCAAAGACATGCTGTGCCGGCGTCTCTCCAGGGTGCACACGAGAACTAATGAATACAATCTTCTTCCCAGATGAGCGGAAATCGAATCGTTTGGAGCTCTCTCCCCTGGCTTCCATCGGGGTAAATTTGAATGGCATCTCA
>ENA-OWPI01002499-OWPI01002499.1-marine-metagenome-genome-assembly--contig:-NODE-2499-length-17102-cov-4.598590_pt1 | contig 17102 bp, 17 predicted proteins | sample MGYA00238138_ERZ651775 | MGnify/ENA primary metagenome ERZ651775 (study PRJEB26906, sample SAMN06265043) | marine metagenome | isolation source: Helgoland LTER site | place: Germany:Helgoland, sampling...
TTGATTACTCAGGATTTGTGGAGAAATTGATCACTGTTATTGATGTGGAATGTAATGGACAATTTTTGGGGTGGAATCTTGATCAATGCCACTTCATACTCTGATAAAGGGACGGCTTGATACGCAGGCCAGAATAATAAAAAAGGGTTCCCCAAGATGGCTTCTGATAGGCAAAATTTGCAGGATGCATTTTTAAACCACGTACGCAAAACAAAAGTTCCAGTCACCGTTTTCTTGATTAATGGTGTCAAGCTACAGGGCGTAATCACTTGGTTTGATAATTTTTGTGTGCTTTTGCGTCGTGACGGGCAAAGCCAGTTGGTTTACAAGCACGCGATATCGACTATCATGCCTAGTCAACAAATTAGTCTTTACGAGGGTGAAGACGCATCCTGATGGGAAAGGCGGATGGGGTTACTCGTGCGTGGATTCTTCATCCTGAAATTAAATCTGATAAAAATCGGCGTGACGCTAATCTCGCATTAGCCGAAGCTTTATCATTAGCATATGCGTTGCAAGAACTGGAAGTGGTAGGCCAGAATATTGTGCCCTTGCCGCGCGTCCGTGCGGGAATGTTATTTGGTAAAGGAAAGATTGAAGAGTTAACCCAAGTTTTTAGAATAAATCAGGTTGAACTTGTTCTTATCGATGGAGAGGTCACTCCGGTCCAACAGCGCAACTTAGAGAAAGAATTTAAGGTTAAATTACTTGATCGTACAAGTTTAATTCTTGAAATTTTTTCTGATCGTGCAGCAACTCGTGAAGGCGTTTTACAGGTGGAAATGGCGGCTCTGAGTTATCAGAGGACAAGGTTGGTGCGGGCTTGGACCCATTTGGAACGTCAACGGGGTGGGTTGGGCTTTGTTGGCGGACCTGGCGAAACTCAAGTTGAAGCAGATCGCCGTGCAATTGATACGCAACTCGTGCGTTTGCGCCGGCAACTTGAGAAAGTCGTTAAAACACGTAAGTTACATCGTGAGGCGCGTGCCAAAGTCCCTTACCCGATTGTCGCTTTAGTTGGTTATACTAATGCAGGAAAATCTACACTATTTAATCGACTAACTGGGGCTAATGTGGTGGCAAAAGATATGCTTTTTGCCACTTTAGATCCAACAATGCGCCGTGTTGAACTCGATACTGGGCCTGAAGTAATTATGTCTGACACTGTGGGTTTTATCTCGAATTTACCAACCGAACTTGTTGCTTCATTTCGGGCTACACTCGAAGAAGTTTTGGCAGCAGACATCATTTTGCACGTACGTGATATTTCCCATCCTGAGACTGAAACGCAGTGTGACGATGTTGCGGCGATATTAACAGATTTAGGTGTTGGCGCAGACAGAATCCAGATTGAATTATGGAACAAGCTAGATCTCCTTTCAGACGAAGATATTTTGGCCGTTCAGGCTCGTGCCGCACGTGCAGAAGACGTTTTTGCGATATCGGCTATTACCGGTGAGGGCATTTCTGAATTGTTGGACTGTGTCGCTCAAAATCTCATAGAGGCATTTTTATCTGAGTCTTTCGTGTTACCATTTACGGCGGGTCGAAAAAGAGCATGGTTATTTCAACAGGACGTGGTTGAAGTTGAACGACAAAGCGAAGATGGGTTTGAGTTTGAAGTTAAATGGACATCATTACAAAAAGCGCGTTTCGATGCTCTTTAAACGAAAATTTTTAGTATATTTTTATTGCTAATCTGAATTCAACAACGGTTTGCTCTTATGTGCTGTGCTAATTATTTACAGGATTGCTCTAATTTTTTGTAGTGCGATCATCAAAAAGTTGGTAATAAACCAATGGTATCTCTGCCGTTTAGGATCGTAGTTATAATCTCTTCCTGTTTCAGAAGAAATTGTGAATGCCCCCAATGGTCTTTAAGTATTTGATGCGGGTTTTTCAATAATTAAATTTCTAAATGAGTTATCATAAATTTCATTCGTTCCTCTAAAGTTCCAAAAGGAACCTCAATGACTTCGTATCCATATTTTTGATAACTTTGCGTTAGAACTTTATGAATTTTTTCGGCTTCTTCATACGTTTCATAACGTTCATTATCTTGAATGTAGATATCTTTCCAAGGCGGTAAGATAAAAACGGTACCATAGCGATACTTATTACAAGTTGTATGAAAACTTTCGGGATAGGATACATTCGTGAAATCCATATATGCCGTAACGTCTGGCAATCCACGATCATAAAATAGTATTGTTTTTTTAAAATGATCAACTTCCTGATGCTGCTGTAAACGCCCTTTCAATAATAGTTGGCTAAACAAAATTGGATCGGATAAAAATAGTTGATCAATTCCCTTTTTTTTCGCCTCCAGTGTTACTTGTCTTGAAATTTCATGTTGACATTGATACCCATTTTCTTCTAAAAAATCAATTTCTTTGGGGAAATTAACCTCTCCTTTGATTTCAATAAATTGATCAAACAAAATATCTTTTGAGGACGGAATATAAAGACTGTCATTTTCAAAAAGTTGAGTGGACAAATCATCATTATCTTTTAAATTAATTGAAATAGATCGGTTTTCAAGGCCTTTATTACTTCTGTATAAAATAGCATTATCACCTAGTAAATCATTACTAAGTCCCTTGGCAGAATTAATCAAATCATTAACAGATTTATTGTTTTCTAACTGAAAATTACCAGAAAGATAAACTGCTCCACCAATTTTAACTGCACCAGAAATATTCTCATTATTAATTTCTTTAAAAGAAATTTTATCTCCGTCATTAAGTTTAGCATTTTTAAAATTTATTTCATCAATCTCAACTATTTTTTGTGAAAAATCATCAAATCTTTCTATAAATAGTTTGCTTTTATAGGTATTCGAGCTTGCTCCGCCTGAAAGATTAATTAAATCAGAAACAACTTCATCCTTTTTCATTTCAAAAAGTGCCAATTGCTTAAATCCAGAAACTAATTCTGTTTCAATGTTTAAAGGTTTGACTAGAATTACATCTTGGTCTCTTAAGTAAATATTCGGGAAAATTCCATTTGAAAAATAGTCATATAAATCTACATTATGAACAATCCTTCCATTTCTTATAATATTTATATCTCTATATGTACCCACATCATTTGGCCCTCCAGCAGCATACAAAGCATTTAAAACAGAACTAAAACCTGAAATTGTATATGTGCCAGGAGCTTCAACTTGTCCTGTAATATTTATTACAATACTTCTTGCTTTTTGAAGACTTAGTTCCAAATCTACCTTTTCAATTGGGTTATTACTGTTTAATCCAGTGTATATTTTAGAAAGTCTTTCTTTTAATCTTTTTGAAGCAGATCTAATGCTCAAGCCCGAAAGATAAACAGGAGCTAATTTGTCAAATTTGACATTTCCATTTCTTGAAATCTGAACAGAGTAAGTAATTTCAGAGGCACCAAATAAGTTTATGATTAAATCATCTCCAGGGCCTAATCTGTAATCACTAGGTGTTGCAACAAACAATTGTGGAGATTCTACAATATTTTTATTTTTAAAAAAATCACTACCAAAACGTTTTACTTCATCTTCGACGTCTTGAGAAAGAGAATCTTTAACAAAACCTTCTGTTTCCCCAAATTGAGATTCAATTTTGTTTGTGTCATCTAAATCAGTTTCAGATTTTTTTGGAAGTTTTTTCTTCCACAAATCTCTTAATTTTTGTATCTCATCAGCCTTTCCACCAATTAAAATAAGTTGTTTTTCGGCATCCATTAATGACAGCCCTTGATCTTTAGCTTTTTGGATAAAAACTACAAGTTCAGAGTCAGAACTTGAAGATGCTTTTTTTCTTAATTCATTTATATCCTGACCAAATGAACTTAAGCCGATAAACAGGAAAGTAACAAAAATTATTTTTTTAATCATTTGTTATAAATTTTTGCAAATATAATATTTTTAAAGCTCAAGTGCTTTTTTTGCATTATTATTCATTAATTCGGCGATAGGATTTTCTAATGCCTCTTTGATCCTAACTAAAAAACCCACAGATTCCTTTCCATCAATAATTCGATGATCGTAAGAAAGTGCTAGATACATAATTGGGTGAACCTCAACTTTACCATTAACAGCAATTGGACGTTCAACTATATTGTGCATTCCTAAAATGGCTGATTGAGGAGGATTTATAATAGGAGTAGATAGCATAGATCCGAAAACACCTCCGTTTGTAATAGTAAAAGTGCCTCCTGTCATTTCATCTACTGTAATCTCTCCGTCTCTAGCTCTTATGGCTAATCTTTTTATTTCTTTTTCAATTCCAGAGAAAGATAACTCTTGAGCATCTCGAACAACTGGAACCATTAAACCTTTAGGTCCCGAAACCGCAATACTAATATCAAAAAAATCATATTTAATTTGCTGATCTCCGTCAATCATAGAATTTATATCAGGAAATTCCTGAAGAGCCTGAACAGTAGCTTTTGTAAAAAAGCTCATAAACCCTAATCCTACACCATGCTTCTCCTTAAAATGATCTTTATATTTTTTTCTGAGCTCAAAGATTGGTGTCATGTTGACTTCATTAAAAGTAGTAAGCATTGCTGTCTGATTTTTTACAGCCACAAGCCTTTGAGCAACCTTTCTTCGAAGCATTGAAAGTTTCTTTGATTCGATCTTTCGATCTTTTACTATAGCGTTTAAATCAACTTTTGGAAGTGCTTTAAGGGCATCGTCTTTTGTAATCCTACCACCTCTTCCAGATCCAGAAACAGATGAGGATGGAATATTCTTTTCACTTAAAATTTTAGAAGCAGCTGGAGACGGAGTTCCTTTAGCGAAACTATCTTCAGAAATAATTTCTTTAGGTTCTTCAATTGATTTAATTACCTCAACCGGTTCATCATCTTGTTTAACTTTATTTTTTTTAGGGGCTTTTGCAGAAGTATCAATAAGACAAACTACTTGACCAACCGCAACAGCATCTCCTTCTTCTGCTTTTAATGTGATTATTCCACTTTCTTCTGCGGGAAGATCTAAGGTAGCTTTGTCTGAATCAACTTCAGCTATAGTTTGGTCTTTTTCAACAAAATCACCATCCTTTACAAGCCATTCTGCTATTTCAACTTCTGAAATAGATTCTCCAGGCGATGGAACTTTCATTTCTAATATCACTAGATTTTTATTTTATGTAACAAAAATACTAATTAATACCTATAATATTCAGGTTTATATGGTCCTTCTACTTTAACTCCTATATAATCGGCCTGATCCTTGTTTAGTTCTTCAAGCTCTACTCCTAGTCTATCAAGGTGAAGCTTAGCAACTTTTTCATCTAAATGCTTTGGAAGCATGTAAACTTTATTTTCATAAGAATCTGTATTTAGCCAAAGTTCTATTTGAGCCAAAGTTTGATTTGTAAATGAATTACTCATTACAAAACTTGGATGACCAGTAGCACAACCTAAATTAACTAATCTTCCTTCTGCTAATAAGAATATTTGCTTACCATTTTTTATTTTGATGGAAAATGTGCATATTTACGAAGAAGGATAAAAGATGGAATTAATTCATATTAGGATAATTAAAAAGTGCCAGATAGTAATCTAAACAGTTCGATAAATTCAATAAAAAGTAATTTATTGACTGACATCCCTACTGCCACAGTCACAGAATTGTTAAGTATTGCAAGATCTCTAAAAGGTTTGAACCTTTGGAATGATTCTGCAATAGAAACCGCTGTGAATGACAGAGCAATAACTTTACTATCAGGGGCAACATCAGATGAAATAATTAAAATTTCTTCTGCAATAAAGCATATGAGAGGCCCAGATATCGGTTCTGATGTGGAAATTACATCTTTGAATACTGTGACCACTGATTTGATACCAGACACAGATGTTACTCACGATTTAGGTAGTTCTACACATAAATTTAATGACTTGTATTTAGACGGAAATACAATCCATTTAGGCAACCAAACAATTTCCAAAACCGCAACCGGATTATCAATTGGCGAATTAAAAATTGGATCGGGCCCAAACACAGTAAGTTTGACTCCTAGTTCTGATGGAGTCTTACAAATGGCCGGTACGGATTCTAGTGGAAATACGGTCGCACAAGTCGAAAATGTTCCTCAAATACAATCTGTCACAAATTTCAATGATTTGTTAAGTATCGCAAATCCTGCTACTGGTACACAAATGATGGTTACTTCTACCAACAGACTTTTTATCTATACTGGAACTGGTTGGTATAAAATTGCAGATATGGCAAATGAAAGTCCTACAGCAATTACAGGAATAAATGCGACATATGACTTGGCGACAGATGGTACAGTAACAACAATTACTGCTGTATCAAGCGATCCAGAAGGATTTCCTCTCACATGGTCTTCTGCGATTACAGCAGGAGCTCTAAATGGTACGACTGTTTCTAATGTTGATAATGTATTCACTATTACACCATCTACCACAAATGAAACAACTTTCACAGTAACTTTTTCAGTAACGGACGGAGTGGGTACTGCAACATTTTCTTCTGATTTCACTCTATCTTTATATGCAGAGGCTGGTGGTAGGTTATTTACTTCGAGTACAACTTGGACAGCACCAGCGGATGTTACTCTAGTACATGCAGTTTGTGTTGGTGCGGGTGCAGAGAATGGAAGTCAAGCTAGTGGCGGCGGTGGTCTTGGGTGGAAAAATGATATTGTAGTAGTGCCTGGCCAATCATATACGGTGGTAGTCGGCCAGGGTGGTGGAAATAAAAATAATGAACATAGTTATTTTATAAGTCAATCCACTGTTATGGGACGTGGTGGCAATGGATATTCTGGCGGCACATATGTTGGTGATGGTGGCGGAAATGGTGGTGCCGGCGAAGGTTCCGGCACATATGCAGAATGCGGTGGCGGCGGCGCGGGTGGTTATACTGGTAACGGCGGTGATGGTAAGTCTGGTACTACTGGTCAAGCTGGAAATGGTCAAGGCGGCGGTGGCGGCGGATCAATGGCGAACTCGGGCGGATACACTTGTGGGGGCGGTGGTGTTGGCGTTTATGGACAAGGCGCAAATGGTGTCGGCGGACTAGCAGGGATACATCCAAATCAACATCCAACTACGACATCTGCTGGTACTGGCGGTTCTGGTGGTGAAAATGCACTAAGTACTTATGGTCATGCAGATGCTGGTGATTACGGCGGCGGAGGCGGTGGTGGCGGATCTGGAGCTGGGGGTGGTGATTCGGGAACTGGAGCCGTCAGAATTATCTGGGGCGGTGGTTCTGGTGTTCGAGCATTTCCATCAACAAATACAAGTCTTGCATACTCAAATACTGGTACTGGCGAATAGTATAAATAGTCCTAAAAGGTTTCCTCTATGATTTTGTCTGTATTGTTACTTTTAGTTGCAATAGTGATATCTGTTGTTGCAGCATACTATTCAATTATCGGTCTTATTACTATATTTTCTGCCGCAGTTATTCCCATTATTATTATGGCTTCTAGTTTAGAAGTCGCAAAGGTAATGACTGCCGCATGGTTATCACATAACTGGAAAAAAGTCAATTTCTTTCTAAAATATTATCTTGCATTTGCAGTCGTGGTTTTAATGTTAATCACGAGTCTGGGTATTTTTGGATTCTTATCCAAGGCTCATATCGTTCAGACAAGCGCAGGGATAGAAACCAGTGAGCAGATTATTCGTATACAGAGTGACATAGAAAGACAAGAAAATATTATATCTCGCGCTGAGGTCAAGATAGATGATGCAGAATCTAGTAGCGGAAATAATAACACTGATATACAAACACAAATCGAAAATGAGCAGAATAGAATTGATAGTGCATATTCAAGAATTCAGCCTGCGATAGACGAACAAAACGAAATCATTGAAAATGCAAGATTGGATGATAAAGACAGAATAAAACCATATGAAACTCAACTCAATGACTTGAAAGAAAAACAACTAAGAATTGACAATCAAATAAAACAATATGAAGAAACTCTATTAAATACAAAAATAGACTTGACAATTCTTGATGAAACGTATATAATAATATCAGAAATAGAATCAAAGATTGCAAAGATCTCTGGTCAAGTTGCTAGTAATGAATCTGAACAAATAAAACTTGTTCAGAAAGAGATTGGTGCAAATGTTGATGGTAAGTTAGGAAAGAAAACCAAGGCAGCGGTTGTCGCATGGGTAGAAAGTCAAAGAGAAAGAATTGTAACCCTCAACCAACAAATGACAGGATTGCGTCAACAAGCGCAAAATAGAGTGGATGACGAAAAGACTAGAATTACTAATATCATTGCAAATTTGACAGGTCCACAAACTCTTGCGATTAAGAATGAGTCAACAGAACTGTTGAGTCGAATAGATGAGTTAAGGAAACAAGAATCGCCCATAGTGACTACAGCAAGAGAAGAAATTGCTAGAATTAGAAAGGGCGCAGAAGATCAAATAATTGCAAGTCAAGCTCTGATACAAAGATTGAGAGATAAAATAACGGTTGGAAATTCTACTGAAAGTGATGAAATTATAGACGCACAGAATGTTAGAATTATAACCGCGAATAAAACTATAGAAGAACTACTTGATGAAAAATATACACTAGAAACTGAAACTCGACTCTTGGAAGCAGAAATAGGTCCAATTAAATATGTTGCAGAAATGTTTTATAGTGATGAAATTGATAAAGGAATCATAGATGACGCAGTTAGATTTATTATTTTGTGTATTATTTTTGTATTTGATCCACTCGCAATCCTTCTTGTTATAGCTGCATCTTCTAGTATAATGCAAATACGACAAAAGAAACAAGGGGCAAATCTCACTTATCTTTCAGAAAAAGATTTTGAGAAAGAAGATATCGGCCCACCGGCCGAAGTAAAAAAAAAGTTTAGTTTCAACGATAGTGTTGAGAACTGGGCAGACGAAAGAATTAAAGACCACTAAAAAGGAATATTGAATTGACTATGGTAAAATTGAAAAGCTACACACAACCAACAATCGAAATGATTCTAGATGGTGTGGAAGATATGCAAGACTTAATCGCATATTGTGCAAAGGTATCGAATCCAACCGCACAAATTAATAAAGAGACTAGTGAAAAACTGATTAAATATCTAATCAAACACAAACACTGGTCTCCTTTAGAAATGGTAGATGCCACTATTGAAATTGATACAACTAGAGATATTGCACATCAGATTGTAAGACACCGTTCCTTCTCTTTTCAAGAGTTTTCACAGAGATATGCAGACCCAAAAGAAATGGGAGAAATGTTTGAACTTTGTGAGGCACGCCTTCAAGACACCAAAAACCGACAGAACAGTATATCAATAGATGACGATGATTTACAATCTGCATGGAACATAATGCAGCAAGAAGTTATTGATAAAGCTGAAGAAGCATACCTTTGGGCAATCAGTAACGGAATCGCAAAAGAACAGGCTCGCAAGGTACTTCCAGAGGGTATCACCAAGACTCGTTTATATATGAAAGGTAGTCTGAGAAGTTGGATTCATTATATTGAGTTGCGTTCTGCAAATGGTACACAGAAAGAACACATGGATGTCGCAATCGAATGTGCAAAAGAGATTGCCAGAATATTTCCACTTATGAATGACCTATAATCATAAATAGTATCGTGAATTGATCGTTAAATTTCTTTATGTTTTTATAATAGTATTTAAACAGGAGAATTTTAATGATCGATCCAATTACAGCAATTGCAGCTGCCAGTGCCGCATATAAAGGATTGACCAAAGTTGTGCAGGCTGGACAAGAGTTGGAAAATTGCACAAATCAATTAGGTAAATGGTTTGGCGCCCTAAATGATATCAACCGCGCAGAAGAACAAAGAAAACGTCCACCACTTCATGCAAAACTTATGGGATCGGGTTCGATAGAGGAAGAGGCGTTCGCCATTCTGACTCACAAGAAAAAAATGGCCGAGCAAGAAAAAGAGATAAAATTCATGCTGAATATGAGATTTGGTCCATCTACATGGGATGAAATGTTAGAACTTCGTCGCAGTATCAAAAAAGAACGCGAAGAAACCATTTACGCCGCAGAAGAATTTAAAAATGCAATATTAGATGGTGCTATTATGGTAGCACTATCATTGGGTATTTTGGGTGCGATTTTCACTATGGTATATTTTATAGGTGTCGTACAGACGCCTCCGTGGTGGTAATATGATACAAGTCTTTATGTTAATTGTAATCATCGGCATCGGCTCAGAAAGAAAAGAAATAGAAGAAAAGATGTATTTTCGTTCTATAGAATTATGCAATGAAGTTGCCAGTCATGTTGCTAAGCGATGGGGATATTGGCAACCCACCGATCAGGCAACTACATATTGCGTACCACATTCAGTCAAAGAAGGCACTATTATCTATTAGCCAGTGGATTGTCAAGTGCTTTAGTGAGTTTATTTGTCAATCTATCTTCCATTACAGATAATTCGCGCTTGACATATCCTTCTAAACCTGATACCTTATCAACGAACCGATTATTTGCGTCAGAAATCATGGCACGAACATCTCTTTTGAGTCTGTCCTGTTCACTCTCGCCTTCATCTAATAATGCTCTCACTTCTACTGTCAATGACTCGGCAAGGGCCCTCATTTCATCCTCAACCTTTACAACTTCATCCTCAATACGATCAAGGTGTTTTTCCATACGCACCATTTCGTCTTTCAAATCATGTTTCGCATCTCTGAGATAATCAGTATTTTCAGTGATACGATCACGAACTCCGGCAAACTCACCCTTAAATAATTCTAATTCTGCTGATACGAAATCCATATGTCTTTCGACTGTCACTTGATGTTCTTTTTGTATTGCAATTTGTTTATCAAATCCTGATAAATCTGGCGCAACATAACTTTGTATTTGCTCTTTCATATTTCTATAATCGTTATAGAATTCAAATCCTCCCCAAGCAACACCGCCAAGTGTTCCTAAAAGTGGTATAATCAATAATAATTTGCTGCCAGAGGCCTTAATGCCTCCATATTCTAATTCTGCCATCTATTCATTCCTTAAAACCGAAATTCTTTTCCAACTACAATTCCAAATTTTTCGCCTTCAACTCCTGGCGCAATAAAGTAGTCATTATATTTCAGTCTCAGAAACGGTATTATAGGTTTAGAATATCCCGTAACCAATCCGCCTTCTAATTTCAAGTCGCCTTTCAAGTCAATATCGCGTGATGTATAAAGACTTATATTTTTCTCACTGTTGTAAAATGTTCCTATTGTGTATTCGTTGTATTTATATTTAACGGTTGGGTGTATTCCGTTATATTCGTTCGACATTCCTATATGTATTGTGAATGCCAACCCAAAAACTATATTTTCCAATTATTTTTTTACCTTAAATTTGGGTACTGTAGATCTTCCATCACACCAAATGTCGGGTCGTTTACAAACCATCTTGCAAATTCGTGATCGACTGTAGGTTTTGGCGGATAGAAATAGATATCTGGTACATCTCTTTCTCCATAATCAAAATCTGGAACAAATGCAATCAATGCAACCAACTTGGCCTGCAATATCATTTGCTCTTCAATCGTATCTGCGTCATTGACTTGTTTTGTCATTTCTGCTATTTTGTCTGCAATAAGTTGTTTTATTTTTTCTTTGCGACTTTCTTTTTTCTCTTGCACTTCTGTTTCGGTTGGCTCCTTTTTTTCTACTATTGTCGGTTTAGTTGTTTCTTCTTTCTTAGGTTCATCTTCCACTTGCTGGTCATCCACCGATTCGTCATCGGCATCGTCCTCAGTCGTTTCTTCAGAAGTTTCTTTTTCGGGATCTTCTTCTTTCTCTTTAACTGGTTCAGTAGTTGGTTCAGATTCAGTAGTTTCGTCCGTGGTATTTTCATCTTCAATGGTTTCCTCTATGGGGGTCTCAATTTCTGGTTCTGATATATCCGCCTCTAATTGAGCTATTTCAAGTTCGATAGATTCTGTTGTTATTTCTTCGACAGGTGCGGTTTCTGGTGTGATTTCCACTTGTGGTATTACAACTTCTTGAACAATAATAATTTCCGGAACAACTATTGGTTCTGGTATAACTTCGACTACAACTACAGGGGGTTCAATAATTTCTTCAACTACTTCTGGTTGATAGTTGGGACATGCTATATCATACTGAGAATCCAATTCACATTGTTGGTTGAAATATGCAACCTGATACATAGGACATTGTTGATCGTATAGACTGTTGAGTGTGCATTGTTGATCTAGGAATGCTGCTGCATATCCAGTGCAACCGCTATCATATAATGGACTTGCAGCACAGGCCTGATTGTATAGATATTCTGTATATGCTTCTGCATAACCTTCGCATGTAGGGTGATATAGTTTATCCAGTTCGCAAGGATTTGTGGTATAGGTAAACCACATTTCGCCGTCTTTGACAACAGGCCCATAAAAACCTTCCCATTGTCCATTGTCTTGTCCAGTGGTAACAAAACTTACATTTCCTAATTGACTAGGAGTGTAGATTGTTCCAGCTCCTGTCTGGTGATTAAAAAATTCTATAAAATCTTCTGTGACTTGCCAAACGGTATTATAACCCTCGCCATGTGATTCTACAATTTCATTATCACTATGAGAATTTTCTTGGGCCCAGTGATACCATGTGTCGTAATCATAGGTTTTTGTTTCTACTACATTTCCATTGGCATCGGTGACAGTAACCACAATATTGAGAGTATCGAATTGGTCTGCGTACTCTCCGGTTGGTTTAAAATTTTCATCTAATCTATTGGAAATGTCTTGGTCGCAATAAATTGCACCATCTTCTGTAGTTACATTGAAACAACCATTTATCCATTTCCATTTGTAATGTAATTTATCTACACTAATTCCGGTATGTGATAATGCTTGATTGATTGCCATGGAGATTGCAAACTGGTCAGAACATGCACCAAATTGAACTGCTGTAGAACCATTCCAAGCACTAGTACTACCATCTAGTATGTTTGCATGGGTTGTGCCACCAACACAAGGTCCATTAGTAATCACACCTTCTGTCAGATCCGCCGTTTCTGGGCTTGTCGTTACTGTGTTTGTTTCTTGTGCGTTAGTTGGCGGCGACAAGAGCAAGAAGGAACAAGAGAGCGCCACCAATGACATTCTTGTTAGTATCCCACTGACGTTTTTGAACATCTTGTTTTGTCTCCGGTTCGAATTTTATTGGTATTTTCTTTTTACCTGTCCAAGTTTTCCAGCCTTCTTTAGCATCATCACCAATTTTTCCTTCGTATGGACAAGGAGTCCCTGCCATTTCCATTGCGTCATAAACTCTGCGATCTTGACACAATACTGATACTGCCGCAACTTTCATGCCCATGTCATATAATGTTTTGGATATTTTAAGTCTTTCACAATTTTGATCTGTAACACTTTCGCCTTGAGAAATACCTAGAATTTGTGTTTGGATTGCTCCACTAATTCCTACAGTACACAAATCCTGAGAAGAACCGCCGGCTGTAGGTGAGATTGCAGATGGCGGGGGAGAAATCACTATGGTTCTTCCTTCTGAATCTACTTTACTTTTGCTGTCTGTTACAGTTTCGATTTTAGTCTGAGATAATGCAGGCACTACCGAAAGTAATACCAATAAACTTGCAATTAAAAACTTTTTATATAACATTATAATTTCCTAACGTGTATGTTACTGTTTTAACTAAAAACTATACTGATAGACTGAACGCCCATTTCCTATAACGAACATTTTAGTTCCATCGGTATTGAATTCCACACCATAGGCTAATGTCTCTTGGCCACTGTGGTCAAAGCTAATATTGTCATAAGTAACATTTCCTGATGCCATACTAAAACCATTCGTCAATGAGTACTGGTAGATCGCATCGTTGGTTTGACCCAATACGAACATTTTAGTACCATCAGGACTGAATGTCAGACCTGTTGGAGCGGTGTCTTGAGACGTTACACTAAAGCTAATATTGTCATAAGTAACATTTCCTGATGCCATACTAAAACCATTCGTCAATGAGTACTGGAAAATCGCATCGTTCTGTCGCCCCAATACGAACATTTTAGTTCCATCGGTATTGAATGCCAAATCTATTGGTTGAGTCTCTTGAGACGATATATCAAAGCTATTGACATAAGTAACATTTCCTGATGCCATACTAAAACCATTCGTCAATGAGTACTGGTGAACTGTAGCGTGAACTGATATTTGATAGCCAACAACGAACATTTTAGTACCATCAGAGTTGAATCTCACAATTTTTGGCGAAGTTTCTTGCGATGCAACGCTAAAACTCAGGTTGTCATAGGACGCATTGGAAATGTCCTGCCAACTAAAAAACAATGTAAAATCACTTACACTAGTTGCTGCCTGACTGCCATCAGATGCACTAAAGGTGACACTGAAAGATCCAGCATCTGATGTTGTGGTTGAAGGCGTAATAGTGAACACGTTATTTACATTTGTAATGGTTGCAGTACTACCCAAAGTTCCTGTTGTGACTGCATGACTCCAAGTGAGAGTTGCTCCCTCTGGGTCTGTGGAATTCAGAGTGATTGTTGTCGCTGTACCATCTGTAGCCAAATCGTATGATGCATTTAATCCAGTAATTGCGGTCGGACTTAAATTTGTCACTTCTGCGATTAGATACCAACCTGTACCATTGTAGATATAAAGTTTATTTGTAGATGTTACCAAAACAGATTGTCCAGTAGCTGGACTTGAAATCGCAGTCAAATCAGATAAATTTGTTACCGCTGTAGAAGCAGGGCCCGATCCCGTTACGGTATCCTGAACAACTCCGCCACTGTTTGTACCTATCTGTTCAAGTTTTCCAGATGAATTTGCAGAAAGTTTTACTTTATTTGTACCACTACCTATAGTAATTTCTGGAACTTCTATTCCTGTTGCGGTTGACTTAATGGTTTGTCCACCCAAGTCAATAGTACTTCCGTCCAGATATATATCATTAAATCTGTTTGACGAAGTGCCTAAATCATATGCAACATCTGTGTCTGGTACAAGCGACGAGGTTATTGTTGTAATATTGGCGACATTATTAGCAAAAGTAGCAGGAGATAATACTGATTTTACTGCTTGAGAAATTTTTATAATTTCTGCCTGAGTAGCTCCACCATTTACTAGTGCTACCGCTCTATTATTAATAGCAGTTTCTACAGTAGAATCATTTGCAAGATTTAAACTTTTTGCTGCGCGTGATAAATCAACTAATTCGGCGACTGTGGCAGTCGGCAAGTCATTCAATATTGCAGTTCTCATTGCTGATATGGACGTGTTTAAATTACTATCTGGCATTTTTTATCGACCCTTTTAACACTATTTATAATACTATATTTAAGAGCTCCAACTCTGTACTGGACCCGATCCACTACCACCACCTTCGCCGCCACCTTCGCCACCACCTTCGCCACCACCAGCATCAGTGACTACAGTGCTAGGATCGTTGTCAACTCTTTTTCTAAAACTTGAACCACGATCTTTAACATATTCAAATGTTTCAGTTCCGTCTCTGTTAAAATAACCAGACTGTCCTTTTATTATAAATTCATAACGTACTGCATTACACACAGCAGTAACATTTGAACCGTATTCTTTTCCAATTGCAACAGTAAGATGATCATACTTAGGACTAACAGGTATTTTTACAAATCGATTACTTCCAACACCGTTACTATAACTATTCCAATAAGATCCGTCGTCAAGTGCAATCATTGGACTCTGCGGAATAGATCCAGCTGCTCCAAATGGAGTGTCGGTTACAAGATCGACACTTCCTACTCCACTAATACTAAGTGAATTTGATGACAAGTCAGAGATTGAACCTTCGTTGTCTGAGTTACCAGTTAATAATAATGTATTTGAGTCTGTGGTGAAATTTGCAGATGATGGTGTAAAGTTTGCAGTATATCTTGCATTGTCACTAAATCTAATATTTGACATTTTACCATTAAAAAGATATGCTGCACTACTATATTGGCCTCTTGCACCAAGTCGAGCAGCATAAGGTGCGTAGTCATAGCTATCACTGAATGTACCTTCAGCAACTCCGTCTTGGTATATGGTGGAAGTTCCTGAATTTCTTACTATAGCAATATGATACCATGTACCAGCAGATATGCTTGTAGTAGTTTTCATACGCACAGCGCCCGATGCATAGTAATACATATAATAACTGCTTGAAGGATTCCAATAAACGGCAGGAGTAACACTAGAGTTTGCACTCCGAGCATCAAATATTGCTTGATCGCCTGATGTAGTATCAAAATTAATCCAAAATTCATAAGTAAAATCACCAGTGCCACTAGCATGTGCAGTACTTGGATATGCAAGACTGCCACCGGCAAAATCAATTGAATGTTTTTCTACAAATGTAGTTTTTTCAGAAGCAAATATAGGATTAACTGACGATTCATTACCATATGGCGCATTATCTCTATCTGGAGTATCGCCTTTTATTACATATCTTAGCTGTGCTAGACGAATAAATCTTGCAGTTTTATCTCCAAAGCGTCGAAATCGCCATTCTTCGTTGTCGGTATAAGTTGAACTACCGCCGACTAGCACATCCTCAGGAAGACCTATCCTAATTTCAGTAGATGCAATTTTAACAAACGTATTTGTTTGACCACTTTTAATTCTAAATTCTAATAAATCCGAAGCGCGAAGGTCAAACGGAAAATCATTTGCAGTTTTTGGTGCTGGTTCAACCGGCATTGATACTTCAGTGACGGAAATATCTACTGGAATACTAGTCATATCTTATATCTCTACACTAGCACTCATATTATTGTATCCTGCTCCGGTAACTAATGTATTCACAGTTAAATCTCCAGTAGTTAGTGTAGTTACAGTTTTAACAGTTGATGCATCTGCAAATGTCATAGAACTTCCTTCAATAACCAGTTTAACACTTGTAGCAATTCTAACTCCTGAAGGATTAAGTGCCGAAACAGCAACAGATGTTGAAACCATGCGGAAAGAAGCTGATGTTCTTGCGGCAATTGCACCGAACGTAACGGTAAAATTACCGCTTACCCAAGCAGGCCTGACGGTCTGTAAACAGCTGTCGGCTCAGGATGTTATGACCAATGTCACCTTGTGCTTTTCACCGGTGCAGGCTTTGATGGC
>ENA-OWPI01002502-OWPI01002502.1-marine-metagenome-genome-assembly--contig:-NODE-2502-length-17075-cov-16.640781_pt1 | contig 17075 bp, 17 predicted proteins | sample MGYA00238138_ERZ651775 | MGnify/ENA primary metagenome ERZ651775 (study PRJEB26906, sample SAMN06265043) | marine metagenome | isolation source: Helgoland LTER site | place: Germany:Helgoland, sampling...
TCTTCCTAACCTGAGGTCACATCCCCATGAATACCGCAGGCGATCTGCTTCACGTCGTAACCGCAGACAATATCTCTTACCAGCGAAGACGTTTTGGCAAGCTGATAGTTTGGGGATCTGCTGCGCTAATGTTCTTTGTCGCAGGCTTACAAACTGCCGATCAAAACGGCTGGATCGACCTTGAGTTCGAGACATGGCGGCCAACCCTTTATGCCTATATTTTTTGGGGAATTTGCCTTTGCACAGGTCAGGTAATTGCGCGAGGCGAACATGGGAAACGTACCCTTTTTGTATTGCCTGCCGCGCTTTTTGTTGTGTCTATGGTGGTTTTTCCACTGCTATTTGGGTTGATTATAGCGTTTTCAGATTGGAACCTCGCGTCGCCTGATGGCAGGCAATTCAACGGCTGGAATAATATTCAACAAATGTGGGCTGACCCATTCTATTGGAACGCAATGCGCAACATGGTCTGGTATTCGCTCGCCATCATCGTAGAATATGCCTTTGCCTTTGTTCTTGCGCTGTTACTGAATGCCCAGATTAAAGGGCGTAAATTCTTTCGAGTGGCGTTTTTGTTACCTCTGATGCTCTCGCCAGTTGCTGTTTCATGGATGATTGGCAAGTCGATGTTGGAAAATCGATTTGGCCCAATCGCACGTATGCTACGCGAAATGGGCGTGGACAATCCATCTTTCTTTTCTTCACCCGAAATTGCTCGTCTCATGATCATGCTTATGGATGCGTGGACATACATTCCATTTATGATGATCATGATCCTTGCTGGGCTCCAGGCCATTCCTAAAGAGTTGCATGAAGCCGCCGAGGTGGATGGCGCCAGCGCTTGGACACGGTTCTGGGAAGTGACATTCCCGTTGATGCTGCCAGTCTCGATCACTGCAATCCTGATCCGCATTATTTTCAAATTAAAGCTTGCAGATATTATTATAAATGTCACCTCCGGCGGACCGGGCGGCGCCACCGATAGCGTCACATCCTTCATTTTCCGCGAATACCGAGACCGGTCAAATGTCGGATACGGAACAATGCTCGCAATGTTTTATTTGGTGGTTATAGTTATTGCGATGACTATCCTGATCAAGGGGGCGGACCGCTGGATGCGACCGAGATACTAAGATGTCAGATCAGATTTTCCACGATAGCAATGCAGATCGCGCCTTTAAGGCCAAGCGCTTTACGGGGCGGGCAGTAATCTATGGAATCCTAATCCTGTGGGCATTCATTGCTCTGTTCCCAATCTACTGGACTATCACGACCAGCTTCAAGATGGCCCCCGACGTGATGAAAGGAAATATCGTTCCCTACTGGGACTATAACCCGAGATGGTTGGGTTGGCGGTCGCTTGGGCTTTCGCCTGATACCATCGGCAATGAGAGCACCGTTCGGGCCGAGTTCCTGAAACGGTTTTGGAATTCTGTGGTTATTGCTGTATCGGCTTCGGTGATCGCCGTTGGTTTGGGCAGTTGCGCCGCTTACGGGCTATCGCGTTTCAATTATAAATTTGGGTTCATGCGAAATTCAGACATCTCTTTTTTCTTTCTCAGCCAATTAATACTGCCCCCGGTGGTTTTGGCCTTGCCCTTTCTCGTTCTCTACAAAGCTCTTGCCATGTTGGACACGCGGATTGGTTTGATTCTTCTATATACTTTAACAGTCTTGCCCATTGTCATCTGGATCATGCGCGATCAATTCAGTTCAATACCTTCTGAGTTGGAAGAAGCCGCTCTCGTCGATGGTTTGTCGATTTGGGGCGCATTCTTGACGATCATCTTGCCAATTGCGCTTCCTGGCATGGTCGCAGCTTTTATTCTATCTTTGGTTCTGACCTGGAACGAATACTTCTTTGCAGCTCTGTTGACGTCAAGCGATGCCAAAACATTGCCAGTGATGGTGGCCAGCCAAACCGGCAGTCAGGGCATAAGTTGGTGGTCTATGGCTGCGCTAAGTTTCGCCGCGATATTACCGTTGATCGTCATTGGCATTGCATTAGAACGCTTTATCATCAAAGGAATGGCCGCAGGTGCTGTAAAGTAAGCCTAAATCCCACAGAGATGTACCTTGATCCCCAGCGCCCGCGCGAGTGCTGCTCGGCAAAGAGCCGCATCAAGTGCGGATTTAGCATTGTTTGCATAGACTACATTCACATGATTGGCCTTATGGCGGGCCATAAATTTGTCCCTATCAATCCCGTCCAATTGCGCGTGCATGATTGGCCATTGCGGTGTCGTGGCATCAAGGCGGCGCTGCGTCTCACGCTTTGAAAGGGCTAACGCCTGACCGGTGCCAATGTCCATGTGCAGAGCGTCACCTTCTATGAAGATCCGCGACCAGACGATGGAGCCTGGCTTGGCAACGCCTGCAAGTGTGGATCCGCCCAACCGAAAATACATCGGTGGTTGGCGGTACCCTACTGAGCCTGCGAAACCATTGACATGATGCGCTGGCGGGGTCGCGCCAGAAATCTCGAAGACCCAAACAAAACCGGCATCGCCATCGCGGTCTTCGTCCCCCCACCTCACGTCATGCAGAGTTGTTTCAACAGGTAAGCCCAGGGCTGCCTGGACACGGTTGGTCAAAAGCGCATCCAGTCCTGAACATTCATCCACTTCATTGAAGTGAATGATTGGTTGGCCCGGTTTGATTTCCCGCCCCTCTGTATCAAGAATCGGTGGGCGATCTGAATTATTTAAGAGCCCTTCGACAAGGTCTGAAGCGGGTAGCAAATCTTTGAGGCCCTGTTGGTATTGGATACCGATAGCATCACAACAAAACTTATCCGCCATCCGCACAGCGGCTACATACATGCGCCCTTGCCATACCACCTGATTGCGAGTGAGTTCGGTAGCGTCATCCTCGCCAAACTCAAATTGCATACCACGCGCCTCCAACCACTCCAGCACATCTCTGCCCTCGTATTCAGATACTTGAGTCGTCTCGTAGTAAAGAGCCGATTGCGACAGGCGTTCTTTGAATACGCCCGTGGGATGAAGAAGATGATCTGGGATAATCGCATTGAACATCCCCATACAACCTTCATCGAATACGCCCAAGATCAACTTGTCGCGTCGGATTTTTTCGGCAAGACCCTGCGCGACATTTACTAGATAGTTAGGGACTTCGAAATCGTCCCTTACATGGTTCACCTGATGTTGCAGCGCGTCAGTTTGGAGCCATGTGCGCAGCCCGTCCAGAAAAAAGTCATCTGTAAAATCTTCACTCCAAAGCGTCGCATATGGCACGCCTGCTTTGGTCAATGATCCATTGAGGTTCAACATTCCAACCAGTCCAGGCCATTGACCTGACCAGTTTGCCACAGTCAGGATCGGGCCATTGTGATGGATTAGCCCTGGGAGTACGTGGTGCGAATATTGCCAGGCCGATTGCGCGACAATGATCGCGGCATCAGGTGACATGTCACGGAAAACATCCATGCCTTCACGCTGTGATGCAATAAAGCCGTGACCCCGGTCAGGATTGAATGCATGGGCGCGGATACTTTCAGCCCCAGCGTTGCTTAATGCTATCCTCAGGGCGTCTTCCATAGCAGCCTGTGCCGGCCAACAAGTTTGATTTGCACTTTCTCGCAAATCGCCACTAGCCAGAAGATAAACTTGTTTCATTTTCTAGTCTTTCAATTTGAATTTCTCCAAACGTGAAATTCTTACTCCATGTTTGTATGCCGAGCCCGGATACTTCCCGGCGTTTGGTCTAAGTCCACAATAAGCTTCAGTATCATAGCCTCGAACAAGACAAATAGCGCCCCTTCGTAAAGCGACCCCATAGGCAACGTTGATGCATCTTTTTTCTGATCGTTAGCCATGGTTTGCGCAGTCACAAGGATTGTGTGATCGACAATTTTTGCAGTCTGTGACTGCGCTTGGGCGGTAAGAAACAAAACCGAGGCTCCGCCTGCCTTTGCCTGACCGATCAAGGCGGAGACAGTGGCCAGCGCCCCCGGGCCCGCCGAGACAATGAACAAGTCGCCTTGCATCATCGGGGGGGCCGCCATATCACCCTGCATAGACACTAGCTTGCCCAAATGATGGAGCCGCATGGCAAACCCCTGAATTTGTAGGCCCTCCCGCCCACAACCGTAAAGCATGATGCGTCCTGCGTCGGCGATCATCTGACAAGCAGTTTCGACTTGCAAAGGGTCGATCCCCTCGGCAACTGTGCGAAGCTCTGCTAGTACTGTCTGCATATCGTTTTGTAACTTTAAGATGAAAGCTCCTTTGCAATATCCTTTGTTTGTTCATAGAGCCTGCGGAACAACGCATAGTTTTTCTCGTAGGCAGGGTCTTCTGCTGCGGTAATCTGTGTGGCAATCGGATTCCAGTGTCCGATGTCCGCAAGTTCTGCCTCGCCCAAGGCCACCCGAGCTAGAAACGCATCGCCATAACTTGCACCAACAGTTTTTTCGCAGACAAACTGATCAACCTGCGACGTATCAGATATTGCCTGCATCCAAAGTAGATTTTTTGTGCCCCCGCCCACAGCAAGAATACGGTCCAGCCCAACTCCAGCTTCGCGATAAGTTTCCACTACATGGGCGGTCCCAAACGCAATGCCCTCGATCAAAGCCCGGTACATATTTCCCCTTGTGTGTGTAAGGTTCAATCCAAAGAACGCGCCCTTGGCTTGTGGATCATGGATAGGTGTGCGCTCGCCAGAGAAGTAAGGCAGGAACAGCAACCCTTCAGAACCTGGCGGAACTTTGTCTGCCTCTGACGCGAGCGTAGTAAAGGCCGTGTCAAGTGGCAAATCGCGGGCGAACTGGTCGCGAAACCAGTGTGTCAGCGTTCCAGAGGTTGCCAACCCCGCCATCGAAGCATGTTGCCCAGGAAAGAGCCAAGGCGCATACCAAAGCCGACCATCACGAACCCGATCCTGCGTAAGGGTAATGATAAAGATAGTTGAACCATACATCATCATCATATCGCCGGGTGATTCCACACCAACACTCAGGGCCTCTGCAGCGGCGTCAATGGTGCCTGCTGTTACGGGCGTGCCTATAGCCAACCCAGTCGCCTCTGCGGCTTCTTTGGTGACGTACCCCGCGATTTCCGACGACCACAAAAGACGTGGTAGCATTTCTGGCGTTGCGATCTCAGGCCCTAGATCAAAGCACCAATCCTGCGTACCTACGTCGTATATAGGTGAAAAATTTGCCGCCGTGTAATGGTCGATTACGTATTCACCGGTCAAGCGCTGTACCAGAAAGCTGGTGGAAGTGAGGATTTTAGCTGTCTTGGCATAAAGGTCCGGCCGTTTTTCCTTTAGCCATAGGATTTTTGGTCCAACGGACTGAGAGGTCAGCGCATTGCCGCAACGCTCCAGGATGAGATCTTCCCCGATGCGTGCTGTCAGAGCCTCAACCTGAGCAATCGCGCGGGTGTCGACGCCGTAAAGCACCCCGTTCATCAATGGGGCGTCGTTTGCGTCCACGGGCAACATGCAAGGGCCAATGGCTGAGCAAGCAATTGCCTTGATCTGTTCCGATGCGCAGCCAGCATTGGCAATCAGTTCTTTCGTGACTTTAACAAAATCGCCCCACCAATCTTCTAGAGGCCTGTGTTCAGCCCAGCCGGGCTGCGGAACAATCATCTCATGCCGGTGGCGCGCTGTTGCAATTACAACGCCTGCGGCATCAACCAAAACGCCTTTAGTCTCAAACGTACCGATGTCGATTCCAAGAGTGTAGCTCATACCCAACGCTTTAATAAAAAGTCTGGACCGATGCGCGCAAGCCCTGCAACAAGCAAAGCGGCCAGGTCTTCCAGATCACTTAACTGGCAGACCTCCAGCGAAGAATGACTATAACGCATTGGAAATCCCAAATCGATGGCGGCAACACCTTTTCCGACATGCTGAACATAACTAAGGTCTGTCAAAACACCAACCTGTGCAGATTTTTGCAATCCTACGCCTGCGTCCTTTGCCGCGTGTTCAAACAGTGATACCAACGCAGGATGTGGCAGTACGCCATTCAAGGTTCCGCGTCCGTGAAAACTGTACATACTCATGCCTGGACCACAGCCGAGATACATCTCTCCCAAGTCAACCGCATCCGGTGTATCGCTTGCTAACATCAGGTCTATTTGGATGGCTATATCTGGTTTTAAAGCCTGCGCGGCGCTCAAAGCACCGCGAAGATTGAACTCTTCTTGCGTGGAAAAGACGATATGAACGGTCGGTCCACCGTCCCGCCTTGTAAGACTTTTTGCTACGTCAAGAAGGACGGCACATCCGGCGCGATCATCCACAGAAGTGCCTGCTATCCGCCCCTCAGCGAGCTCGACAACATTGGGCACATAAGTAACCGGTGTTCCAATTGAAATACCCGCTTTCTCAACCGCTGCCTTGGTGCTGTGGCCTGTGTCTATGTAGAGGTCAGCAGCACGCACAACTTTGTATTTCTCATCCATTTGCGTTGCATGATGGCTTTTGTTGGCGATTATACCAGGAATATCGCGCCCGTCGGCTGTACTGAGAACAACTGACTGGGACGCAAGCGCGCGTTCCGGCACTCCTCCCATCCGGTGTATGCGGATCAATCCATCATCTTCAATCTTGCGGACAATAAAACCAAGCTGATCCATGTGCGTAAACAACATCACAGACGGATTGCTGCCGGGGAATGTTGCTATCAGATTGCCTAGTGTGTCTGTTTCACAGGTGATTGGCATTCTTTTGGATATCGCGGCGGCAACCCGGTGCTCGTGGCCAGAGAGGCCTGGAATCTGCATCAATGCCTTTAAATTATCCGCAATCATCGGGCAGCCTTTGCGCGGTCCATAAAGTCTCGAGCGCGGTCCGGATCGACCGCGTTCCAGGTATCGCCATCAACTTTAAGTGACGACCCAACGATACATCCATTCGCCACTCGCATAACCTCGGCCACGGTGTCGTGTTTGACACCGGTATTTGCCAAAACTGGTATATCTGGCAGCACCACCTTAACGGCTTCGAGATCTTCCATCCTTGCAGCCTCACCGGTGATTTGGCCCGAGACAAGGACAGCATCAGGAACGGAGGAAAAAACAGCTGAGCGAGCTCTATCTGGTAAGGGACGCCGATCAAGACTATCAGCAAACTCTGCGCTTACATTGTAAAGCATGAAAAGATCATCGCGTCCCAACTGCTTGCGATATCTCATTGCACTGCCTGCATCCGGTGCCCAATATCCCATGTCACTTGCGTAGGTCCCCGTAAATATCTCCCGGCAAAAGGCAGCACCGGTTGCTGCCGCCAGCGCAATAGTGCTGCGTGGATCCCAAAGGACATTTACGCCAAATGGCACGGTAATCTGATCGCGAAGTTGCCCAATCACATAGGCCATTGTGGCAGTACTGGCGGTGTCGACAGAAAATTCATAAGGGCGGTCATTTTCATTACCAAACATGATAGCATCCACTCCAGCTGACTGAAGTGCAGCGAGGTCAGCTCTTGCGGCTTCGACCAACCCTACCAGACCAAGTTCTTTGTCGTGCAACGGTGTCCCTGGAAGTGCGCCTAGATGCACCATCGCAATCACTGGTTTTTGTGTTCCAAATACGGTCTCAAAACGCTGCATGTATGCCCCCTAAAATTTCTGCCATGATGCAAAATTTTGTAGGTGCAGTCCAGTATTATTCATACTAGCATGTCAGTTGGAGGAACACGCAAATGACATTGCAAACTAAACACTGGGACCGATTAGGAAATGGAGGCCTGAAATTCACAAAGCTCGGCATGGGCATGGCTCCGCTAGGCAATTTGTATCGCGCCATCAGCGATGAAGAGGCGCATGCAGTTCTGACCCGTGCCTGGGATGCCGGCGTGCGTTATTACGACACTGCACCACTATACGGACTCGGTCTGTCAGAAACGCGGCTAAATCCTTTGCTGCACGGCAAGGACCGGGACAGCTACGTCCTTTCAACCAAAGTCGGACGTTTGCTGAAGGCCACTACCCAGGACAAACGCGATGGACTTGATAAGTGGTTTGATGTCCCTGCAAGGAACGAAGTCTATGATTATACCTACGATGGGGTGATGCGGTCGGTTGAGTTCAGTCTTGAACGGATAGGCGTTGACCGAATTGATATTCTCTTTGCCCATGACATAGATCTGGCAAACCATGGTTCTCAGGAGGTGCTTAACACAAAGTTGGCCGAACTGATGGATGGTGGCTATCATGCGCTAATGTCCCTTCGGGATCAGGGCGTGATCAAGGCCTTCGGCGCAGGCGTAAACGAATGGCAACCATGCCAATGGTTGGCGGAGCGTGGGGATTTCGACCTGTTCCTGCTCGCCGGGCGCTATACTCTTTTGGAGCAAGAAGCGTTGCAGAGTTTCCTACCGTTGTGTCAAAAACGCGGGATCGGAGTCGTCATAGGTGGGCCATATAATTCTGGTGTTTTGGCTACGGGTCCAAAACCCGGTGCCTATTATAATTACGAGCGCGCGCCAAACGAAATCCTACAACGTGTCGGTGAGATTGAGAGTATCTGTACGCGCCATGGTGTGCGTCTGGTCGATGCCGCCTTTCAGTTTCCGTTGCACCATCCCTCGATTGTATCTGTGATTCCTGGCGGGCAAGGACTAACAGAAATGAATAGCAACATTGCCGCAGAAAGCGCAAATATTCCCAATGTGTTGTGGGCTGATCTGAAAGCAGCTGGTTTGCTTCGTAGTGACACGCCATGAACGTGAAAATTGACAGCCATCAACACTTTTGGAATCCAAAACGTGGGGACTACGATTGGATGCCAATGGACAATGAAATCCTCGCTAGGGTGTACGGCCCACGAGATTTAGAGCCTCACCTGTTGGCGGCTGGGATTGATCAAACTGTTCTTGTTCAGGCCGCGGCGACGGTGGAAGAAACTGAGTATATGTTGGGCATTGCAGATGCATCGCCTCGAATCGCCGGGGTTGTCGGCTGGATCGATTTCGAAAATCAAGAGCATGCATATCATTTGCGCAGGTTGGCCAAACACCCAAAATTTTTGGGCGTCCGCCCGATGATCCAGGACATACCGGATACGGACTGGATGCTACGAGACGACATTCAATGGGCTTATGAATTGATCATCGAGTGCGATTTAACATTCGATGCTTTGGGTTTCCCTCAACATCTTGAGAACTTTTTGACGCTTTTCACGCGATATTCCGACATGCGGATCGTCATTGACCATTGTATGAAACCCCAGATCCGCAACCATTCCGTGGACGGCTTTACCCATTGGGCCGATGGAATGAGCCGTCTAGCCGACCAGACCACCGCGTACTGCAAATATTCCGGACTAGTCACGGAGTCCGATGGTTGGTCACTTGAGAAAATGCAGCCCTACGTTGAGCACCTACTGAAGGTCTTTGGGTCTGAGCGATTAATGTGGGGGTCCGACTGGCCAGTCTGTCGCCTTGAGGCCAGCTACGACGCTTGGCATTCGGCTGCGCGCGCATTAACAGCGGATCTGCCCAAGGCCGCGCAGGATAGGGTTTTTGGTGGTACAGCCAAGAAGTTCTATCGACTTTGACTGACGTGGTTGGAAGCAGCCTTTTGTCCTGCGGACACCGCTTCAGATAAGGATAGCCCGCGTAATCTGCTAGCAGCGTAGGTGCCAACAAAAACATCTCCGGCTCCATGCGTTGATATCACGTCGACCGAATACGCTTTTTGCACTTCACAAGGCTTCCCTGGTGCAGAAAAAGCCGCGCCGTCGCCCCCCATCGTGAGGATGATTTCCGCGTCTGGCGCCAGTTCAGCAAGTTTTGCCAGCGTGGCCGCGGGACTTAACCCATTGTGCTCGTGGCCTATGAGGTCCGCAGCTTCAAGCCGGTTCACTATAAGCGTATCGACCAAAGCAAAATCAGCGATTGGAATCTCTTTGGCCGGCGCGGCGTTCCAAAGTACCTGAGCACCCTTTGCACGGGCCGCATTGGCAAAGGCAGCGAAAGCACCTCGAGCCATTTCATTCTGCAACAACACCATCGAGCAATTCGATGGAATTTTAAATTCAGACATATCAAACGCATGATTTTCAGCCGATACAATCACCGCGCCGTAGTCTCCGCCTTCGGTAGCAATCGCAACACTCATACCTGATGACCCTAGCCCCCGCTGAAGCTGGCTGACATCGACACCTGCCGTTTCCAATTTCTTGAGCATGGACTTACCAGCTGCGTCGGCGCCAATGCGCCCAGCAAAATTCACGGGCGCGCCTGCCTTGGCTGCCGCAATGGCCTGATTGCCGCCTTTGCCGCCAAATTGATAGGCAACCTCTTGCCCACGAAGAGTTTCATCCAATTCAGGCAATCGAGGAGCCCTCACTACGACATCCCAGTGCAATGCGCCTACAACCAAAAGACTCATGAGCCATACAGCGCTTTTGCGACTATGCGATGCGATTGGGCAGCGTCTTGTTTATCGATTGCATCCGCAAGCATTGCATCATCAGCAAGCACCTCTGCAATATCCATCAAACGGTCAGTCAATGCTACGTTGGTACGCGCCTCTTCTATTGGATTTAAGCCACCCATATCAGGGAAGGTGTCAAAGTAGATCACGTCGGTCTGGTTCATCCGTAACATGGCTACCAAAAGCTCAACTGTTTGGATTGCGTGAACCGACCCAACCATCAGTCCATCGTCGCGTTTGCCATAGCCGTCATTCAAATGCAGCCCGATCATTCGCGAATGTCGACCGATCAGCGCGGCCGAATGAGCAGGCATTTCATCAGCGTAGAGTACATGGGCGAAATCAAGAGTGACCCCAAGATTGGGTGCACTGACTTCCTTACAGGCCAGCAATGTCGTGCCTATATCGGGCATGAGTGCGTAGGCACGCGGTTCATTTGGTTTGTACTCTATCGCAATATCTATGGCGAGATTATGGGCGCATAACTCTGAAATAGTTTCAATTGTTCGATCCCATGCGGCGGCGTAATCCATCTGAAAGGCATAGTCGAAACCGTCTTGTCCCATCCAAAGTGTGACCGTCTTGCCACCCATCGCAGCACAAACATCGATGCCTTGTTTGGTAATATCGAGAGCCGCTTTGCGAACGGCCAGATCGGGGTGCGTAAAAGCACCTAGCTTGAATCCCGGGTCAGTATAGTACCGCATCGCAACGCCGTTCAGCGCAAGCTCAGCATCGCTCAAAAAATTTGCCATCTGGGTAGCGTCATGCGCGGCGAAATGATCAGGAAAGTTCAGGTCCGCCGCCCCTAAACCCCCAACTTGGCCAGCAGCCACGATCCAGTCTTTCACATCTGATCCAGGTGAAAGCTGCTTGAATGCATTTAGGCGAGCCGCGTAGCGAGGGCGATTGGCGCGAGTCATTTCTTGTCAAACAATTCTGGACGATCAAGCTCAATAGCTTCTAAGTGAAAAAGCAATTGGCCCAAATGCTTCTTTGTCGCCTGTCGCGCCGCTGTTGGGTCACGCGCTTGCAGCGCTGAAACGATGGCTTTATGCTCGGCAAGCGTTTCAGCCACCCGATCTTGGTTTGGCAGAATTAATTGCCGCGCTCTATTGACTTGAAGCCAACTTGTTTGGGCCATCACAGCCAGGCGCCGGTAATTAGTAAAGCCTAAGATCAAATTGTGCATTTCGCTGTCTAATTGGTAGAAACCCTGGACGTCTAGGTCATCCACAAAGGCTTGTTGAACCCGAAGATTTCTTTGGAGCAGTTTGACTTGATCATCATTAATAGTTTTTGCAACACGCTCTACGGCGGCGATTTCCAACGCTTCGCGTAAGAATGCTCCTTCTCGAATTTCAGCCATCGAAAATCGAGCAACAAAGGTGCCTGCCTGCGGAATAACATCAACCAGACCTTCAGCAGCTAACCGCGTCACCGCTTCAGATACCGGACTACGAGAAATATCTAATTGTTCGCAGATATCCTGTTTGCGCATGATTTGCCCAGGCTCATAAGCCAGTGATAAAATCGCGTCCTTCAGGCTATGATAGACGCGGCTCGACAAGGTGCCGTTGTAGCAAGATAAAGGCGTCAAAGGGACTGAAATCTCAATTGTTGACATGCTAGAATGTTAGCTCGATTTTTTGGCTATGACAAGTGGCTAACAACATCAAAAGAAGAGCCATGAGCCTGCAGCTCGGCGACATTATTTCATCAGGAAACCAGCCAGGCTCTAGATTAGGCTATCTGCCTACAGTATCGATGGTAGAAGGTCAAAAAATGGAGAAGGGCATCCAAGGACTAAGTTGTCAGCACCAATACATCTCCGACTTAGCTCGCCCATACATTCCCTGTCGGAAATGTATAACTTTCGATGCTATCAGCCTTCATTTCGACGGAGAAGCCCGGCTTTTGCGGCGTGAGGTAATACCCGTTTTTTGTGCGCACGGGATCGAGGAAATGATCATGCAGGTGGTCAACATATTCGAGCACCCGGTTTTCCAGATTTCCTGATACTGCGATGTAATCCACAAAGCTCATGTGCTGAATTAGCTCGCAAAGCCCGACCCCGCCTGCATGTGGACAAACCGGGATGTCAAATTTGTCAGCCATCAGCATGACGCCCAGGATCTCGTTGGGCCCGGCCAGTCGGCAACTGTCTACCTGACATACGTCGATAGCGTTAGCCTGCATCAACTGTTTGAACATCACGGCATTGTGGCAATGCTCTCCAGTTGCTACTTTGATCGGTGCAACTGCACGTGCAATTCGCGCGTGGCCCAAAATATCATCGGGGCTAGTCGGCTCTTCAATCCACCATGGGTCAAACTCAGCCAATCTGTCCATGTTAGTGATCGCTTCTTGCACACCCCAGACCTGGTTAGCATCCATCATAAGAAACCGGTCTGGCCCAATTTCGCTCCGAATAATCGCTGCGCGCCTAGAATCGTCTTCAAGGTTTCCGCCAACCTTCATCTTAAAATGGGTCCAACCATCGGCTAATGCCGCTCGCATCAAAGACCTGATCTTGTCGTCAGAATAGCCAAGCCAACCAGCGGATGTCGTGTACGCAGGATAGCCTGTGGTTTCCATTTCGAGCATCCGAGCTTCTTTGCCAGAAGCGCGATCTTGTAGTCGCTCTATAGCTTCCGATGGTGACAAAGCATCAGAAAGATAACGCCAGTCAACGAGTGAAACCATCTCATCAGGCGCCATCCCGGCGATCAATCGCCAAACAGGTTGGCCCAAGTGCTTGCCGTACATGTCCCAGACCGCATTAATGACCGCCGCCGCTGCGAGATGGATCACACCTTTTTCAGGGCCGGTCCAACGCAACTGACTATCACCTGTGATAAGCTTCCACGTGGCGCCCATGTCAGCAAACAACCCTTCGATCTCTCTTCCGACCAGAAGATCTGCAACGGCCGCAATTGCGGCACAGCAAATCTCATTGCCTCGGCCAATTGTGAAGGTCATGCCGTGGCCATTGGCCCCACCATCGACATGCAGCACCACATACGCCGCTGAATAGTCAGGGGCCTTGTTCATCGCATCTGATCCATCCAGAGAGTGGCTGGTTGGAAAACGAATATCATGGACTGAATAACGGGCTATATGCGCGGGCATTTTGTCCTCAATTTTAGCGTGGCTGTCCACTCCTAACCATACTAGCATGTTAATTTAACTTGAGCGCATAATCAAGTAAATCATAGGGCAAGTTTTCGCCAGCTACTGGCCGATAGGCGGATGGAGCCAATAATAAGCGCGACTGACCTCTTCAAAATTGGAACTGAGACTTCACTAGAAATTTCAGCTTTAGAGGCTGCTGTCAGGCGAAGGAGAACTCGCGTCAGATTGCTAGTGCCCCTTGAATATATGCACTCAACAATTGGCGCCACTCATCAAGAGGAGGGGCTCGGTTCAGCTTGAATTTGGTGCTTGAGCAGAGGCGGCGTTACCAGACAAAATTACCGACGAATGAATTTACAAGGCTTATAATAAAGCACCAAGGTCTAAGACGCGTGGCCCATGGATCGAGGGCCCGAGCCCGCATTGCTGTGGCTTAGCGGTAGCGATTGGGCGCAGCAACCCTGCGGTTGATCCACCGACCACGGTTCGAGCAAAACCGTCTTGCTCCAACTTAGCCCAGGCAACGTTGAAAATAGGTCGAAGGTGCGTGGTTCAATGCCCACGGCCCTTGGCTTCGTTTCTCAGCTTCAGATCTTGGACTAAACAGTCGTTTATTCAAATTGCAGCGAAGCGCTGCTTTGAGCCCATATTGACGACGCCAGATCGTGTCGCTACGCTTTTCTTATGAACACTAATTATCAACTTTCCGTCGATACGGGGCGTTTGGCGATCGAGAATGGAACGGCCAATCCAAAGTGGTTCCGTCCCGATGTTGATCCACACAACATTCGGAACCTGATGCAAAAATCTGATGCGATTGCGATACGCGACACAGCAATATGGCTCGGTATGATGATTGTAAGTGCTGGATGTGCGGTCGCATTTTGGCCATCGGTTTGGTCCGTGCCTTTCTGGTTGGTTTATGGTGTTCTTTATGGGTCTGCAGCAGACTCGCGTTGGCATGAATGTGGTCATAAGACCGCATTCAAAACCACTTGGATGAACAATGCAGTCTATCAACTCGCTAGTTTTATGATAATGCGCAACCCCGCAATCTGGCAGGCCAGCCACGTGCGCCATCACACAGATACAATCATAGTGGGGCGTGATCCCGAAATCGTTGCAATGCGTCCACCAGATTTGGCACGCATCGCTTTGGCATTTGTCGGGGTCGTTGATGTCTACATCGCTTTCAAGCGCATGATCCTGCACGCCAGTGGTCGAATTGATCCTGAAGAAGCCACGTATGTTGCCGCAAAGGATCACGCCAAGGTCTTCCGTGTCGCTCGCATTTGGCTTTTTATTTATGGCTGCACCATTGCGGCGGCAGTTTTGATGACTTCTCTTTTGCCGCTTATGCTGATAGGTTTTCCGCGTCTTTACGGTGCATGGCACCATGTATTGACGGGTTTATTGCAGCATGTCGGTCTAGCCGAAAACGTTTCCGATCACCGCCTGAACACGCGCACCGTGTTGATGAACCCTGTTAGCCGATTCATCTACTTAAATATGAATTATCATTTAGAACACCACATGTTCACAATGGTCCCCTATTATAACTTGCCAAAACTACATGAATTGATCAAACATGATGTCCCGCGACCAGAACCGTCAATCCTTGCAGCGTATAAGCGACTGCTTCCAGTGCTCATAAAGCAACTGCATTATCAAGACGCTGTCATTGTGCCAGATCTACCTGCTGGAGCTACCCCATATCGGACAGAGGTAGAAAAGTTGCGACCTCATGCAGTCTAATGTTTACGGAGATCCAAGGTTCGCTTTGCCTGCATAGCTGCCAGCAGGGTGCTGTCAGACGAATGAGAACTCGCATCGAATTGCTGGCGCAGCCTGGATCTATGCGCTCAATAATTGGCGCCACTCAACGAAAGCAGCGGCACGGTTCAGCTTATAATTGGTGTGTGAGTAAAGGTAGCGTTATAGCAGCCTCACAGCCAACTGAGCCTCCTCATCTGAATTGGTCCACTGTTATATTTAAGGAACAGAGGATCGAGAATGACAAACAAACGACCAAAGCCAGAAGAGATTGTCTCGAAGTTAAGTAAAGTTGAGGTGTTAATGGGGCAAGTTACTCCAGCTAAATTTTTTATCTTTTGTTTTTTTAAAGTTAGTCCTATTGCTGCGCAGCGTCTATTGTGAAGTAGAACTAATATATCGGTTAATAGAATGAAGCTAACTGGTCCTTTTCTTTTCATTTTAACAACTTTGATGATTGATGCCATCGGCGTTGGAATAGTCTTTCCAATCATGCCTGACCTAATGGATCGTGTCGGTTCTAGCAGCGCTGCAGAGGGGGCATTATGGGGCGGGGTAATGATGTCTGCCTACGCTGCAGCAATGTTTGTGTTTGGTCCAGTCGTTGGCAGCCTTTCAGATGCTTACGGACGCAGGCCTATATTAATTGTCGCATTAGCTACTTTGGCGATCGATTACATTATTATGGCCATGGCCCAAACCTATTGGGTATTATTAATGGGGCGGATAATTGCAGGAATGGCTGGCGCAACTTATATAACGGCGACAGCCTATATATCAGATATTAGCAAACCAGAGGAACGTGGTGCGGCCTTTGGTATGATTGGTGCTGCTTTTGGCGTAGGCTTTGTTTTTGGACCCGCCCTTGGCGGTATCTCTTCAGGCTGGCATGTTACAGCACCCTTCTGGATTGCGGCAGCGCTATCAACACTCAATATGGTTTTTGGTTTTTTTGTTTTACCAGAATCCTTGAATGAAGAAAGTCGCCGCTCTTTTAGTAAAAGGGATCTAAATCCTTTTGCGTCTATAGTACGCGCCTTTCTCATCCCGGGCCTAACAATTCCACTGATCTGTATATTTGTTTTTGAGTTTGCAAATATGGTCTATCCAACCCTCTGGGCCTTTTGGGGACGTGAGGTATTTGCGTGGAACAGCTTCACTATTGGGCTAACTCTGTCAGCGTATGGCATTCTGATTGCAGCAGTACAGGCCGGACTACTACCGCAATTGACCAAGCGGCTCGGCGATTATAAAACCCTAATGCTTTCTAGCGTCGCTGCCGTAATTGCACTCATAGGTTTTGGGTTTTCCACAGCAGCCTGGGCAGTTGCTATAGTAATTCCTATTGCCGCTCTTTCGGATATGGCACCACCCTTACTGACCGCCGTTGCCGCGAATAAGGTTGCTGATGATCAGCAAGGTTTAGTGCAAGGTGTGATTGCATCACTAGCATCTGTAGCTGCAGTCTTAGCACCCCTCGTATTAACCGGTGTATTCGAGCAGTTTGTGAATAATAAAGGGCTATACTTTCCAGGCGCACCATTTTTTATTGCAGCAGTTCTCATCATAGCAATTATTCCTCTGATGTTATGTTTAAACCCTCGAAGAATACTGCGTAGCTGATACTGTTCATATAGAATTTCTGCATTTTTTTGGTGATGTCGAGCAAATAAGAACTCGCATCGAATTGCTGGCGCAGCATGAATCTATGCGCTCAATAATTGGCGCCACTCAGTAAGAGCGGAAG
>ENA-OWPI01002503-OWPI01002503.1-marine-metagenome-genome-assembly--contig:-NODE-2503-length-17074-cov-2.803495_pt1 | contig 17074 bp, 13 predicted proteins | sample MGYA00238138_ERZ651775 | MGnify/ENA primary metagenome ERZ651775 (study PRJEB26906, sample SAMN06265043) | marine metagenome | isolation source: Helgoland LTER site | place: Germany:Helgoland, sampling...
GCTACCCCGAGGCATCAACAACCTGATTTGTGCGGGTCGCATTACCGGGGGTGACCGGGTCAGACATGCGTCGACTCGCAACATGATGTGTTGCACCGTGACCGGGCAAGGTGCTGGCGTGGCAGCGGCGCTTGCGGTGAAATACAAGCGCGGATTCAACGAGTTGGATGTCGGGCAAGTGCAGGCGGAGCTGAAACGACAGAACGTGCGGCTACACTGAGGCCACGGAGCAGTATGGCGAAACAAGAGACAAAAACGATGCCAAAAGCGCGCTGGAGCGCACGCGGGTTAGCGTTCGCGGCGTCGCTTGGCGAGCCCCGGCTAGGTGTCTCCTTACTGCCTGACCGCTACCGTCGCGTCGCTTGGCGACCACCCGACGGCGACCGGTGCGACTCCTCAAACGCCCTTTCATGTTTCGTTTCAAACGACTTGTCACACGGCTTCTCATACGATTTCTCAGAAGGCATTTCATCCGCCATCTCATCCGCCATCCCCGGGCTGTCGCCCTACCACAGCGATAAGATGCAACGCGCATGAAGCATACCGGCACGCAGGCGATCGGCTCGTCGCTGGATGACGCACAGCGGCGACTGGCCAACGACGGCTTCATACTGCTAACTGGGATGTGTGAAGCCAGTCTCGTAGCGCGTCTGCTCGACGTGTCACTGGGCCGCAGTCGCGACATCACAGCAGCGCTCGGCGCGCAAGCTATCGGCATCGGCAGTGCTGCCGGCTTCCTTGAAATCGTGCAGCGATCGCCCGGCCGCTGGGACATTCCCTTATCGCCGGCCGAGTTCGGTGTCGAAGACCGATCGCTGCCTTGGTGGCCGTTGATCGCCGACACGCTGGGCGCTGATGCCGAACACGCCTTTAGCGGCGTCGTGTATTCAGACCCCGGCAGTCCGGCCCAGTTCTGGCATATCGACTCGCCCCACGTGACCGCCGAATATCAGCCACCCCATGCGCTTAATGTCATGGTCGCGCTCCACGACATTACGCTGGCAATGGGTCCCACAGAGTTTGCAGCCGGCTCTCACCGGCTCACCAACCACCTTCACAACCCATTACTCGTCAGCGACGAGCTGGTTTACCAATACGGGACAACCTGTCCCGAACGACTGGTGGCGGGAACCCAGAAGGACGTACCCGAACGGATATCGTTTCCGCTGACCGCAGGTTCATGTCTCGTGTTTGACGATCGCCTATTACACCGCGGGCTGGGTAACGAATCGACGAGCCGGCGCAGCGTGGCCTACTTCTCTTATCGTCAAGCGGGCTACCGCGAAAACACCCACTTTGAATCGCAGCGCTCGATCTATCCAGCCGGCCATTGAACGCCCGCTCAAGCTTGCCTGCGTAACAGAATTGACTTGGCCGGGCAGGTCGCCCCATGATGCGCAGCCTATTGGCAATGCTCTGTGATGTTGAGTCTATGAAAACCACTGTGCTGTTATGCCTCTTGCTGCTGGTCGCGCCACTGCAGGCGGAAGAGCGGGCCAACCTCAATCCAGAGGCGGTCGGTTTTTCCAGCGCTCGACTCAGCAAAGTCTCCGAGTTTGTGGATCGTGAAATCTTGGCGGGCAGGCTGGCGGGCGCCGTCACGATGATCGCCCGACACGGGGAGATCGTGCATTTCGAGTCTGCGGGCCGTTACGGGCTCGACGACGACCGCCCCCTCGACACAGATGCCTTGTTCCGCATTTTTTCGATGACCAAGCCGATTACGACGGTGGCGGCAATGATCCTCTACGAAGAAGGCGCCTTCCATCTCGGTGAGCCGGTCACCAAATACTTGCCTGCATTAGAGGGCATGTCGCTGTTGGTCGACGGACAGCTGGTGGCACCCAACAATACGATGACCATCGAGCAATTGATGACCCATACTGCGGGCCTCACGAATGGCTGGCACGTTGAGCATCCCGTAGAGCGAGCTTATCGAGATGCTGCACTGCAAAACAGTCCCGATCTAGACGCCTTCATCAAGACCCTTGGCACTCTCCCACTCCGCTTTGAGCCAGGCACTCGCTATCACTACAGTGTTGCGACAGATGTGCTGGGTGCGCTGGTAGAGCGACTCAGCGGCCAAACGCTGGAGCAGTTTTTTCACGAGCGGATTTTCGAACCCCTTGGTATGCGGGATACCTACTTCAATGTGCCCGCGGAAAAAACCGACCGCCTGGCCCGCGATCACCTCTGGGATGCCAAAAGCCAACAGGTCGTGCCCATGCCTGACGGGCTAATACCCCCGCCCTCGGGCTTCACCCTGTTCTCGGGGGGTGGCGGCCTGATCTCGACCGCCAAAGACTACTGGCGCTTTTGCGAGATGCTCCGCCGCGGGGGCCATCTGGAGGGCGTTCGTATTCTTGGGCCGAAAACCGTGCAGGCGATGACCATGGCACGCCTAACACCTGAGGTGAGAGACAATGGCGCGACAGAATACCCCGCCTCTCATCTCTATCCAGGGCAGTCCTATGGTCTCGGATTCGGTGTGATCACCGACCCTGCCCAGTCCCAAGTGATCTCGTCCCAAGGTGAGTACTCTTGGGGTGGCATCGCCAATACTAAATTCTGGATCGATCCCGAGGAGGATCTGGTCGTCATATTGATGACACAGGTTATCGGCGCTCCGTACAGTGATCGCTTGCGCTTTGATCTCAAGGTTGCCACCTATCAAGCGCTCTCAACCCTCGGAGCGTCAAGCCCTTGACGGCTGCAACACCCGCCTGCGTCTGAAAGCCAACGTATACACCGTCGCATATATCCCGACCACCGTCAGGCCGACCCACTCGATCTTGAAGGGTGTGAACTGGAAGGCCAGTACCAATCCAAGCAGGATCACCCAATTCACCGCGATATAACGAGCGGTGCCCAATGCCTCTACTGTAAAACCAATATTGTGGGTGTAGAGCCGAGTGAGGGAGTCGAGGGAATTCACCACAAATAGAATGCCGACGCCCATCATCGCCCAGCTCATCGGGCCCGCTATTGAGACCTCGTTGGCGAAATACCAATACAACACCGAAAACCACAAAGCGATCGGAATCGACGGGACGACCAACAACAACAGCAATAGCTGCCACGCAGGAAAACCACTCACAAAGCGCGACACGAACTGCCCAATCATAATGCTCCAGGCGAACCACCAAAACAGATAGAAGGCGTGATAGTCATTGATCGGGAAAACGAACTGAGGGAGTTGCCCAAAGTACTCGCCCAACTGGCCCATCGTTCCTACAAGCCCTGATATGCCCATGTTGGACGCGAAAAAAGAGCCTGCAATCAGCGCAAAAAATAGACCACTCGACGTCAAGCTCAGGGCCTTCACAAAACGAATCTGGGTGCTGGAAATCACGGCCACCAACACGGTCAGCGCCACCAGTGTATAGCGCACCACGTTAGGGATCCCTTCGATGTACCCGGGCAGATAGTGTAAGAAGAGGTAGCCCGTAAAGGCGCAAGTACCGATGATGGTGAGATTGTTGACCAGCTTGACTGCAGGGATTTCGAACAGCTGCAATTTCGGCTCGACGACGCAAAAGTAAAACGTGGTGAGAAAATAAAATCCCCAGACCAAAAACCCCCAGAAACCGAACTCAAGGGCCAAAGGGTTCGCGAAAGCGTAGTCGGGCTCGCTGGCAAAAATCTCGAAGTCCACCATGGGAAACATGAGCAGACCGACATCGAGCCCCGAGGTAAAGAGAATCGCCATAAAGGTCAACACCGGAACTGGGGTGACGCCTTCAAGACGCATTGAGCGATAACGCACCGCAAGATAAAGCGATGTGAGTGTCGTGACTCCAATCGCGATGGACAAAATCCAGTTCACTGCCCTTTCCCCATCAACTACAAGGCACCGGGCCAATCGGTACTGATCTCACGGGCGCGCGCAAACGCTGGCGCGTTGCCCATTCAGTGTCTTGCCACACATCGACTTCCTGCCGCATCGGTGTCTTCCCCATAATAAGGTCCGCAGCACGTTCGGCCACCATGATCGTAGGTGCGTTGAGATTGCCATTAGGAATCGTCGGAAAAACCGACGAATCGACGACCCGTAATCCCGCCAAACCGCGCACCCGGCACGTCGGATCCACCACCGCCATCGGATCGTCGATGGCGCCCATCCGACAAGAACACGAAGGGTGATAAGCCGTCTCGACGTTGTCTTTGACCCAGGCATCGATCGCTGCATCATCCGACAAATCGACGGCAGGTTGAATCTCTTCAGCGCGATACGCATCCAACGCAGGTTGCTGCAAAATTTCTCTCGTTAGTCGCAAGCAGGCCCGCCAGTCCGCGCGATCTTGATCGGTGGCCAGATAGTTGAAAAGAATCATCGGTTCATCGTCTGGCTTCGGCCCGGATATCCGAACATGACCCCGGCTCTCGGGTTTATTGGGTCCGACGTGCACCTGGAAACCATGACCCGTAAAAGCAGCCCGACCATCGTAGCGAATCGCGGCGGGTAAAAAGTGGTACTGAATATCCGGCCATGCCAAACCCGCGCGGGAGCGAATAAACCCGCAAGATTCAAAATGGTTGGTCGCACCCAGGCCCGTTTTCGTCAGGACCCACTGCACACCAATACGGAGCTTTGCCCACCAGGCGAGATGCCCGTTAACGGTAATCGGTGCTTTGCACCGATATTGAAAATAAACCTCTAAGTGGTCCTGTAGATTCTCCCCTACCCCGGGCAATTCGTGCTGCACTGCGACGCCTGCAGCGGACAGCACCGTAGCGGAACCGATACCGGAGCGCTGTAATATCGTTGGAGACCCAATTGACCCGGCACTGAGAATGACCTCACGCCGCGCTTGGACCGATCGGAGGGCGCCGTTGCAACGGTAAGTTAATCCGGTGACCGTTTTATCGTCTAAGGTCAGCGTGTCGACTTCTGCCTGGGTCACTAGGGTCAGATTAGATCGTTTCCTCGCCGGCGTGAGATACGCAAGATCGGTTGAGCAGCGCTCACCTCCGCGCACGGTCATGTGCATCGGACCAAACCCTTCTTGGCGAAAACCGTTGTAGTCCGGTGTGGTGCCGTATCCGGCTTCATCCCCCGCGGCGACAAATGCGGAATACAAAGGATTGCGCATGTTATTACCGTTGCACGTGTCGACAGGACCCGAACCACCGCGGTAGCGATCACTCCCTCCCATCCAACGTTCCGCTCGTTGAAAATAAGGCAGGCAATCGGCATAGCTCCACCCCGCCGCACCTGCTGCCTCCCACTGATCGAAGTCGCTAGCATGGCCACGCACATACACCATGCCATTAATCGCCGATGATCCCCCCAGCACTTTGCCTCGGGCACAGTCCATACGACGGCCATCGAGATGCGGCTCGGGTTGACCCCAGTAGCCCCAGTTGAAGCGCGGCGTATTCATCGGAATCGATAGCGCCGTGGGCATACGGATAAACAAACTGCGGTCATCAGCCCCCGCTTCTAACAACAGGACCGAGCAATCAGGGTCCTCGCTCAGTCGATGCGCCACTACACATCCAGCAGAACCCGCTCCGACGACAATGTAATCAAATTCTGTCACGTGGGTTCAGACGCTCCCTGTTGTCGGGTCATTCGATACAGTAACCATGAAGCGAACATCCCGATGCCCGCAACGGCGGCAACATAAGCGAAAAAACCTTGGTAGGCGGTTCTGGTGTCGTAATGAGTATGTAGCCAGGCGGCCACCTGCGGCACATAAGCATCGGGGCTATAACCAATGATCGACACAACACCAATGGCGGTACCCAACACCCGCGTGGGTACGGGGCAATTGTATAAGAGCGCCCAAAAGACACCGCGCAGACCATACGCCAGTAGCGCGAAGGGGAAAATAAAGACCCACAGAGTCCACGCCCAGCCCGGCGTGGCGGGCATGAGTGCGAGGTAAAAACAGGCCAACATCGACAAAAGAAACAACCAAACCATCAGTAACGGATTCCCCACGCGATCACCCACCATCCCTGCCAAGATGCCCCCGGGAAAACGCATCCATAATTTGGCGGCGCCTAATGCGGTCGCGGCGGCCAGCGTCATCTCAAACCCCCCGGTCTCCGCAAAACTGGGAAATTCGATCGTGGCCCAAAAGACATGATAGAGCGCCGATAAAATAATACACAGCAGCCAAATACTGGGCTGACGTACGATAATCAGCAAATCTGCCCAGCGAATTTTGTCTGTTTTTATGTCAGCGCTCGCACTAGGCGTGGACTTCCAGAACATCAGAATCACGCCCAGCACCGCTGAGCTGACCGTATAGAGAATAATGACGTTGATCATTCCTAGCTGACGCGTCGCAAACAACCCGAAGATAAACGTGCCGACCGTTAACAAAATCGCCTCGAACAAACCGCGCGTTCCCTCCAGCGCGCCGAACATCCGCCCCTGTTCCTCACCGCTGCCGAGCAAGCTCACTTGTTTAAACATTGCTGCCCACAGTATGCCGACACCAATCACCCCCCAAGCGGCATAGATCACCAGCAATGCCTCATAGCTGGGGATAGTGGCATACCAAGCGTAGCTGGCCGCACTCGCAAAAAGCGCAATGATGACGAGCTTCCTCGCCTCGACACGATCTGCCAGCCAGCCTCCGGGCACGTAACATACGAGACACGACAGTGCGTAGGTGCTGCTCAAGTTACCCAACTGCGCTTCTGTTAATGAGAAGGCCTCTAACAAGGAGGTTTTAAATAACTGACGCAGGTAAGGCGCGCTATAGATGACCGACGCTGCTAGCGCAAGAATCATGACCTGAGCGTAAGCCGCTATCCGATCTCGATTCATCGCTTGTCTCCAGTTCGTTAATCAAGGGCACGCCACCCAGGTGGATGGCCGACGTGCTCGAGCATAGTAAGCCTCAAGCACCGTTCGATAGAAGGGTAGATAACGACAATTTCGAACAACTCAGCAAAGCAAGTCGTGAGTCGCGGATGATTTCTGATGGTCTAAGAGGTTCAGACGCTATCAGTGCGCTGCCCATTGATGGGGAAATCATCAGGCACGTCCGTCATCACCATCTGTACTCCCATGACTACCAGCTTTTTGGCAAGCGATACCGTGTTAATGGTGTAACACCGGAGCTGTCGATGGCGCTCTAAGACGGTTTGCGCCGTGCGCTCATCCAACTGCTGCCCGTCAAGGTGCAGGCCCGTAATATCATATTGCTCACAAAAAGAAAGGCCATCGGTGGGCAGAGCCTCTGCAATGAGTGCTAAGGGTAGCTCTGGTAGCAACGCTCTCATCGTCTTCAAAAAGGTGCGATCGAAACTCGATACGATGCAACGATGCGCTGGATAGGCACTAATCCTCTCGGCGAGCGCCGCCGCGGTCGCCGTGGCGGCAACCTCATCGGATGGACACTTTGCTTCCCAAATAATACCCGGGCGATCCCGCTCACCCAGTTGCCATTGAATCAATTGCGTACACGTCATCGGCCGCTCACTGGAGAAGCGATGATGCTTCCAGCTACCGATATCAAGGGAGGCCACATCGCACCAGCTGAGGCTCGCAATCGGCGTCGAACCTGCCGCCGTGCGGCCCAATGTCTCGTCATGAAAAACAACTAATTCACCATCGCTCAATAACTGCACATCGGTTTCTATCCAGCCGGCGCCTGAGTGCGCTGCCGCGTCAAAGGCGATGGCCGTATTTTCGGGGTAATGAGCACTGGCACCGCGGTGGGCACAAATTTGATCCGCGCGCCAATACACCGGGGGGGAATCAACCACAGCCGAACATCACGATGAATGCGCCGTACTGAGGTCATTGAGAAACGCACCTGCAGCACTGTCCTGACTTCTCAGGCTCTTGAGCATCGCGACCAAGTTAGCATCCCGTTCCTCCTCTAGCTCGCTGACCGTCCGCCCCGCTGCCTGCTCATCAGATTGCTCAACAATCCGATTAATCAGTGCATCATCAAGATCAGGGACATCCGTCAGCTTGGTCCAAGGCCACTGCAGGCAGGGCCCAAACTGCTCTAAAAAGTGGCGCATCCCCGCTTTTCCACCCGCCGTGCGGTAGGTCTCGAATAGGCCCTTCTGTGCCCAACGCAGTCCAAACCCGTGGGTCATGATGTCGTCGATCTGCTCGGTGGTGGCAACACCATCTTTGACCAGCCAAAGCGCCTCTCGCCAAACGGCTTCCAATAACCGGTCGCCCACGTGAGCAGGGATTTCGGCCTGCAACGTGATCGGCTTCATACCAATTTGCCGCAAAATCAATTCCGCTCGGTTAACCGTTTCCTCAGGCACCACTGCCGATGGCACACATTCCACAATGGGCAATAAATAAACGGGGTTATAGGGATGCGCCACGATAATTTGCTCGGGGCGTGAAGCGCCAGCTTGTAACTCAGACGGCATAAAACCCGAAGTGGACGAAGCGACGATAGCGTCATTCTTGCAAGCCGCCTGAATATCACGCAACACCGCTTGCTTGATCTCAATACGCTCTGGCGTGGACTCCTGAATCCATTGCGCGTCGGCCACGGCCGCGTCGAGCCGCGTGCACATCGCCAATGGCCCCTCCGCTGGCAAGTGATCATACACTTCAGGCACCCACCGGCGTGCCTTTTCTAATACTGCGTTTAGCACCGACTCGGCGTCTGGCGCAGGGTCATAAAAATTGACCTGCCAGCCGTGCAATAAAAATCGGGCAGCCCAGGCTGATCCAATCACGCCACCGCCGATGATGGCCGCGACCGGCATTAGGGAAGGTCTCGTTTAGTGAGGTGGAGCTCTGCGCGGACCTCGTCCGGCGTCATGATTTCCACCCCCATCGCGTCGATGATCAATGCCGCTCGTGCGACCAATTCCGCGTTGCTGGCCAAATGCCCCTTACCGAGCCAGAGGTTGTCTTCCAAACCCACTCGCACATTGGCGCCTGCCAAAACGGCGGCGGCGACGTACGGCATTTGATGACGGCCAATTGAAAATGCTGAAGACACCCAGTCACTGGGGACATTGTTGATCATCGCCATAAAGGTATTCAGATCATTCGGCGCGCCCCAAGGAATCCCCATACACAATTGCACCATGACGGGTGCGGGAATCAGACCTTCGCTCACCAGCTGCTCAGCCAACCAAAGGTGTCCGGTATCAAAAGCTTCAATTTCAATCCGAATGCCTAAATCAGCCATCCGTTTTGACATATCGCGCAACATACCTGGCGTATTCGTCATGACGTAGTCGGCTTCAGCGAAGTTCATCGTGCCGCAGTCCAGCGTGGCAATTTCGGGCAAGCACGTCTCAAGGTGCGCCACTCGATCTGCCGCCGAGATCATATCGGTGCCCTGCTCACTCAAAGGGAGCGGCGCATCAGGGGGCCCGAAAACAATATCGCCGCCCATTCCTGCGGTCAGATTAATCACCACATCCGTTGCCGACTCGCGAATGCGCTCAACAACTTCTCGATAAAGGTGAACGGCTCTATCGGGCGCACCCGTTTCAGGATCTCGAACATGGCAATGGACCACAGCCGCACCGGCTTTCGCCGCCTCAATGGCTGAGTGAGCAATCTGCTCAGGGCTGCGAGGGACCTTGTCGCTGCGCTCTTGAGTACTGCCAGACCCGGTGACCGCAGCGGTAATGAAGACCTTCTTTCTCATTGCCAATGGCATACATTGCTCCCTTTCACAGTATTCAATGGCTTGATGGCCAGTAGGTTCGATCTCTGAAAATTGCGCCCAAAGCGCGGCGCACGCACCCTGCTAATGATCCGCCGCTGCGCGTCCACGATTCACGGCCCGAGCGGTTGATTGAACCTCATCGCGGTCAATATAAATGCCTTGTAAATGCCGTTTTCCCGAGCCTGAAAAGGCCTTGCGACCGTGCATCACGCGGCGGTTGTCAAAGCACATGATATCGCCAGGGCCCAATCGGAAAGTCAATTCAAAGCGCGCGTCGTCCGCTAATTGATGAAAGCGTCTGAGCGCCGCATAGGCACCCGCCACCTCGTTATCGGGCATGTCTGGAAATGCCCGAACCGGGTAAAAGGCCCGTATCGTTGGCATCCCCTCACCACCCAGCGTATCGATAATCGGCGCGGAGAATCGATGATCGATACCGGGGCCACGATTAAAAAATATCCAGCGACGCGTGCTGAGAATCTCATAGTCTTCAGGCCGGGTCGCCTTCAGCGCCTGCACAAGTGCCGCGCCATCAGTCAGCGTCGACTCGCCGCCATCGGCCTCATTAACGAGGCAATGTAAAAACTGAAAGCCAGGCGGCACCTCCCGAGTGGGCAAATCGGTATGTGGACCGAGGCGAAAACCGGTGTTCGCAGTGGTATTGGTTTTGGCATCACCGGCTAGCTCAATATCGGCTTTAACATCCCACAAAGCCCCAAAATTGCTGTCACGAACGGGTCCGATCCGGCCCGCAAGTTGGTTCAGAAAACCGGGTTCAGTCGGTGCCTGCTCCACCACACAAACACCATAACAAAGCAGATCATCGAGCATGTCTGCTAGTGCATTATCATCGTGCAATATCGGCCCTGCAGCGCGGCGAGGTGGGGAGCGTAACGAGTCGGCGGTCCAGATTTCGGGCTTAGGGAGCCAACTGTGGGGGTGATGCTGACCCTCGGCTATGTGCCTCAGCCAGCCCGAGTGGTAGAGGGTCTCCTGGCCGTCTGGCTGCCAAACAATACATAGATCGCCGGAGGGAGTTACTGATACCGACGCCATTTGCATCGCGTCAGAAAGCTCAGCAGGATCCATCAACCCTTCTCGGGTCGCCGGATCAATACCACCATAACCAAATGTGTTTTCCCGTAGCCAAAAACGATGGCAACTCAAACGCTTGTCATCGTGCCAGCGGAGCACAACCGTGTCGCCGGCCCACTCCGCAAGTGCAATGGGCTTCGCGAGATAATGGTAAAAATCGGGCGCTGGCGGTGGTGCAGCAACGTTGTGTTCACGCATAGCCCCTACCTCCTGTGGCTCAACATCTGGGCGCCATTTTGCCTCGAACGGCAAAGTAAACCGAACCGTAACCGACCGCTCGATCCGTAGCCGAAAGGTACCGGAACTCGGTGTGCGACGAAAGCGAAATTGCGCGCGAAATATGACGCACCTGATCTACTCTCATGGGATAACAGGGCCCGCCGCCATACAGTGCTATATTTAAAAACCCGCTTGCGATGGGGATTGATCTGACCCGCAGGCGCCCACTTCATCACACTGAGTCTCCGACCACGGATGAACCATGCGCTAACAGAGAAGACCATATGAATAAGCACATTACCGTAGCGGCGGCGCCCCTTTTAAGCTTGCTACTTTGGAGCCACCTAGTCGTCGCCCAACCAGATGCTGTGGCGCGTTATGCGGACAAAGCCGTCGCGCTCCTGGAGGATGCCATCAGCCGTGAAACAGTGCACGGCCAAGGCAATGTGCCTGCCTACGCTGAGTCGCTGAGAGATGTTTTCTTGGCCGCCGGCTTTCCGGCGGCGTCGATCCGCATCATTCCTTACGGCGAGACCGCCTCACTGATCGTGCGCTACGCGGGAGATGGCAGCAGCGGCCGCCAACCGATTCTATTGTCTTCACATATGGATGTCGTACCTGCGAAAGCCGACGATTGGTTGCGTCACCCCTTTGAATTGCAGGAAGACGACACCTTTTTCTATGGACGGGGTGTACTGGATAACAAGTTTGACGTCTCCATCTTGACCACCCTCTTTGTCTGGCTCAAAGAATCAGGATTTATCCCCCATCGGGACTTAGTCATTGCGTTTACAGGGGATGAAGAGTCTTTTCAGGAAACGGTACAACAACTGATCGGTGAACATCGAGATCTCATTGATGCTGAGTATGCGCTGATCGTAGATGGGGGTGGCGGTGTCCTCAACGACGCCGGTAAGGCTATTCAGTTCCAAGTCGGCTTCGCAGAAAAAACTTACGCGACCTTTTCGATGACCGCCAAAAATCCCGGTGGCCACAGTTCTATGCCCCGTGCAGACAACGCCATCTACGATATAGCGCGGGCCATTCAACAACTGGAAGCCCACCAATTTCCCTTTGAAGCCAATGAGATCACGCTCACCTACTTTGAGCGCACAGCACCCTTACTGAACAATGACGTCGGCGAGGCGATGGCACGCCTCGTGATGGACCCTAATGATGTCGAGGCCATCACTATTCTGCGAGCACAGCCAGAATATATCGGCACACTCGGCACCACCTGTATTCCCACCATGCTCTCCGGGGGTCACGCCGAAAATGCGCTGCCGCGAGCCATCACGGCAACCGTCAACTGTCGTATTTTCCCGGGTCATACACCGGGCGATATTCTTCGTGAGCTGCAACTGATCGCAGATAATCCTCGTCTTGAATGGCAGGTCATCGGAGTGCCAGTGTCCAGCCCCGCTTCCGGCTTCAACCCTGAGATTATGGAAGCTATCGCAACCGCATTGGACCCCATACACCCGGGATTACCGATTGTTCCTGAAATGGGCTCAGGCACAACCGATGGCGCTTATTTTCGCGCAGCGGGAATCCCCAGCTACAGTCTCACGGGTATTTTTATCAATCCCAAAGACAGTTTTGCACATGGCCTCAATGAGCGAGTACCCAAAGCGTCTGTTGAAACATCGCTACGCTTTTGGAGAACCATGATCGATGAGCTGGCGGGCGACGCTAAAAGATAAAAATCGTTTGAATAACCATCACCGCCCGCTTCAAATCGGACGGCTGCCTTCTAGCACCACCGTTTCTAGGGCAATGTGTCCGGGAGGCTTACGGTCAATATTCTCGATATCCTGTAATGCGGTATGCCCGCTTTCCATTACGTCTCTTCGCACGACGTCAGTAAACCCTAAATCGTTGAAGACGTATTTGAGCGTTTTTTCGTCGTAGATAAACTCATGCCCCCATGCCCGTACAAACTTGTTGATCAGGTAAACATCTAGGTCGATGGGCGCATTGTTTGCTCGATCTTTGATTTCGTTAGCCAGAAAAAATTCTAGAAACTCCTGCTGAACCGCCTCTCGTGGCTGCGTCGATGACTCGTCGGCCCGGTACAAGTTAATCAGGAAAGCGAGATCGGGCGTTGCAATACGGATCACGCCACCCGGCTTCAACACCCGAAAACACTCTCTGAGCATCAACACGCCGCTGGGATACGAAATGTGCTCGATCACGTGCTCTGAAAAAACATAGTCGAACACACCCTCGGGAAATGGCAAAGGTGCCGTCACATCTAAGTGAAGGATGTCGCTTGTTCGAGGGTAAAAATCGGAATTCAACCATCCTGTTAAGTAGTTCCGACCACAACCTAATTGCAGCTTTTTAGGCCCAACCGTCTCGCTCAAATAATGATCGATCAGCTTGGCATCGCGGTTCACGCCCAGTTTCTCAGTGAGCGCCCTGCGCAAAAAGCTGCGTAATTTTTTCCTCATGCGTCTTCCATTACATTCGTCATTCACCTAGCGGAAAGGTGGAACCCTCGTGCACGCTGCAAACATCAAATCTGATAGGTGGGCGCTCTAAAAAACCAGCCGTCAGCGTCTGTGAATCATAGCGGCAGAGTTTCCTACCCTCAGCGTTTTCATCCTGTTCAGTTCAGCCACTCTGCACACATTGATTACGTTCTGATATCGATGGGAACGCGACGACTATACCGACTAAAAAATTCCCACACCATCTCCATACCCCAGTGGGGATTGGATGACGATACCTGAGGACAGGGTAGCTGCCGCGGAAAATCCTGCTGTTGAGCGGGTGCGACACAGTCAACGGGAATGGCAAGGTTACGTTGAGCCTGCCACTCATGACCTGCGGCAGGGTCGCCACAACTGACGACCTCGGCTCCCTCCTTTCGGCATTGCGTATGTGCCTCACAACGAAGATTGTGCGCTTTTGTTAGCGGCGTATACCATGTCACTGCAGGGCTATGGCATCCCATTGCCTCGGCCCAAATGCGTGTATTGTCGGCCGCAGAGGTATACATCCATCCATAGGGAGAAGGCTCACCATCGGAGGGGACCCCAGTGTCTAGGTCACCGTAATAGTGAAGCATCGGAAGGGCTTTGCGCGGTCCACAGGCGTGCCCCGGCGGCATCTGGTAAATCATGATCGCTACGGCTGCGAATCGATCCGGGTAATCGCACCCGAGCCGCTGCACCATGCTCCCGCCATTGCTGTTGCCTAGCAAATAAAGCCGATCTAAATCGGTCATTAGCGTCAGCTGCAGGTTATCCACAATACCCATTAAAAAACCGACATCATCTTCACAGGACGTCCAGTCACAAGCCTTACATTCCCCGCAGTCTGGGTAACAGGGATACGCGAGTCGATCAGACAAGCAATGTGATACCGAAGCAACAGGATAGTTGCTGGCCAAATCGTTCCAAGAGCTAATGAGCGCCTCCTCCTTTTGCCAGGCTGGCTCCGTATAGAATCCCGCTCCCTGCGGGTAGGCAATGATGTAATCATTCGCATTGGCATGCTGATTCAACGCATGCGCCGATGCGAACCCTGTCGCGGTTGAGCCATAGCCGTGCAGGGCTAAGACAACGGGTAAAGGGCGCTGCCCATAAGCGTCTGGCAGGTAGACAAAGAAAGGCCTCGCCTTCCCTCCAACGGAGATGGTTCTCCGTTGCATCACCCTCTGCGGGGGACCACCGAGAAAATCGGCAACGCGCTCAATCACTTGTTCTTGGTAGCATTCAGGATTGGGGCCAAAGTGACCACAGTCACCGGGAATCTCTACTACTTCAAATCCATAATCCTGAGCCAGTCTGATGTTGGGCTCGGGATTCACGGTCATATCGCGCTCAAACACGATAGCGAGCACCTTAGAGCGAGGCAGTGCTTTTAACTGAGCGGCAAAATCCGGGCGATCGCGACGAATATCATGCCCAGCGGTTGAGCGATTTTGACTCGCACGATCTAACAGCGCCGCCTCGGTATCAAAACGCGACATCCCTTCAAGCCAAGCGTCAAAGTGCTCCAGAGATTGCTCGCGATTAAGGTACTCGGGCGTCCAAAAAACCATACCGTCAATCGTTGCCAAGAGCGTCGCCTTTCGGCGTATGGCCTCAGGCGTATCATTCGGCAGCGTCAATACCTCCTGCCAGGCACGCCCTTTCAGTCGGTCATAGAAGGTATACCAGGGGGTGCCTTCAATGGGCACAAAGTACGTCGCAAAGTGCGGATACATCATGAGCCATTCGTAGGTCTGATAAGCGCCCATTGATGCACCGACTACTGCATGAAGATGTTTAACACCCAAAAAATCCACTAATAACCGATATTGCAGGCTCACCTGATCTCGAATGGTGAAGTCAGGAAAAGGGGTTTGCGTGCTATTCGACGGCGATGAAGACGAGCCATTGCCGAGGGCGTTGACCGCGATCACAAAATAATCATCGGTGTCGACAATACCGTTTAACCCAAGATAATTAGACGCTGCCAGGCCTTGCGCATTGCCGTTGAGCCACGTCGGCATCAACACAATATTACTGAAGTCCTTTGCCAAGCGGCCGTATGTGCGGAAGGTGAGCTGACAATCATGAATGATGCCACCATTTTCTAAGGAACAGTCACCGAGATCGACGGTATGAAACAGCCCTTCGTGGCGGCTGGATAGCCAGTCGTTCAGGGTATCTGTCTTGCTCACAGCATGGGTGCTCAAGAATAAGAAAGCGAGTAGTGCTGCCCGAACCGGCTTCATCATAGTGTCACGACAACGCATCCCCGCACGCTCCCCTCTTCAATGATTTCATGAGCTCGCGCCATTTCTGAGAAGGGGAGTGTCTGGGCAATACGGTGTCGCAGCCCTCCCTCTGCTAATAGCGCCTGCGTATCCACAACAGCCTGCGCTTTCGCCGTCTCAGGCATGGCATAGACAATCACCATCCGCACCGTGAGATCCATAAACATCATGGTGCGAAACGGCAGGCTAGGCTCTGGCAGCACCGTACTTGAATAGGTGGCGATCGTCGCACTGGTGCGGAGACAGTCCAATAGTTCCGGCAAATTAGCGCCGAACTCGACGTCGATCACACGATCTATTTGCGAACCACCCAACTGCTCAACTACCTGCCGTCCCCAGCCAGGCTCACGATGATTCACAACCTGCTCTGCCCCAGCCTCACGGCAAGCCAGCGCGTCAGCCTCATTACTGGCTGTCGCGACAACGCGCGCCCCGGCACGCTGCGCCCACTGAATGGCATAGTACCCAACACGACCAGCACCGCCCGTCACGAGTACCCACTGATCAGAGACATCGCCGTCGGCGAAGACACAGCGGTGCGCCGTTAACATAGGGATGCCTACACATGCACCCACGTCGAAGGCAGTATTATCAGGCAGGGTTGGCGCACGTAAGGCGTCGATCGCCACGTATTCTGCTGCCGTACCGTGTAAACGATCGTACTGTGCTTGATACACAAAGACGCGCTCGCCTACCCGGGAAGCTGGCACCCCGCTGCCGATGGCCTCAATCACACCTGCCCCGTCACTGTGTGGAATAACCGGTCCATTATCGAGGAGGTTGGGGAAACCGCCGGCACGCTTTTTGACATCAGACGGGTTCACCCCAGTCGTATGCAGCTTCACTAAGACCTCGCCTGGCCCCGGGGCAGGCGTAGGCCAGTCACTCACTTTAAGCACCTGATTTGCCGGACCAAAGTCCGAGAACGAGATCGCTTTCATTGCATCACACTCCTAACCTATGGGTGACTTTGTCAATCGAGACATCATGACCGAATGCGGGGGTAGCTGATTGCGGCAATGGTACGACGTTATCGCAAAAACCGATGCTATCCGATGTTACCCGCTGCCAAACGGCGCAAGATGCATCTCTCAAGCCTAGGGATCTAACCAATTGGCCAAGGTCTCGGTGTGCCCATCAATACCTATCGTCTGACCTGAGATCATTTGGCCACCAGGTCCCACCAAGAAGCAAACCATGGCCGCAATATCCTCAGCACTCGCAAACGCACGCAAGGAGCTTTGGCGCAAATAGAGGTTTCGTATCGCCTCCGGATCAACGCCACGCTCTGTTGCATCGCGCGCAATAACGCGATCAATCCTATCGCCGCCAACACTGCCCGGGCAGAGCGCATTCACTCGAA
>ENA-OWPI01002509-OWPI01002509.1-marine-metagenome-genome-assembly--contig:-NODE-2509-length-17039-cov-3.378257_pt1 | contig 17039 bp, 17 predicted proteins | sample MGYA00238138_ERZ651775 | MGnify/ENA primary metagenome ERZ651775 (study PRJEB26906, sample SAMN06265043) | marine metagenome | isolation source: Helgoland LTER site | place: Germany:Helgoland, sampling...
AAATTAGGGATGATTTTGCTAATTCAGGTCGAGATTTCTGTATTTGTTCAATTAGATTATTCATATATAATAACTTAACTTAATCAATTTAGAAATAATGCGAATTAAAATCCACCTAATCCACCAGTTTCATAACTCCCCCCACCTGCTCGTTGTTTCGGTGCTACAACTGTTGATTTTTTAGGTCTTCCAACTGGTCTTTTAGGTTTATCTCCTTCTGATGGTTTCTTATCTGATTTAGGTCTTCCAACTGGTCTTTTAGGTTTATCTGGTTTTGGATTGGGGTTTTTAGGTCTTCCAACTGCTCGTTTTACAACAGTCGCTTCTGATGGTTTCTTATCTAATTTAGGTCTACCGGGTCCACGCTTAGGTGGTAAAGTTGGGAATGCTATAACTGGTACAGGTGATGGTTTTGGTTTTGCTTTTGCTTTTTTACCTACATTAGATAATGCGGCTGATATTGCGGATGATGCTGTTTGTTTTGAAAGTTTTGAAATAGCATCTGCTTTTAGTTTTTTCCTCGAAACTTTTGCCCCCGTTGCGGTGTCTTTTGTATAAACATCAATTGGAACACCTAATGGATTTTGTTGAAATTTTGATTTTGTTGGTTCAATATTTGCTACTTTTGCCCGACTTGATGGATTAGTATTTACAACTAATTCATTTAATGCTTTGGTTGAAGACAGTAAAAGGAATGGATTATTAAACTCAGTCATATTAACAGGTTTTACCATTGTATTTTTGATAGAAAGTGCTTCTATTTGATTATTAATAGTCATTATAATATATAGTTAATATATATAATTAATTAAATGTTAATTTCACCAGCATCAGTTATGGAAATTTCAATAGCATTAGTGGGAGTCATCGGAGCGATTGCAGGTTGTATCCATGGTTCAAAATGTGAAACTATCCGGTGTTGTGGGTGTAGTATAACAAGAAATGTTGGAAATACTAATGAAACATCAGATGAAGAAACTGAATTACCATCTAATCAATAACTTTGGATGTTTTCTTATCTACATTCTTAACTAATAAAACTTTATTTAAAATTTCATATACGGTATCCTCACCGTATAACTGCATATATTTTGATATTTTGGAACATTCGGGACATAGGCTTGATACAAACAGGGTTTTATTCTTACAAAGAACACAAACTAACATTATATAATATAACTTTTGAAAAAAGTTAGCAAAACTTTAAGTTTTTTTAATATACTTTTTTTAAAAAAGTATATTATAAAGAATTCATGAACGATGAATTTATTGAAAGTATTGTAAATATTATTAAAAAAGAACAAATTGAAAAATATCAAAATAAAAATGGTATTTTAAATATTTTATGTTTTGATTATGATAATTTTGAAAATTATGAAATACCTGAAAATACAGAATCATCTATTTATTATTTTCTAACATCTGATTTATTATTATATAGATATAATGGAACTAAACTTATTATTCAAAAAGAAGATATTCAAAGAGTATTTTATATGAGTTTTTGTTGAGTTTTTTTCAAAAACTCAGAAAGAGAGTTTCATAACACCATCTTCAATCATATAAATTACATCAAATACACCGACAAAGAATGTGTCCATATTAACAGTGGATGCGACACTGGATGTTTCTAATTGGACGGCAATATCACCACCTCGTGTGTCTACGCCACTAATAGCATCCTGAGCAGGGAAGGAATTTAAACAAACGCCACACACACCACGGTCTGTAAAAGTTCCGGCAGTGCTTGATGCTAGTCCTGTGAGTGGTCTGAAATTAATATTTGTGTAATCTCTGCACATCAACCCAGAGGCGACAGACTGAGAATTACCACCAGTTGTAACTGCGGTATGTTGCACCATTTTTGCGAGTGTATCAATGAAATTACGGGGTGTTTCAACGCCGTTCACACGGTAGCGAATTTTATTATGAACAATATGACTGACATTAGGGGCATTGAAATCACCAAGTGGTTTACAGAATGTGCCATATAGAATATTTTTAGTAGATGTAAAAGTGAAACCACCAAGTATATGTTCAACTGTGGTAGCGGTGGTTAGTTCTGCTGCGGTAGTATTGCGAATACCAGCGTAATAATCATTTCCAGTCCATTGGATAGGCTCAGTTTTATAATTATTTTCTTGTTCAACGGCGAGTTGAGAAGCATCATCGAGGGTTGACACACCAGAATCAAAACTGACATTTGCGAAGGTTTGAGAGCCAATTCCGGTAATAGTTGCCTGAGTTACTAATGCTTCATCGTGACGACAATAAAAACTATTTCTAACATCGGGCGACCAGTTAACACGAATAGTTAAGCCCTCTTTGAGCATACAAAGCGGAATATTAGCAGATGATAACAGACCTACAATAGGTAAACAAAAAGTCATTTGTTGAAAATCGACACTTGTTCCATCTGTTCCAGTGGCAGTTGCGATATGAGTAACTGGTATTCCAGACATTAATAGACCACCGTTTGTGCCTTGTTTTCCTGATCCATCTGCGGCTGTATAATAAGAACTACCAGATAATATAGATCTAATACCAGAACTGCTTACATTTGCTTCCGCAGTTTGCAGCATAGAATGAACTTTTGAATAATTGTCGATATGCTGAATAGTAGAGTTATTTTGAAGGATGGTTATGGAGCGAATGAAGCTGCATGCGCCACTGGGGTCAAGTAAAACATTATTTTGTTGAGAGTCAACACCAGTTGTGGCGTCGGTTTTTGGTAATAGAGTCCCCTCTAATGATGCTGTTACACTAAAAGTGAGAAAACTATCTTTACAATTTAAATAAGAATTTCTAAGTGGTGGAATATGAATATTAGAAATCTCAGTTGATTCACCCTCGGTTGCTGGGAATCGAGTGCGGGTATATCTACTTGGTAACGGGAGAGAATCGGGTTCATAGACTACTTTATTTGGGACTAATTGCGACATTATATATAATATAACTTTTTAAAAAAAGTTCACAAATAACTTTTTAAAAAAAGTTAACAAAAACTATTATTATTATTATTACTTAATAATAATAGTTTTAATCTTAATAGTTATAGTTTTGTTGCCTTTTTCAAAAGGCAGCTAATAAGATACAACCCAAGATCCCTCAGGTGAAATAGAATAAAGAACTCCAAATCTTTTAACTGTGACTAATTGGTAATTTGAATCCGCTGTTATATCAGCATTTAATTTTAAGTTACCAGAGCATAAAATATTTACATCAGATACATCTACGCCATCTTGCTCTTTGTCGAAAGATGTTAAGTCCAAACCAAAGCACGAGCGAACAATTGTGCTTTTAAGTGATGCAGCGTCGGTTGTAGATGGGATGCGATTTAAATATGAAGATACTCCAAAAAGATTATTTTGAGTTGTATAACTTTCTTGATTGTAACACGCCAGAACATTTTTCATAATTTGTGATTTGGTTTCAATGCGACGAGGGGGGAAAAGACGAGTTCCAATAGACCATTGAAGACCAGAATTGGTATCATTCCAAGGCTGAACCATTGCCCATCTGTCATAATTGCCCTCAGAATTATCTCTAAAACATCCGCAAACCATACTTAATAGTTTTCTTGGTTTGACACCTGTAACAAGTATACTCTTTTCCATAAGTGATGTTGAATTTAATTCCGCTTTGGTAATAGTATTGGCACTGCACCGCTGTTGAGTAGATGACCAAGTAACGATGTTATTATGACCAGCGGAAGCAGCCTTAATCTCACGGAAAGCATTTGGAGATACAACCTCAATCATAGCGTCGAAAGATGCGGTAAAGGTAGCAGAGCCGAGTCCAGTTAATGTTCCACTAGCAGCAGCATTGAAAAAGATGTTTTTAATATCATTTGTTAAATATATTTCAATAACGGTTTCTTCGGTAAGCATTCCAAGGGGGATTGATTTTTCTCCGTTTAATAGACCAATAAGTGGGATAGACATAGAAATAGTCCCAACTTGTGTCCCAGCTGTTGTTCCAGTCACGGTTAATGGAAGTGGTTGTCCACATACCCAATTATATAAACCACCATTAGACCCATCAATAGGTTTAGCACTGTTATTTGAAATTGAATTTGTTAAACTGTTATCAATTGTGGTATTATTTACATAATTAAGAGCGAATAAAGACTGATAATTGGTTTGTTGTGATACATAAGCACTACCTGAAATTAAATTTACCTGATCTAGACATGCAGATCCGCCAATATATGACATTTTACATCCATCAAATGCTACGGCTGTCCCAGTTAGAGCGACATCTGAAATTGTTAAATTAAGAAAGGAATTTTCAACATTTAGAAAACCTCTTTCAATTTGATTCATTGGAATTCTCATTATACCGCCAAGTTGGTAATTAGCGGCTTCTGTTTGGAATTCAGTTCTGTAATTGTATCCATCTGGTGCACGGGGTTTAGGTTCGAATATGTAGGAGTCACTGACAACACTTGGTGAATAAGACATTATATAATATAACTTTTTAAAAAAAGTTAGCAAAATAACTTAATATATTTATTTATTAGATTTGTCTTTCTTTTCAGGAAAGTATGGTTTTGCTTCAAATTTTTCATTTTCATTTATAAGATATGTTTGAATATGAGTTGAAAACTTAGAAATGAATTCATCATCATAAATTTTAGTATGTTTTTTAACAGAATAATCAAATCTATCAATATCAGTTATACTTAATTTATTGTTATCGAATCCAACATTTTGATTTACAATTTTTGGAATATCCATTTACTTACTACTTTTAAAAAAAGTAGGTCAAAAAACTTAATATTATTCAATAATAAGTTTTTATCTTAATAGTTTTGTCCTACTTTTTTAAAAGTAGTTAGCATTCACGACGAAGAGAACCCTTTTCAAGAATGATTTTACATCCAACGTGTAAAACAGAGTGATAAACCTGACCACCTGATGATGATGGGATAGCATTATGACGGCGGACATGAACCACGATTTGTTTACCTTTAAAATTACTCCCTGTTAATTTGCGTGACATATCTTTGGATGTTAATGTAGAAATACCAGTATAAAAATCATCTGGGATTGTGGGTTGCAGGTCTACACCTGCGAATTGATTAACCAAAGCGGAGGGAACATCTACTGGACCAGTTTCTAAAAAACCAGCAGTATCAGGATCATATGGAGTCCATCGACCGCTTTCATGAGCACCAGTATTTAATTGACAATTAGCATCCCATAAGTCAGTGGCATTGCGAGTAATCGATAGAATATTAGCAACAATAAGAGCATCACTATTATGAAGTTGTTTTAAGTTATTATTACCAACATCACGATTAAGAATATATTGACCGTCACAAGACACATTGTATTTATATAATCCACTTTGCAGAGAAGCATATGTCATGGTGCAACCTTCATTTCCAGATGCTGGTGAGGCATACCAAGTCTGATTCATAATACTTTTAACATTGCTATATTGAGTATTACTTAATAGAATTTGGTCTTGTTGAAGAGATGGAATAATGTTATTTAAAGATGAACTGACTTGATCAGCGTCCCATTCTTGGTAATTGTCATTACCCTCAGAGGCGGCATCAATAACAGACATTACGGAATCTGTAAATGTTACCTGATGACATTCGAGTGATACATTTGAAATTTGATAATCAGATGTTGCGTTATCATAACTAACAGCAGTATCTGCACCTGATTTAGAATAATAAACTTCATTACAATTATTTGTTAAATATAATTTAACATTGATGGGTTCTGTCAGTTTTGAGAGTGGAAGACATTTACGACTAGATGGACCAAAAAGAGATGATAAACTGATAGGGATAGAACATTCATATTCATTACAGGTAACATCAGTGTTATCATCGACTGCGGTTGACATTCTAACACCTGTTACTGGGGCTTGTTGTTGTGTTGTATTATCATCACCATCTGCGGTAATATCTCTAACTGATGGTGCGGATCTCATTTGGTCTGGTGAAGTATACATTTTGGATGCCAAAGCATAAGTGCGATTGTAATTGGTTACAAATTCAAGAGTATTTCCTGAGTTAGTAACAACAAGTTGAGAAAATGCCCCTTGGATTCCACACCTTGTGGAATAAATACTCATTGCGACAGGGGTTGTTTTATTTTTTGGAATGGCTTTAAATTTAAGGTTGAGTGTGGTTTTTGAGCCATCGAGGTATACCCCCGCTTGTGGTCTGATTGTAAATTCAATGTAATCATTACTCTTGGTGAAAACCCCACCATTAACCGGATTATAACGGACTGAGTGACTCATTTGTGGTTGAATAGGTTGATTCTGAGGTTGATATTGAGTTTGTTCATTAACTGAAATGGAATCAGTAGCAGGTAATACTGGATATTCGGTTTGACTGGATGCTGACATTATATATAATATAACTTTTTAAAAAAAGTTAGCAAAAACTTAATATATTTATTAAGTTTTTTTATTAACTTTTTTTTTAAAAAAGTTAGGTTCAGGTTTAAAATTTCCGGATAAATGAGAATAAAACCCATAACCAATACCCAAAATAACAGCACCATAACCACCAGTTGCACCAATTTCTAATGTAGATGTTAATGCTTCTTCCGCTGCTAATATATTTTGATAATCTTCTTCTTGTGTTATATCCTGAGCAAATATTTCATCTAATTGTGATTGCTCGGCTTCTTTTGCTTCTTCCGCTTCCGCTTTAATTCGTGCTTCCCCCTCATCTTCTTTTGTTTCTTCGGCATCTTCAAAACTAATACCTTCCCCCATATTTTCCCAATCCTTATCATAGTTTTGTTTTAATTCTTTTAATATTTGTCGTCTTTCTTTCGGTGACCCAGCATCCCATTTTGAAGCCATTGAATCAGGATCACTATTTAAAAATGCTTCAAATTCTGCGATCTCTCTTTCCATAAATCCTTGTTGTTGTTCTATTTGTTGCTGGTAAATTGGATCTTGAATATTACCCCATACACCCTCAGCATCTTGTGACATAGATGGAGGTGGTCCGCCTTGATAAAAACTAGCCATATTTTGAGCATATAATTCGTTACCTGCTTTAATTCTACTTTCTAAATTTCTGATTTTTCTAACTTTATTAGCAACATAACCACCAATAACGAGAGCACCAGTTAATTCAACTCCCTTTGCAACTGGTGTTTTAAATTTCTTTGCATCGTCTGAATTCCACCATGAAACTATATCCCCCTCTGTCCGCTGTGGGTGATTTCTCGGATCTTTTTTAGCAGTATACACAGGGTGGAAATATCCGTTATATCCATATAAATCTATATTGTCGTCTGATTGATGTTTATATAACAAATCTAAACCAACTGAATTACCTAAACTATGACCTCCAATTATAATTTTTGATTTTGGATATAAATTTCTTAAATCTGAATATATTTTATTTGCTTTATCATATCTTGCATTCATTGCCCCATCTAAATAAGTCACGCCACCAGCATCGGCAGCAATAGATAAATCAGTAACCCAGTCTGAGCCTGACAATGGGTCAGTTCCTCTTATACCATATAATATCGTATTTGACTTATTACTTTTATAAACTAAATTACGATCATCTGATAATGAATTAAGCATTGTATAACCGCTAATATTCCGTCTATTTTCAGGGGATGTATAAACTTCATTCATTACATGTCGTGCTAAGTTTTCGGCTTCATTTTCAGATGGTTCATAAATTGTTAATCCTTTACCTAATATATGACTATCTTTTGGTTCAATATTTCCAACTTCCGCACGACTTGATGGTAAGGTATTTGATACTAATTTATTTAATGCTTCGGTTTCACTTAATAACATAAAAGCGTTATTGAATTGAGTCATATTTACAGGTTTAATCATTGTATTACGAATAGAAAGGGCTTCGATTTCATTATTAAGAGTCATATAAAATACTTTTTGAAAATAACTTTTTTAAAAAAAAAGTTAGCAAAAAACTATTATTAATTCTTAATAATAGTTTTATCTTAATACTTAAAATTTAATAGTTTTGTCCTACTTTTTTAAAAGTAGTTAGCGGCGGAGAAGTGGATTACGGTTTTGTGCTACAACTTCATCACTACCACGGCGGATTTGATTTGAGTTATTAGAGAAACCAGTTGATACCTGTTGTTTAGATAAGTTAATTGGATCGGCTGATTGATAATCGGCATTCATATTAAGTCTACCAATCATTAAACTGGTAACCATAGAACGATTATCAGCAGTATTAATTGTATTGCGTGGAACAGATGACATGGCACAATGTTTACGGCGATGTCCAATACCTGAGGATTTTACAAATTGGGGAGCGAACATTATATAATATAACTTTTTAAAAAAAAGTTAGCAAAATAGCTTTTAAAAAAAGCTAGCAAAAACTTATTAATTAAGTTTTTGTTAACTTTTTTTTAAAAAGTTAGTTTCTCATATGTCTTGGAATTCGAAAAGAACGGGGTTGAGGTGGTAATTCTTTAACTTCTTCAAAATGTGGGTCGGGGAGTTCATCTTCACTTTCACTTTCTGAACTTGGTGGTGATGGTGGTGGTGGTGGTGGTTTTTTTTTAACTACTTTTTTTCGAACCGCTTTTGGTTTAACTGGTTCGGAAACAACTATTTCAGAAACAGGAGCGGGAACTGGGGTTGCGGCTTTTTCAGCGGCGGCTTTTTTTGCCTCTCGTTTAGCCTTATTAGAAGCGACTAATTTAGCAGTTGCAGCCAGTTGAGCGGCTGAGCGTGGTTTTTTTGGTTTTTTTAATTCAACAGTTTCAACGATTTCAGACATTATATATACTACTATCAAAAAAAGTAGGAGAAATTAACTTAACTAACTTTTTAAAAAAGTTAACAAAAAAACTTAATATATATAATAAGTTTTTCTTACCTTTTTTTAAAAAGGTATATTATAATGAGTAATTCAAGAAGAGTTTATATTTCGTCCGTTGATAATAAGACATTTGATCCACAATTTTCTACAATTGATATTAACTTATCAGGTGCTAGATTAGAACGAAAATCAAATCAAAATCTGAGTATAGCATTAGTAAAAGCGTCATTCCCCTCACAAATGGGAGCACTTCCAGTAACAAGTGTAAAATCAACTGATATTAATAAAAATATTTCAGTTTTAGCATTTTCTTGGGATGATGGGACAACTTTCGGACTTAAACAACGTATCTATTATAATCAGACATCAAGCACACTTAATAGTGGTGCGAATATTCATAATGGATTTTGGACACTAAATACTTCACTTAATGAAATTCTAACCCAAATAAATGCAATTAATGGTAACAGTGATCTTAAAGTAGATTCATTAAATCGATTAATTACGGGTTCTTCAACAAAATCCATTAGTTTTTGGTGGGATGATTCAAGTGTTAAAATTATGAATGCTCTTGGATTAAAAAGAACTTTACCAGCTGGATCAGGTGAAACCACAATTATAACAGGTGGTGGAAATATACCAGATAGAAGTCCAGTTAATGTAGCATCAATTCTACCTGTTATTTATATTACAACAAATACTAATATGCATACTTTCTCATCTGCCAAAAAGGGGCAAAGTATAAATATTCTTGCGTCTGTTCCAGTGTCATTGGATGCGAATACCGCTGGCAATAATACACTTATCACGGTTATCGGTGGTGTCCAAGAAGTATATTCACAATCATCCCAACTTAATTATACAAATTACTCACTCGAAGGTAGTCACAAATCTATTGATGAAAAAATAATAAGTAATATGGTTCTTGGTCTTGTAAATGATGAATTACGACCAATTGGAACACTGGGAAAAGAATGGAATTTAACATTAGATGTTAAAATTATCGATGATGGTAACTTTTAACTTTTTGAAAAAAGTTATCAAAAACTATTAAAATAATAGTTTTGCCCTACTTTTTTAAAAGTAGATATTATATATGTTAACAAACCGAAGAATTCATTTATCATCAAAAGATGGGGATAGTGGAAATCCAACTAATATGGCTGATGTATCATTTGATTTAACAAAAGCACGAATAAAAGTTGAAACCCCTTTAAATTTAAATTTAGGACTTATAAAATCAATGATTAGTCCTGATATATCTCTGATGGGAACAAGTGAATTATTTCCAGTATTTAGTCTTACAATTGAACAGCCACCGACCGCCCCTCTTACATCAAATCCATATTATTTTTATTTTACAGAAACGAAATACGAATTTCCATATGGTGTTGGTAATCCTGATAGTGTATATATTCCAATGTCACATATAGATTCAGTTGATACATTTATTGGTATTGTAAATGAACTTATAAATACAGTAACGGGTGGTTCTCCGACAACATTATTTGCAATCGATAATATAAATCATACATTAATAGCATCAAGTAGTGTTAATAATCTATTTATACCAATGTCATTATATAACCCTAAAATACCAGCGTTATCCCCCAGAGATGCTTACAGACCACAAAATGAAACTATAATGAGAATGCTTGGTATTAATATACATATAGAATTGCCTGAAACAGCTACACGAGTGGGAAAAGATACTATTAATCGTGATATTTTATACCCAGTTGGATTATACATGCCCCCAATTTTAGTTAAGACAGATTTATCATTAAATTCTGTTAGTTCTAATTCTAAATTAAATGGAAAAATCTTAGCGAGTATTAATTGTAAAGTTGCGTTATCATCAGAATCATATGATTTTATTTTTACAGAACCTGCTAACTTTTGACCGGAACGGTTGCGGAAGCGACAAAGTCGACCCGCCTAAAAAGTTAACAAAACTATTAAAATAATAGTTTTTGCTAGCTTTTTTAAAAAAGCTATTATTATATATAATGACTAACATATTTAATGGAGTGCCAATTGATACACAAGCATTCAGTATATTCGATGCTACATATTACATCTTTTATAAAGACTATAAATACTATATTTATAATTATGCGACTAATACCACATCTGCGGGAGTAGCATTTGGTAATGGAACAAGTGTTATGTCACAAATTCCAACAGGACAAACGATTAATATGGGGTATGTTGATGCTCCAAATAGTACGATATATATTAATGTGGGGACGAATTGGTATAAATATGCTTGGGTGTTAAGCAGTGGTATTCCAACATTTACATATGTTCAAACTATTTCTAATAGCAGTTGGTTCGGTGGTGGAATGCCGACATCAGGATGGGATGGACTCGGTCCATATACTAATGGGGCAAATATGTGGTTATTTAATGGTAGTTCTTATAACCAATCCGCATATGGTGGAACAGGGCAGCCATTTGATGGACTACCACATGATATTGGATGTATCGATATTAGAATTGATGACACATTAAAAGGATGGGCTTTTAAAGGTGATAAATATTATGAAATATCATTAACTTATTCTGGGATTGGTGGGGGAACAGCGTTGATTGGAAGACGACCAAATGGAGGGACATTGGTTAGCAGTGGGACTATTCCACCAGTTGTTAATATATTTAATGGAGTCCCATGGGATCATACCGCAAGTGTATCTTTTGACGCTGACCCGACTATAACATACTTTTTCAGAGTTGATCCATCTACAAACCTAAATAAAGTATATATTCACGATGAAGTCAGCAACACCACTACTGTAAGTGATATTGGTATTCCAACGATGTTTCCGTCAGTGTCTACAATTTATCCAATTAGAATGGGTGGTGAAAATCTCGGTGGACCAAATCCAGATGAACATCTAATATGTTGGATAGACACTACAATTCCAAATCCTAACCGAATAACTACCGTAGTTACGAGTCCAACCGCAGTAGTAGTTCAACAATTTGCACAATCTGATAATTTGGTATATCACGAAGGGCAATCAATTGAACAGGCATCAACAGGTAATAAATGGTATGCTCATTTTAGTTTTGACCGATGGTTAGCACTGCGTGGTTCAACCCAGCATTTTTTATCTACTGGTAGTTACGGTGCGTTTGGGCAACCATATGCTGGATTACCATATATTGGAGGTGGTGTAGGTGTAGAAACTAATTATTGTAGTCTGTTACGAGTTAATGGGCAAGAAAATCAAATGTATTTATTCACTCCAACTGGTGATGCCATTATCATGGATTTATTAGCACAACAGATTAATTCTACCGTTCCATATGGTCCGATTGGTGCTCCCCCACCTGTCGTTCCACCAACACCCCTTCCAGATATTGAAGTGGTTTATTCTGCCCCCTCTCAATTTAATCTATTTTCAAGTGATGTAGCATTAGTTACAGAAAATCAATACGGATGGAATTTTACTAAGACTATTTTAACCGCTGATAAAATGGAGTTATATAATTATTTCGCAACAGCACCCGGAGCACTCCCGTTTAACTATAATGATTTACGAGACTTACGGGTGACTATGAAGAATAATTTAGCATTAGGGTCTGGTAATATATTCTTTAATGTTTATACAGTTGGAACTGCGGGGGGATGGTATGGAACTAAAACAACATATTTTGGAACACCAGCACTTGGCACAACGATAGATACCGAATTAGTCGAAACGATTATACCGATTAGTGACGCTAGAACAGACCAGATTTTAGCGATTAGTATCGGTAGTAATTCAGCACAGCAACAGGTTAACTGTGATGTTGAAAGAGTGAGTTTCGAAATACTATTACCTGCCACAAATGAAACTCAGAGAGTAATCGTTAAATTACAAAATAATTTTATTGTGGTGGATGACAAATATTGGGATTTCGATCAAGTCCTAAATGGTTATACTAACGCATCTTTAACTGGTGGATGGCAACTATCTGATTTTACTCCCAACATCGTAGCCGGTAATTTTCCCCAGTCTGTGACTGCTAAAACAGAAGTGGGGAATGCTTGGTTTATTGGGGGATCATTCCAGTATTATGAAACGACAGATGGGACAACTTGGACTGCATCAGCAGGTAAGACTATTACATTTGAAAATACATCGAGTGCTACTCCCCCACCAGGTAAAGCGTCGAATGGTTATGCTTATACTGGATGTAATGGTATTATAACTCATAGCAGTGGATGGGGTGCTACTACATTTCCAATAGCTTGGTCGATTGAAGCAAGTGGGCAGTTAAATATGGTATGGGTGGGTAAAACTGCCGATAGTTATTTATCATTAAGTCAATTAGCTCCACCTAATAATTTTACCCTAACCGATTTCCAAAGTGGTATGTTTGATGCTAATGCGACACCAGGTAGCACTGCTGTGGGTGTTTTTATCGGTTCTACCGTATCGACTGCACAACAACCAACCGCCCCAATTGCGGTTAATATTAGTGTTATTTCCGAAACTGAATTAACTATTAAAAGGTCGTGGGAATTAAACACAACTACATATCTACTTAATCCGAGTGATACAAAATCAGTTTTAGGTCAATATAGCGACCCCGCATTTACGACCACATTAGCACCTGATACATTCACAGCGCCTGATGATTTAGTCGTAGTAGTTGAACCTTGTCCAAGTCCAATTCAATTATTATTTAGCGGTGGTTTTATAAATACGATTGATGTATCTGGGACATATAATATTAATGTTAATGCTCCCCCAGTAGGTATTACATATGTTTGGACTGCTAATTATTATGATGTAGATAATATATTGATTTCAGCGGTTGCTGGTGCTGGAACAAGTGGGACACAATCTAATTTTACAATTGATTTACTCACTATGCCTTCTAACGCAAAATATGTATTTTATACTTGCGTCAGTAATGAAGGAGCAAGTTCGGTAATATCAATCATTCTAATTCAACCAGAATCTGATTTGAAATTAACATTTCAAACTGCTAATAATCAAATAATAACAGATGGAACATATACAGTTGCTCCAAATCCATCACAAGTTGTTCAGTTTGATGCAGTATTTAGAGATTTTGCGGGGGCATCACTGGGAGCAGTCCCGGGATTTGGAACATCGGGAACTTTCAGTTCATTTGTTATAACATATGCTACACTACCCGCAAATGTTGCATGGATAGATTACGAATGCACAGATGGGACAGTAATAGCAAAATTATCAATTACAATTGTTCCCATTGAACAACCAGAACCATTTATTTTAGAATTCAATGCATTAAATAACCAAATTGATATAGATGGGACTTATAGTGTTAAACCATCACCAGTCGATGCCACGACAACATACGCATATACCGCCGTATTTAGGGATATTGCGGGGACAAGTTTAGGTGCTGTTCCGGGTGCTGGTACATCTGGTATATCTTCCCCATTTACAATAACATTTGCTACCTTACCCACAGGTGTAAAGTATATAGATTATAACGCAACCGCAACAGGTGGTGCTCAGGGTGGTTCTACCGCACAATTATCAATTACAATTATTGAACCTTGCCCACCATTACCACCAGTTCCATTTATTTTAGAATTCAATTCATTAAATAACCAAATTGATATAGATGGAACTTATAATGTTACACCATCACCAATCGATCCAACTACAACATACGCATATACCGCTGAATATAGAAATATTTCTGGGGCATCATTAGGAGTGGTCCCTGGAATTGGCACATCTGGAACTTCAAGTTCATTTACAATAACATATGTAACACTACCAACTGGAACAAAATATATAGATTATAACGCAACCGCAACAGGTGGTGCACAAGATACATCTACCGCACAATTATCAATTACAATTATTGAACCTTGCCCACCAATCCCACCAATTCCAGAAGATGATGATATAACATTAACACTATCAACAACTGGAAATATTGAATATGAACAATTCAACCCAACCGCCAGTTTAAAACTATTAACAGGTGACAGATTATCAACACTAAAAATGACATTAGTAGATTCTTATGGTGATACATTACACACCGATAAACCAATTTATTATGAGTGTGAAATAAGAAGTTCAATAACAAAAGAATAAGGTGTATTTTGTGACCAACCAGAAATAATTAATGGGGAGTGGGTAAGACTGTTCCCTTTTGTATGATATTTCTTAATAAAACTCTTACAAATCGGAACATTTTTATTTTGTTGATTTCTTTAAAAAAGATATATATTGTATATATGCGTATTGAAGTTAAGAAAGCAAATAATGAAATCAAATTATTCAAATCTACAAGAGATAAGAAATTTACAGGTATTAATTTACCTGAGGACTCACCATTACCATCTGAATCTTTTACAATGATTTTGAATGGAGCACCTGGTAGTGGTAAGAGTTTATTTGTTGAAAATATTATTAGAAATTTCTATAATGTAAAAGGTAAACAAACAGTATGGAGTTATATTGCTTACTTTTGCCCATCTGCCAGTCAGAATAGTTATGAAAATTCATTTGTTGCTGATTTAGACAGTGATGATATTTATGATGAATTAAATACCAGCACACTTGGAGAAGCATATGAAAAAGCAAAAGAAACAGCAGAAGAAGGAACAGCCCGCAAACCTAAATTTAGTTTGGTAGTTATAGATGATTTTGCAACAGAGTTGCGAACAACATTTGGAAAAGATGGTGGGGTCAAAAAACTATTATTAAAAATGTTGAGAAATTTTAGACATTGTAACATGACAGTTATATTATCAGTTCAAGGTTATCTTAGTTTAGATCCACAACATAGAAATGTAATTCGTAATTTAGTTCAATTTAAAACGGGGTCATACCCTGAGATTGAGAAAATATGGTTAGAGTGGGGATCTAACATCAATAAAAATGATTTTATAAGTAAATTAATGCCATTTGTGTTTGACAAAAAATATAATTTCTTACAAATTGATAGATATAGAGAATTTGCAATGGCTAAGAATTTTAACCCAATTTGTATTAAATCAGAATATGAAGAAACTACCACAGATAACGAACAGAATAATAATTAGCGGATGCTTTATCTTTCCATGTTAATTCTCCCTTTTTGTTTTTAATTCCTTTGGCTCTTGCTAAATATGATTTTCTTCTTACTGGGTCTAAATGATTTTTAGATGTGTATAAACCTAATCCTGTGGAATCCTTATACTGTTCCATACGACTATCTCCAAAGTTAATGGTCTTTCCATTGTAGATAACGGCATACTTTTTATTTTTTGCTTTTGATTTACTAAATTCAATAGGCATATATTAATTAAAAATGTTTTTTGCGTATATTATATTTCAATAAATGATAGTTATATTCAATTGGGTATATGTGATATTTCTTACGAGTGTTATTAGTCAATGCGGTTATGAAACCTGTAAAAAACACAGTCCCAATACCAATGTAAGCAATGAACAACAACATATATTATACATTAATTTATAAAAATGCTAATATATCCGTAATTTTAATATTTTCAAAAAATTCGAATAAATCTAATATTTTCATTATATATTGTATTTATATATAATGAAAATTTAATTCTTATTTTTGTTTTTATAAAAGTAATATTCCGCTCGTTCTTTTTTATGAGTTTGATAATATGCATTTTGATAATCTCGAAGTTGTTGAAGTCTAGTAGATCTCCATTTATTAATAGATGCCTTTTTTTTATCTTTGTTTGCATTTGCCCATTTTTTGTTAACTAGTCTAGTTCTTATGCGGGTCATTTCTGCTTTTGGAAATGGTTCTAATTTGTAGATATTCTTATAATATTGATTGATAAACATATACCTCTTTAAATACATCATTTCAGATAACTTTAAACCAAATATAATATTATATATAAATTAGTTCACTGTAAATTACCGTATAATTTATAAAAAATACGACTGATTACCGAGCAAACCAAAAATAATTAATGGGGAGTGTGTGACTGTTCCTTTTTGTATGATATATCACTAATATAGATCTGCAATTAGGAACAGTCTGAAATTTGGCGGAAAGTTTGGATTAATTCGCTGTGGATTCAGTGTGAGTTTGTGTGAGTTTACCACGCACACATTCGCTTCGCTCATGTGGCGGGGGCGGATGTTTGGCGGATAGTTGGTGGGGTATGGTGTGAGTTATGGTGTGAATCCCTTCACACACATTCGCTACGCTCATGTGGTGGGGCGGAAAGTTGGCGGTAGTTCGTGTAAGTTGT
>ENA-OWPI01002512-OWPI01002512.1-marine-metagenome-genome-assembly--contig:-NODE-2512-length-17033-cov-2.639066_pt1 | contig 17033 bp, 19 predicted proteins | sample MGYA00238138_ERZ651775 | MGnify/ENA primary metagenome ERZ651775 (study PRJEB26906, sample SAMN06265043) | marine metagenome | isolation source: Helgoland LTER site | place: Germany:Helgoland, sampling...
CACCAAACAGTTATTTCACTTTGTGTACCATCTGTTTTTACCCAATTAGCTTTTGGATATTGTCCATTTATGCGGCTAATATCTTGAAATATTCGATATCTACCTTCAGTGTGCAAAGCATTTAAAGCATTATCTATCTGATGATCGTAGTTCATTCTGTAGTCCAATTTAATTATAATTTTTATCTAAACTAATTACTTATAAAAATTAAGTCCCAAAACGCCGCAGTTATATTATTTTTTGATCTTATATAAATTTTCTAACAAACATTAATTAATCTTGCAACAAGAATTCAATAAATGGAATACGTATAAATACAATTATTATTTGTTTTTCAGAAAGTAAGTAGTTATTCTATTTATTGCTGATAAAAGCTCAGGTGGAACCTCAGATTTTCCACTCACCCAATTATATAAATCATGATCGTTTTCAGACATCATTAATTCATGTTCATTTAATTCTTCTAAAGATAGTTTAGACATTTCATCGTCAGCGAAACCACCAAGTATTAAGTCCATTTCTTTGATACCTCGATGCCATGAACGCATTCGCAGTCTTTTTAACCTAGTTTTATGATCTTCCATAAAGTTCTCCTCTATCAAATAAATGCAATTCATAATCTTTAGGTCAAGCAAAAAGGACAACTTGATCATTGATGATATATGTTGAATTATTAAAGAAAAATAAAGTTTAAATAATGTCTTTTCTTTCAAAAAATCTACTACGAATAAAACAATCCCCCACTATGGAGATTACAGCTCGAGCTCAAGAGCTCAAATCAAATGGTTTAAATATAATTTCATTGAGCGTTGGAGAACCAGATTTTGACACTCCACAAAATATAAAAGAAGCGGGTATACTCGCCATAAACCAAGGAAAAACTAAATATACAGCTGTTGGAGGTATGCCAGAACTCAAAGAGGCAATACGTAATAAGTTCAAAAAAGATAATGATTTAAACTATTCAGAAGAACAAATTATTGTTTCGACTGGTGGTAAACAAGTATTATTTAATGCATTATTAGCAACTCTAAATCCTGAAGATGAGGTCATAATCCCTGCCCCGTATTGGGTTTCTTATCCAGACATGATTAAGCTTTCTGGAGGAGAACCAATCTTCGTTGAAGCAAAACTTTCAAATGGTTACAAATTAACGGCCAACGAATTGGAAGATGCAATTACACCCAAGACAAAATGGCTTATATTTAATTCACCTTCAAATCCAACGGGTGCCGGATACAGTTGGGATGAATTAAAAAAATTGACAGATGTATTAATCAAATATCCAAATATTTGGATAATGTCTGATGATATGTATGAACATCTTGCATATGATGACTTTAATTTCTGTACTCCAGCACAAGTTGAACCTAGATTATTCAATCGTACGCTTACAACAAACGGTGTATCGAAAGGACACGCAATGACCGGCTGGAGGATTGGATATGCGGCTGGCCCTGTCGAATTAATTGATGCTATGCGTAAAATACAATCACAAAGCACATCAAATCCAAATACCATTGCACAATGGGCAGCTCTAGAAGCATTGAATGGCAATCAAGATTACTTACTAGAAAATAAAAAAATATTCCAAGAAAGAAGGGATATAGTTTTTAATTTTCTCAATTCTATTGAAGGCATTGAATGCCCAAAACCTCAAGGCGCATTTTATATTTATGCATCAATTTCGAAACTTATAGGCAAGAGAACGAAAAAAAATATTCAAATTATCAATGATGAAGATTTTGCAACAGAATTGTTAAACTCTGAAGGTGTTGCTGTGGTTTTTGGCTCCGCATTTGGCTTATCGCCAGCATTTCGGGTTAGTTATGCAACGTCAAAAAATGAATTAATAGATGCTTGTACAAGAATAAAAAGATTCTGTGAAAGTCTAATTTGAAATAGCGATAAGATTATACTGACAATTTGTGCGTAGATTTTATTTCTTCCATTGATAATAATGCCGTGACATTAAAAATTTTCACTTCAGAAATTAAAGCTTGGTAAAATTCATCATAAGCTTTTGCATTCTTCACCCTAACTTTTAGTATATAATCTATATCACCAGCCAATCGGTGCGCTTCCAATACCTCTTCCCTCGTGATTAGTGCATTTAAAAAATTATCTTGCCATTCTTTTTCATGTTCAGACGTTCTGACAAGAACGAAAAAGCATGCCTCTAAGCCTAGTTTATCTGGATCAAGTATAACAGTATGACTTTTTATTATACCAATTTTTCTTAATTTTTTTATTCTATTCCAAACAGGTGTTTTTGACGCACCAACCTTTTTTGCAATATCTTCCAATGACTGAGAGGCATCTATTTGTAATTCACTGAGTATCTTTTTATCAACATTATCCAGCTGGAAAGCCATTCCAAAAAATCCTTTTGTATAGTATTTTTTTTATATATTTTTATTATCTATAGTATTATATTCTTAATTTAAAGTTATAATGGATATTACAATAGAATTTTATTCTATAAAATGTATAAGAACTAAAATCATTGATATGATATATAATAAATATTTCAAATAAAAAAATCTGGAAAGATCCCTCTCCTTAGGCTAACTCATTTTAAAATTTATAGAGACTAGAATATTGACAAAAATCATACCAAATACGCAAACTGTTACATCAGTTAATCATTATACAGATCGTCTGTTTTCATTTCGTGTAACAAGACCTCAAAGCTTGCGATTTAGAAGTGGTGAATTTGTTATGATTGGATTGCTCGATGAAAATGAAAAACCGCTTTTGAGAGCATACTCAATCGCGTCTCCAAGCTGGGACGACGAATTAGAATTTTATTCAATTAAAGTTAAAGATGGACCGCTAACATCAAAACTACAGAACATTAAGATTGGCGATAATTTAATAGTAAGACCAAAACCAGTTGGCACACTAGTTTTAGATGCTTTATTACCTGCAAAACGTATTTATTTAATTGCAACAGGCACAGGCTTTGCTCCATTTGCATCACTTATTAGAGATCCAGATTTATATGAGAGGTATGATCAAATAATTTTATGTCACACCTGCAGAGATTTGCCAGAATTAGAATACAGTAAAAAATTAGTAAATTCACTTCAAGATGACCCATTAATTGGAGAATTTATAGGCGATAAACTAAAATTTTACCCAACAACTACTCGAGAAATTTCAAAAAATATGGGGCGTATAACTAAATTACTTACCGATGGAACAATTGAAAGTGAGTTTAACCTTCCCCCATTAAATCCAGATACAGATAGATTAATGGTTTGCGGATCCATTGGATTAAATAATGACATAAAGGAAATATGTAATACTGCTGGATTGACTGAGGGCTCAAATTCTTCTCCCTCGCATTATGTTGTTGAAAAGGCCTTTGTAGGTTAGCTGACTGTTAGATAGTGGTTATTTTAAGTTAAAATACGCCTTTCAACGTCCTTATCCCACCCCAACTCAATTTTATCATTTAAATTGATTATTGGCCGCTTCATTAATGTTGGATATTTAACCAATAGCGGGATTATATCTTGTACCTTTTCATCTTCAGGCAAATTACGCCAAGTAGTAGAGCGCTTATTAACAAGTTCAGATCCAAATTTTTTATAAAAACGTTCCAGCTGCTCCACAGAGATACCATCGGATCTCACATCAATTAATGAAACATTAACACCTGAACTTAATAAGGTTTTTAAAGCTAACCGGCACTTATCACAGTTTTTCAATCCAAAAATTTTCATAATATTCTACTTCAAGTTAATCTTAATGAATTAATAATTTTCAAACCATAATTACAAGGAAAGCGATAAAGATTAAATCAAAATCTATAAGTTATGCAACATTCATCCACTTTTATTTAAAATATATAATAACTATAATTACCTATAAAACCTAACACTTGATTATTCTAACAAAAACTAGTAAATGAAAAATGTGATGCCAATTTAATCACCAATCTGCTTTCTTCCTTAGTGTCGTCTGCTGATTTCTGACACAAGCACACCAAGCCACAGCATGTCGCGTGTGGTAATAAAGGAAGTTTAATATGCCTAACGGTACAGTAAAATGGTTTAACGGAACAAAGGGCTACGGCTTTATCGCACCTGCAGATGGAGGAAATGATGTATTTGTACACATCACTGCTGTTCAAGCTGCAGGCCTTCAAGGTTTAGAAGATGATCAAAAAGTTTCTTATGAACTAGAAGAAGGTAACAACGGTAAACAAAACGCAACAAACATTGCATTAGTTTAATAACCAAGTTACATGAAAGAAATCGATTAAAAGTGGCGCAATTTTGCGCCATTTTTATTTTCAAAATAAAATTATAAAAATAAATCTTTTATTCATCTATTAGACCGCCATAGGTGCTTTTATGCTATCCAGAGGTTTGTACCCTTCCAAATCATAATCAGTTGGCCTAGTCTCTAACAATTCATCTAAATTTCTAAAAATAGGCATATGCAAATTTGGTAATTCTTGTGGTGATCGCTTGAGTTGTTCATGTACTTGTTGCTTATGATTTTTATAAATATGACAATCGCCTCCTACCCAGACAAAATTACCAACTTCTAAATCACATATTTGAGCTAACATGTGAGTGAGCAAACTATAACTTGCAATATTAAATGGAACACCCAGGAACATATCTGCACTTCTCTGATACAGCTGACAGCTTAACTTTTTATTCATGACCCTAAATTGTGCCAACGTATGACAGGGAGGTAATGCCATTTCACTTATTTGATTTGGGTTCCATGCAGATAGTATTAACCTTCTACTATCTGCATTGCTTTTAATTTCTTCTATTAACCAATTAATTTGATCAGTTTTAGTACCACTATCTTCATTTTTTTGATCAAAATGTCTCCATTGATGACCATATACTGGTCCCAATTGTTTTGTTAAATCATTATTAACATAACCTAAAGAAACCCCTTGTGAATTAGCATTAGCGGTCCATATTGTGTTTTTATTAATTAATTCACTGCGGTCTTTATTAAATGTAAGCTCTGCTAATCGTCTCTCATCAGTGCTGCCCTCTAAAAACCATAAAAGTTCACCAATAATGCTATGCCATGCTAGCTTTTTTGTTGTTACTGCTGGAAAGCCATCTTGAAGATTAAAATGCATCTGATAACCAAATACACTGTGTGTACCTACTCCCGTACGGTCACTTACTTCTTCCCCATTATTGATAATGAATTCTAACGCATCTAAATATTGTTTCATTTTTTACACCATATATCAAAGTTTACACCTTCTAATTTACTTTGATCAGACAATACAAAATGCTCTTTAATTAAATCTTTAGGTAAAAAAGTATCACAATTAAAAATTCCATCTATTCGACTTAAATGAAATTCGTTAATTAAATGTATCATACCTTCGATTAATTTAGCGCCTCCGATGATCCAAACATCTTCTTTATCTTTAATATCTAGAATTCTTGATTTAGCTTCAGAAAAGTTAGCAAATTCATAATCACCAAAGCCAAATTCTTGTTTGGCTTTGGTTACTATCATGTTTTCTCTATTTGGAAGTGGTTTTCGCGGTAAACTATCCCATGTGGATTTACCCATTATCACCATACAATTAAGAGTATTCTTTTTGAACCATTTAAGATCCGCCGGGTTATGAGGCCAAGGTAAATCACCATCTTTACCAATTCCCCATTCATCATCACATGCTAGAATTGCTTTAATCATGATTATCTTGCCTTTTAATCTCAAAATATTTTTTAAAATTTATAAAAAACGAATAACATTCGATTCACATAACATCATATAGTGCATATGTAACTATATGAACTACTATATATAGATACAATGAGAAAACTTTGATAATTAATAATTAAAAACTAGAAAAATTCTTATTCGTCTTTAATAAAAACTATAATCAAGTTATAATAAAGTTGTCTTTTTTAAGACTATGGTAATAAACGCGCATGTAATAAGCGGATCGGACCCGGGGGCGGTACCCGGCGACTCCACCAAAATCCATCATTTGTGGACTTAGGGGTCGAAATAGGATCGACGGACGTCTAAAGATGTTAGCTTTTGCCCGGTGCGGTGTCGCTGTTATCGACCCAATTAAGCTAGTTGCAAATGACAACAAAGCACCGATGGCTTTGGCTGCGTAAGCGGTCCGAAAAATTGGAACCTTAAGTCTTAGACCAGCGGTCTAAGCGGGGTTCGGAGGTACCTGGCAACAGAAACCTTCACTTAAATAAATTGTTTTAAAACAATAATTTGTAAGACAAATATAATGTACATATATCTTATTATTAGTAAATTTATCCTGACAAAATTTATATATCTAAGATATATTAAGCCTTTTATATATTTTAAAATTCATTATCATAAGAATTGTGATATTTAGGAACATAATCAATATGACTGACACTATAAATTATGCTCAAATGATGCAAAAAGCTATGCAAGGTCTTATGATTGATGTTCTTAAAAAAACATCAATTAATGGTCTTCCCGGCAATCATCATTATTTCATTTCATTTAAAACGAAATCAGAGGGCGTTATAGTGGCTGATTGGATAAAGGAAAGATATCCTGAAGAAATGACGATAGTCATACAGCATTGGTTCGATAATCTGGATGTAAATGATACATGCTTTTCCATAACTTTAAATTTTGGTGACAATCCAGAAAACCTTACAATACCATGGGACTCAATTTTAACCTTCGTTGATCCTTCCGTCGAATTTGGGCTTCGCTTTGAAGGTGAAGAAAATAAAGACAATGATATCCATGAAGAAATTCCTGAAAGTAATATGGTAGTGATTGAAGAGGAAGACAATGTTGCTGAAATTGTAAATCTTGATAGCTTTCGTAAAAAATAAATATCCATTTATTGTATTATGTAGACTAACTGCGTATAGAAATCACAACATTTAATAGAGAATAATTATGGTAAAAAAGCGTATAGAAACAGATAGTTTTGGTCCATTAGAAGTACCAAATGATAAATATTGGGGAGCCCAAACCCAAAGGTCTATAATAAATTTTCCAATTGGATGGGAGAAACAACCTATTGCAATCGTCAGAGCACTCGGAGTTATAAAAAAAGCATGCGCACAAGCAAACCATGATGCTGGAAAAATACCTTCAGATTTAGCAAATGCAATTATGGCTGCTTCAGACGAAGTAATAGCAGGTAAATTGGACGATCATTTTCCTCTTGTGGTTTGGCAGACTGGGTCTGGAACACAATCTAATATGAATTCAAATGAGGTGATTTCAAATAGAGCAATTGAAATGTTGGGGGGTGTAATCGGATCCAAATTTCCTATTCATCCAAATGATCATTGTAATATGGGCCAATCATCTAATGATACATTTCCTACAGCGATGCATATTGCAACAGCTATGTCTACAAACAACATTTTAATACCCAGTATAGAAAAACTTCACAAATCTTTGGTAAAAAAATCAAAAGATTTTGAACATATAATAAAAATCGGCAGAACTCACACACAAGACGCCACTCCTTTAACGCTAGGTCAGGAATTTAGTGGATATGCATTTCAATTGGAACAAGGCATCGCTCGCATTAAGCATGCATTATTAAACATTTATCCATTAGCACAAGGTGGTACAGCTGTTGGTACTGGTTTAAATACATCAAAAGGTTGGGATAAGATTGTTGCAAAAAATATTGCAAAAATAACTGAGCTTCCATTTGTAACCGCTCCAAATAAATTTGAGTCACTTGCTGCTCATGATGCAATGATTGAAATGTCTGGAGCTCTTAAAACATTGGCAGCAAGTTTATTTAAAATAGCAAATGACATTCGATTTCTTGGCTCAGGCCCAAGATGTGGATTGGGTGAACTAATACTTCCCGAAAATGAACCTGGATCTTCAATTATGCCGGGAAAAGTAAACCCAACACAATGTGAAGCATTAACGCAAGTATGTGCACATGTATTTGGTAATGATGCAGCAGTAGGCTTTGCAGGTTCACAAGGTCACTTTGAATTGAATGTATATAAGCCCATGATGGCTTACAATGTCTTGCAATCAATTCAGTTACTTGGTGATGCATCAGTTGCCTTTAATGATAATTGTATTGTAGGAATTATGGCTGATGAAGATCGAATTTCATCATTAATGTGGGATAGTTTAATGTTGGTTACCGCATTAGCGCCCGAGATTGGATATGATAATGCTACAAAAGTAGCAAAAACTGCTCACAAAAACAAAACAACGCTAAAAGAAGAGGCTATTAATTTAGGGTTTGTAGACGAGTCTACTTTTGATCGAGTTGTAAAACCAAACAATATGCTTGGGCCAAAATAAATGATCAAACAAAATTAAGTAAAAATTTATGCCTCACGTAGACATCCAATGAATGAGCCTAATAGACCAAAGAAACATTCTTTGACACTCAAAGGGCACCGTACAAGTGTAAGCTTAGAGGATCCTTTTTGGATACAATTTAAGATAATTGCTAAAGAGAAAAAAATAGCATTAAATGAATTAGCCACTGAAATTGATAATGCAAGGGGCATTGATATTGGATTAGCATCTGCAATCAGATTATATATACTTCACTACATAACTTCAAAGTAGTGATTAATATTTATCCAATACTTGCTAAAAAAGGTAAATTCTCTAATAGCCAAAATGAAATTGCTGAAAAACTGCCTGTTATCAAAGTAAAACCTATAATGACCAATAATACACCCATGGAAATTTCTATTTTTCTCATATGACGTTTAAACCGCGCCATGATCCTTATTGCTTTACTTATAAATATTGCAGCTAAAATAAAAGGAACACCAAGACCAATTGCATATAATGCCATTAATATAGAACTTCTAGCAAACGAGGCTTCCTGCGCAGCTAATGATAATATTGTCCCAAGTATGGGGCCAATACACGGCGTCCATCCAAAAGCAAATGCAAGTCCAAGGATATAAGCGCCGAAGGCATTACCACCACGATCTCCGGCATCAACTCTAAAATCATTATACAAAAATGGTATTTTCAATATTCCTACAAAATGTAATCCAAATATAATAATTACGATACCTGATGCACGACCAAACCAATCCTGGTTTTGAAGCATAAACTGGCCAAGTGCCGATACTGCGAGGCCTAATAGTATAAACACTGTTGAAAGGCCAAGTGTGAAAAATAATGCGCAAACCACAGTATGACGACGCATATTTTTATTATTTTCCATTTCTTGCATGGAAATTCCGCCCATATAAGCCAAATATGGAGGAACTATTGGAAGTACGCATGGACTCAAGAAGCTGAAAATACCAGCTAACAAAGCGATAAGCATTGAAGGTAACAAACCAGCATCTATAATATCTATACCAAACATACTTAACAATACTCTATTAAAAGTTTTAAGCCACCCAAATAATAAATAGTAATTTAGATTTTTACAAATTTTAAGGAACCTAAAATATGAATTATGATGATCATTTAGATACCATAGGTGCACTCTGCCCTATTCCAGTGTTGAAAGCTCAAAAAAGGTTAAGGAATTTAAATAGTGGCGAAATTTTAAATGTTCTAGCAGATGATCCAGCAGCTACAATTGATTTTCCACATTTTTGTAATGAACAAGGTCATACATTAGTAAAAATTGAAGAACATAAAGATTTTAAAAGTTTTTTTATAATGAAAAAATAATATTTTACTTGTTTACTGATATTTTCACTATAAGGTATGCATTAAATGCATACCTTATGGTTTATATAGTATTAAGGAGTAAACATGGACTGGGATAAACTCAGAATATTCCATTCAGTTGCCGACGTTGGAAGTTTAACGCATGCAGGTGATGTATTACATTTATCGCAATCTGCTGTTAGTAGGCAAATTAGAGCTTTAGAAGAAAAATTAAATGTTACTTTGTTTCATAGACATGCACGTGGTTTAATTCTTACTGAACAAGGAGAATTATTATATGAAGCCACTTCACAAATGTCTAAAAGACTTGAAACAGCAGAAGCGAGAATTCGCGATAGTGAAGATGAGGTTTTTGGTGAATTAAGAGTTACAACTACAACTGGTTTTGGTACTCTATGGTTAGCACCTAGAATTAACCGCCTATACGAACAGTATCCTGATTTAAATATTGATCTAATATTAGAAGAGCGCGTTTTAGATCTACCTATGCGTGAAGCTGATGTCGCCATAAGAATGAAAGAACCGAGTCAGGCTGATTTGGTTAGGCGCCGTTTGATGAATGTAAAAATGCGGCTTTATGCTACACAAAAATACCTCGATAAATATGGAACGCCGACAAGTTTAGAAGAGCTAGATGTTCACAGATTAGTAACGCAAGGACTTGAAGCTAGACAGGTTAATGAATCAATTGCTTGGTTTAAACCAATACTTGAACATAATCATGGCTCAAACTTAACTATGAATAATTATTTTGGTGTATTACAAGCAGTTTTGCATGATACTGGAATCGGTGTTTTGCCTGACTATGTTTCTGATGAAGTACCAGAGCTCGTTCGGGTCTTACCCGATGATCAAAGCAAAGAAATACCTGTATTTCTTGCTTTTCCAGAAGAGTTAAGACATTCAAAAAGAGTTCAAGCTTTCAGAGATTTTGTTTTAGAAGAAATAAAAACACATAGATTACATAAATCTGAAAACGTGTAAATTTTTTGATATTATTATAAGCTATGCCTTTATAGCATAACGGGTATGCAAAAAATACTACTAGTGCTGTGGTATCTATAAAACTACATAAGCCACAAGATATTAGTAGAGCATTTGTTCCTATAATCTTAACCTCCCTGTTATACTTTGGCCGAGCTTTTGCTCGGCCATTTTTTTATAAATAATTTCTATCTCATATCATATATGGGTCTTTTACTTAGAGATCCAAATGCTTAAAAGAAGCCAAAGAATCCTTAATGAGGCTAATAATGTCTACTGAACCTGAAATAACTCAAGACCTAATTGAAAGTCATGGCTTAAACGCTGAAGAATATGATCGATTAACAGATATAATTGGGCGTATTCCAACTTATACAGAATTAGGTATATTTTCAGCGATGTGGAATGAACACTGTTCTTATAAATCATCAAAAAAATGGTTGAGAACACTACCTACTACAGGACCTCAAGTGATCTGTGGTCCGGGTGAAAATGCCGGCATTGTTGACATAGGTGATGGAGATGCAATTGTTTTCAAAATGGAAAGTCACAATCACCCCTCTTATATCGAGCCATATCAAGGAGCGGCAACTGGTGTTGGGGGAATCTTAAGAGATGTATTTACAATGGGAGCTCGGCCAATAGCGGCTATGAATTCATTATCTTTTGGAGAATTCAACCACCCAAAGACTAAGAGCCTAATTAATGGTGTTGTAGAAGGCGTTGGCGGATACGGAAATTGTTTTGGCGTTCCAACTGTTGGAGGAGAAGTTAGATTTCATTCTGCATATAACGGTAACTGTTTGGTAAATGCATTTGCTGCAGGCTTAGCTAAAACGGACAGTATTTTTTATTCAGCTGCATCTGGCATTGGCATGCCAGTGGTTTACTTGGGTGCTAAAACAGGCCGTGATGGTGTTGGTGGTGCAACAATGGCATCAGCTGAGTTTGATGACACAATTGAAGATAAAAGGCCGACTGTTCAAGTTGGCGATCCATTTACAGAAAAACGGTTAATGGAAGCAACACTCGAACTGATGAAAACAGGTGCAGTTATTTCAATTCAAGATATGGGTGCCGCAGGCTTAACTTGCTCAGCTGTTGAAATGGGCGATAAAGGAAATTTAGGTGTAAAACTTAATTTAGAAGATGTTCCCCAACGTGAAGAAAATATGACAGCATATGAAATGATGCTTTCTGAAAGCCAAGAGCGAATGTTAATGGTACTTAAGCCAGAGCTTGAGAAAATTGCTCGTGCAGTATTTGAAAAATGGGATTTAGACTTTGCAATCGTTGGTGAAACTATAGCTGAAGATCGTTTTCTTGTAATGCATAATGGAACAATCAAAGCAGATTTACCCCTCAAAGCCCTTTCAGGTACTGCGCCTGAATATGACCGACCCTGGATTGAAACGCCAAAAGCAAATAAATTAGAGAATATTCCTGATGTAGATCCCATTAAAGGGCTAGTAGCAATTCTTGGAAGCGCAAATTATGGATCTAAATCATGGGTTTATGAACAATATGATACAATGGTAATGGCAGATACATTAGTTCATCCAGGTTCAGACGCAGGAGTAGTTCGCATTCATGGAACAACCAAAGCTGTAGCTTTTACATCTGATGTTTCTCCTAGATATTGTAATGCAAATCCATTTGAAGGTGGTAAACAAGCTGTAGCAGAAGCATATAGAAATTTATCTGCTACCGGGGCAAAACCATTAGCTACGACTGATAATATGAATTTTGGAAACCCAGAAAAACCAGAAATTATGGGACAATTTGTAGGTTGCATAAAGGGAATTGCAGAAGCTGTTTCGGTCTTAGACATGCCGATCGTGTCCGGAAATGTTTCTCTTTATAACGAAACAGATGGAAGTGCAATTTTACCCACTCCCACAATTGGAGCAGTTGGTTTACTAAGCGACATAAGCCAAATTATTAAATATATGCCAAATGATGGAAATGAATTAGTTCTAATTGGAATTACAAAAGGCCATTTAGGGCAATCTGCATTATTGAAAGAATTATACGGTAGAGAAGAAGGAGATGCACCAAAAGTTGACCTTCACGCAGAAAAAATAGCAGGAGATTTTGTTCGATCATGTCACAATCAAAACCTTATAACTGCAGCTCATGATGTATCTGATGGTGGGCTTTCTACTGCAGCTGTAGAAATGGCAATTGCTGCAAATATTGGAGTTTCTATAATAGATGGCAATACAGGATGGTTTTTTGGTGAAGACCAAGGAAGATACCTTCTTGCTTGCGAAGATAGCAACGCGCTTATCAAAGCTGCAGAAATCTCAGGAATTCCAGCACAATTAATTGGCCATTTTGGGGGTAAGGAAATAAAATTAGGTTCTGCAAGTATTAAAATTAATGATGTCGTAGATGCTCATGAATCAATTTTAAAATCATTGGTAAATTAAATGTAAACTTTTGGAGTAATTTAATGGCAATCGAAGCAACAGTAATAGAAAATTTAATTAAAGAGGCTTTTCCGGATGCAGATGTAACAGTAGATGGTGCAGATGGGGTTCATATGTCAGCAATAGTATGTTCATCTCAATTTTTAGGAAAATCCATGATAGCTCAGCATCGACTGGTATTTGCTGCCCTCAAAGGAAAAATGGATGGCCCAAATGGCGAACTTCATGCTTTGGCGCTTACAACTAAAACTAAAGAAGAGTAAACTATCATTTTATACGCTTGCAACAAAAATATATTATACTAAGTATGATATAAATTATTAGGAAAAAAAATGTCTGATACAATTCAATCTTTAATAAAAGAAACTATAGAAACTAATGATGTTGTTTTATACATGAAAGGCACATCTTCAATGCCTCAATGTGGTTTTTCAAGCAGAATAGCTGGTGTATTAAATTTTTTAAATATTACATGGCTAGACATTAATGTATTAGCCGATGAAGATGTAAGACAGGGAATAAAAGATTTTTCTGATTGGCCAACAATTCCTCAAATGTATGTAAAAGGTGAGTTCGTTGGTGGCTGTGATATTATCACTGATATGATGCTATCTGGTGAACTTGATAAATTATTAGAAACAAATAACATAGAATTTGATAAAGATGCTGCTGATAAAGTAAGAGAAGCAAATTCTTGATTTAAATTAATGATTTAATCTTATCTACCATAAATTTCATAGTTTCATTAGCTTCTTCTAAATCTAGCTGAATTTTCTGTGATGCGGTGTCATCAATATCATTTCTACTATTGTCGAAATCACTTTGACTCGAAATTTGAGAATTTAACTCAATAATTTTCATCTCAGCTAGTTTTAGTTTGGATTCTAGATTTGTTGCATGTTCCATTATTTCAGAATTTGTTGTTTTAGAAAATGCAGATTTATCAGACTTAGATAACTTTTCTTCACTTGCAGCAGTACGATCTGCCAAAAGTAAACCTGCCATTAACAACATTCTACTTTCTGTTATCCGAGCTCCTGAACTTTCAAGCTTTTGAGCTTCTTGATCTAGCATTGCTGCGGCTGTTTTGAGATAGCTTTCCTCACCCTCCTGACAAACCACATCGAATGACCTACCACCAATTTGTATTGTTACTTGTGACATAATTACTCCTCAACCAAATCTTTAAGTTGAACTAATATATTCTGAACTTCATCAATATCTTTTTGATGTTGATCTTTAAGTTCATCATAGTTCTTTTCTGAAGCAATAATATTCTCCCGTTTTGATGAATCGGCAAAACCAAATTTAGGATTATCATCTTTGATCAACGTTTTTTGCGTCTCTTCAATTTGAGATTTTAATAATTTATTTTCATTTTCTAATTTAGATATTAATTCTTCATTTTCTAATTTATTTTTACTCAAATTTTTGATATGATCTTGAATTGAGCTTACGGCAATTTCAAAATCTTTTTTTAACTTAATTGCTTGAGTCATTTTCGTCTCTTCCGCTCACGAATCATTAATAACAATATTATGTATTCATTTTATACGTTTTAATCATAATATTGCACAAAAATAATAGTTTATAAGTGATTGCAATCTTGACCGACCATATGCACATATCATACGAGTAACACATACCTTAAGCTGCTTGGAGACCATTGTGCACATTTCTCAACTAAAATCGAAACATCCTAAACATTGGCGGAATTCATCAGCAATTAGAATTCTATCCGCAGATGCAGTTCATGCTGCAGCTTCAGGTCACCAAGGAATGCCAATAGGAATGGCTGATGTTGCAACTGTTTTATTTCAAAGTCATTTAAAATTTGATGCAAAAAACCCTGATTGGGCTGATAGGGATAGATTTATATTATCTGCTGGTCATGGATCAATGCTCATATATTCATTATTACATCTTACCGGTTATGAAGACATGACAATGGATGAAATTAAAAACTTTCGCCAGTGGGGAGCAAAAACAGCAGGTCATCCTGAATATGGACATGCAAAAGGCATTGAAACTACAACTGGTCCACTTGGACAAGGAATATCTAATGCTGTAGGTTTCGCAATGGCCGAACAATCATTACAATCACGCTACGGCAAAAAAATCGTAAACCATTATACATATGTAATAGCTGGTGATGGTTGTTTAATGGAAGGTGTCAGCCAAGAAGCAATTACACTTGCGGGCAAGCAAAAGCTAAATAAATTAATAGTTATGTGGGATGATAACAATATTTCCATTGATGGAGAGATCAACATTTCAGATGTAACTGATCAACAAAAACGTTTTGAGTCTGCAGGATGGTCAGTCTTTTCAATAAACGGTCATGATCCAGATGAAATAGATATGGCCTTAACAAAAGCAAAAAAAAGCAGCAAGCCATCTATGATAGCATGTAAAACTACTATTGCGGTTGGTGTTGAAGGTGTCGAAAATACAGCTGGTGGACATGGCTATAACATAAAAGATCCTCAACTTGAACAAATGCGTAAACTATATGAATGGCCATATCCAAAATATGAAATACCAACTGATGTAAAACAGTCATGGTTGGAAATAGGATCTAAAGGCTCAGAGGAACGTGAAAAATGGGAAGAACGTTTTTTAAATTTATCAAAATCAAAACAATTAGAATTTAATCGCATTATTAATTTAGAAACTCCCAAGAAACTTTCTGCAGCTATTAAAAGATTGAAGAGAGAGATTTCTGAAAAAAAACCAAAAATGGCAACCCGTAAATCAAGTCAAGCAGCCCTTGAGGTTATCAATCCTATAATGAAAGAAACACTTGGTGGTTCTGCAGACTTAACAGGTTCAAACAATACTATAACCAAAGATATGAAATGGTTTGATGCTGATAACCGTGATGGACGACATGTCGCCTATGGTATTAGAGAGCATGGAATGGCTGCAGCAATGAATGGAATGGCCTTACATGGTGGTGTGCGTCCATATGGTGGAACATTCATGTGTTTCACAGATTATGCCCGCCCATCCATGAGGTTAGCTGCGCTAATGCAAATACCAGTTGTTTATGTATATACTCACGACAGTATTGGTTTAGGAGAAGATGGCCCTACACATCAACCTGTTGAACATTTGGCCATATCACGCGCAACACCAAATACTTGGGTATTCCGTCCAGCGGATACAGTAGAAACTGCTGAAGCATGGGAACTTGCTGTAACAACAAAATCTACTCCATCAGTTCTTTCTTTAACCAGACAAGGTCTAAGGACAGTTAGAACAAAACATACAAATAAAAACATGGTTGGTATGGGTGCTTATATTTTGTCCGAAGCCGAAGCAAAAAGAAAAGTTATTTTAATTGCGTCTGGTTCGGAGGTAGAAATAGCTCTTGATGCTAAAGTTAAACTTGAAGCAGAAGGTATCGGTACTAGGGTAGTTTCTATGCCGTGTATGGAATTATTTGCTGAACAAAATGAATCCTATCGCAGGCGTGTCCTACCGGCAGGTCCAGTTCGTGTTGGAATTGAAGCAGCTGTTCGACAAGGCTGGGATAGATGGTTGACAGGCGAAAGAGGCAAACATAATAAATCTGCGTTTATTGGTATGGATAGTTTTGGTGCATCAGCACCAGCAGAAGAGCTTTATGTGAAATTTGGAATCACATCAGATGGTGTCATTAAAGCGGTCAAAGATCTTCTTTAAATTAGTTTTATAAACATGTTATCGCTAACAATATAAATGTTAGCGATAACATGTTGAAAAATATATAAATTTTGTCGATATTAGCCTTTAAAGCTATGCTGAAATCAATTAAGTAAATTGATAATAATATCATATAATTCTTACTTGAATTGGGCGTATAGATGACAATAAAAGTTGCAATAAACGGCATGGGCCGTATTGGCCGATCAACATTAGCAGCTATAATTGAAAGCGGCAGATCTGATATTGAAGTAATCTCAATTAATGCTCCTG
>ENA-OWPI01002520-OWPI01002520.1-marine-metagenome-genome-assembly--contig:-NODE-2520-length-17009-cov-5.852292_pt1 | contig 17009 bp, 10 predicted proteins | sample MGYA00238138_ERZ651775 | MGnify/ENA primary metagenome ERZ651775 (study PRJEB26906, sample SAMN06265043) | marine metagenome | isolation source: Helgoland LTER site | place: Germany:Helgoland, sampling...
AAGATCATTACCACCAATGGAGAGCACTTGATGCGTTGAGTAGTAGGGCAGCTTATCTAACTGCGCATGAATAACATCTTTTGTTGTATGACCATCAACTGCAATAGAGTTAATGACATCATCAGTTAAATTATGTAGGTGTTCAGTGACACTGAGTTCATGGGGGCCCACGTAGACTTTATTATCAATAATGCTGTCGCCAAGGAGATTAACAACCGCCATTATTGTCTTCTTCCTACATGACCAATATGAAAGGAGTCACAGTAGGAACAAGAGTAGGAGTGAATAAGTGAACTAGTACGCCTACTAGCTCGCAGTGCAATCCGTGTAGCTTCTTCTTTTGTGTGATACTTCATTTTTCTTTTACAACTCCAGCACTCATTGCATAAGCATGGAGTTCCGTTGAACGCAGACCAACATAAGGTTGATCTGTAAGGAGTCTGTAATCTCGTCATCGTAGCCCTTTTTAGTGTTTGTCACTATTAATATACACGTTTTTGGTGATTAGTACAATTAATATTAAAGTTTTTTAGTACATAGCACTATAAAGACATTCTTTGTATACTTATCTTCATGACTGAGAGGTACCCATTATCACTAAATGCTGTCAACGTAGTCTGTTTTAAAATAGACTGGGATGAACGTGCGTTAAAAGTTTTGCTTATTAAAAGAAATATCACACCGCAAAAGAACAAATGGTCTCTCCCTGGTGGTTTTGTGAATGTTGATGAAACTGTTGAGGATGCAGCTCTACGAAAATTCGTTGAAGAGACAGGTATCGCCCCTTCATATTTATCTCAGGTTAGAACATACTCACAAAGTAAAAGAGACATAAGAGAGGTTGGCAAAGATAAAGTTAGAGTAATTACTACTTCATTTATTGGTATATACACCTTTGATAAAGATCCAGTTTTAACAGAAGAAAGCTCGGACTACGAATGGTTTAAGATTCCAAGAAAATATATACAGCGTTCTATTCCTGAATTAGCCTTTGATCATGAGAAGATTTTAACTGATGCCTCAAATCGTCTACGTAGAAACCTTGAATTTAGTGGCTTAGCAACAAGGTTTTTGCCAGATTATTTCACTTTAGGTCAGATACAAGATGTATATGAGACTATTTGGGAGGTTGAACTTGATCCTGCCAATTTTAGAGATAAATTAACGAACGTTGATGGATGGATACGTGAAGTAAAGAATCCACCAGAGGATCTAAAGGCAAGAAGAGGAAAGCCACCGACATGGTATAAAGAGTATGATGTTCCACAGTTTGAACGTATGATTTCTAATCCAGATGGTGCAGTAATTAGGGAGAAGGAGTCAGAATATGAAAAGAATCTGGATAATCTGACTAGCGAGATTCCTATTATCAACATCGAAGATATTTGATAAGGTTATAAGAAATGCTCAAGAACAGTTTTCAAAATAAAAAGAATCAAAGTATTTAAGAATTAAATTAATAGGTCTTAATAAACCCCGCGAACTGAAATTACCTTCCAAAACTGCGGTAGGAACTCCTACTAACTCATTTTTACTATTATATGCACCCCCACCAGAATTTCCAGATGAAATGTTTGATGAAAGAGAGACCCATGCCTTTTCAGATAAGTTTGTTTCTGCATCAAAGCCTGAAACAAATCCCTGGCTGAGGTCAATCCTACCTAAAGAATCAAAACTATCTACCCGTACATCAGGATATCCCCAAATTAATAACTCATCTCCTAATGCTATTGTTTCAGAGTCACCTATACACATATTCTCAAAGGATCTAGGAAGAGAGCTCCCATCATAAGTTCCTGTGATTTCTAAAATTGCAACATCAAGTTGAACATTTTCAGTAACAATTTTTGCAAGATATTTTGGAATAGGATCGGTGTCTCCAGATTCTGATATTAAAATAACTATGTAGTCATTACAATTTGTCCCATCATCACTTATCACATGCTCATTTGTCATTATGAATCCAAGTTTTGAAATGATTGTACCCGATCCCATATATCCACAATCTGGAAGAGCAACCATTACTGTTGACTGTAAAGCCTTTAAAGAGGTTGATGGATTATCTTCAATTGTTATGGGTACAGATTTTGCGACTGTGGTACTTGTACTTGTCGTTGTACTCAACGTTTCAGATCTAGATTCTTCAACAGTTGTTGAAGGCAATATATTGGTGTTTTCTGAAGTAAGTTCATTTTCATTAAAGTTAAATCTGTAATTAATAAAATACACTATAAAAATAGAGGCAACGACTCCAGTAATTGTTAAGAGGTGTTTTGGTGTAATACTATCCTTGAAATTATTAAGTTTAGAAATAAAACTTTCTGATTTTAATGATTCCTCAAAATCATCATCACTATCAAAATCTAGATAGTCATCATCAAAAAAATCATCTATTCCCATTACTAATTATCCACAACTTTCATAACTTTCATTCACTGCTTTCATTGAGGAACTTGGGTAAAAACTCCAAATACTGTAAACCCGTAAAGCCTTGCATGATTTAAATTTCCCAACATTTCCCGCCATATCTTCTACTTCCAACTCTAATCGATACCAGCCGACATTTTTATCACTCAGACCAGGATCATCCTTGGCACTATAATTTACATAGGATGGAAATTCGCTAGAAAATAAACGCATTCTATTTGAGCACAAAAGTTCATAATTTGTCTCAAGCTGTCTGCCATTTGAATAAACCACTTCACAAGTATGGAGAATTGAACCAAATTCATTTGAAATTAATTTATATGTGTACCTCTTTATCTTGTCACTATTTCTTAATTGAGTCGTTGCAGAAAAATACCTATAGTAACCGTCATATACATCCATTTCTCTTGGGGCAAGCACAACGTCTCCAAATGGACCTGGAGCAGATCTATCAGGTACAAATATATTAAAATCACACTGACCTGTAGTTTCTTGCCCTCTCTCATTTCGAGCATAAATTTCAATTATGCCAGATGTGAGATTATCTCTGTTTGGTATAAACACATCGTAAACATATCCACTGGATGAATCTTTAGGGGTGAGTTCTATAGCTGGGTTGTTTTCAAAAAATATCTCTGATTCAACCTCACCATTAAGAAAAGTTTTAACCCTGATAGAAGTTATTTTTGAAGAAGGTGCGTTTAAAGTGAAGGGAATTGAAAAAGAAATATTATTTTCTGTAGTTTCTGGACAATCCCCAATTGAAACATTAGGAGGATAGGGAATTGTAGTCGTTGTAGTCGTAGTAGTAGTTGTAGTCGTTGTAGCAAAAAAAGTATTTATATAAGCTAAATACTTGGACATAAATTCTTTTAGATTTACATTATGGCAACATCCTTTTTCACCGGTAGATACATTTTCATAATCTCCTTCTTTAAATAATCTCAAAATAAAATTAAGGTTACTAAGTTCTAAATATTTGAATGAATTTATTGTGGTGCCTTTTGTACAGTTTTTATTTATAAATTCAATATCTTCATTTTGGTTTGTATCAATTTTACTCAGAGTGATTTCATTCGATTCACATGAATTAAATACCATTTTTATTTTCTCTAATCTTGAAGCCTGAATAGATACTGTAGTTTTTGCAATCTTATGTGATTCAGATGAATCACTTATATTGCTAAAAGCATAGATCATTGGCCATTTCTCTGAAGAGTTTAATGCTTCTGAAGTAAATCCTTTAATTGAATCTGGTACCTTTATGATCTCAGTTGTTGAAGTGGTTGTTTCTAAAGCTTCCTCTTCTTGTTCGACAACAGCTGAATCAGTGAAAACTAGTTCTCCAGAAAGGCAACTGTCAATTAAGTCCTGGTACGGTTCAAGTGTTATCTCTTCATTAATAAATTTCTCATAATCAGTGGGACTCAAAACATTATTTATGCACTCATTTAGAGAAAGATTATTAGTAGTACTTTGATTACTGCAGAAACTTAAAACTAAAAATAAGGACATCATATAAAGAGGTCTTAAACTTTTCATAATATATATATTAAAACTTAAAAAAAAATATAAAAATTGTTTAAATCTTATCGTTAAATAAGTAAAAAACTCAGTTTTTTCCTTTTTATTTATTTTATAATCTATTTATGTATATAAAAACAAGTTCCGCAATTCTTTCTTTTTTAGTTTTCATATCATTTTTTATAATTAACCCTGAAACTTCTAGAGCAGAGGAGTCAGAGTTACTACATTTGATAGTTTTAGCTGATATCAGCGGTAGTTTAGATACAGAAGATACCAATGAGTTACAGGCTTTGATAACACGAATACCTCGTTTTTTAGATAATGAGAAATTAAAACAAAGCAAACTAAGTGTTGTAGCTTTTGCATCTGAAGCAGAACAAATTTGCCAAACCTCAACAATTGCTGAACTAGAACTTAATACAGAAGGGTATGAGACATGTTTAGAAAAAATTCAAGCTAGTAAAAGAAATAACCCAAATATTAGTAAAAGAGCTGAAAATGTAGGAATTGATACGAACCAAGTAAAAGCTTTCCAAAAAGGGCTTGAAATTGCTTCACTAGATTCAGAAAATTACATACCAGTTTTTCTTTTACTTACAGATGGAGCTTTAGATCCTACTGGAAGTGGTGAAAACTCCCAGGATTCAATTAATGAATTTGAAAAAGGTTTCTTAGAAGTAAGACCCGAGATGCAAGAAGGGAATGTACAGTTATTTGTTTTTGGATTTGGAGACGCAATTTTAGAAGACTTAACTAAATGGTCAGAATTTAGTGCTCAGCGCCGTTCGTGCCAAGAAGAAGCACCTGAAAGAATTTACAAATCAAATGGAGATATTTTTCCATTACTTATCAGTATAAATACTGCAATGAATCAAGTTACTTGTGGTGAGGCTCAAGCATTAATAACTTTAGCACCTGGAGAACCAAGAGATTATTATGTCAGTGATTTAGTTGAAAAGTTGAACATCAAGATTGACTTAAAAGGAACATCAGGCATTGACGCAGAGGTATCTGATCCATCAGGAAATCTTCTAGGAAGTGCATTAGAAGATATTAGCTCTGGTGAATGTGTGAATACATATATAGTGTGTTATGAAATAGATAACCCGGAACCCGGAATATGGAAACTTTCCTCTGAATTATTTTCTTCTGAGGCTCAAACAGCTTCCATTATCGTTGCTGATATTTCACAGTATGGTACTTTTTCTACAAATTCCAATTGCGAGATAAACACATTAAGAAATGGTTTTGAAGTATGTACATTTGAGTTAGTTCCTACAAGAGCTGATGCAAAAGACTTGCCTAGTGCAATTGATAATATCACTTTTGATTTTCTTTTAAATAGTTTTGATGTCCAAGAAAGAGGTTCATTTTATGAAGATAGTTTAAGCATTCAGTTGTTCAGAGGACTTACAATTGGGAAGGGTTCTGTTTCAATACAAATCAACCCCATATATAGTGAGTTTCAACTGAAGGATGGCTATAAGTGGCTCCAATTTGTTCAAACAGATGACACAGAATTTGTACTAGAACCGTTAGTTACTGATACCACAGTAGTTAATGAAGTAGAAGAGCCGGTAGAAACTGAAGAATCATTTCCTTGGCTATTATTAGTGATAGGGCTATTAATTATGGCAATTATATCTTATCTCGCTTCGAGAAAACAAGATTTACCATCCGGGACTGTTTCCTACGGATTAAAAAACTCTTCAGATAAAACAGATGTTGTTTTTTATGGTGGTTCTACAAAAGCTTATTTTGAGATTGCTAAGACTGATTCGGGTTTAGCTGTAGAAGAGGGAGATAAAAACTCAGTAGAACTCATAACTCTAGAATCAACGGACAGAAGAGGTGTTAAATTTTGGGAAGCAAAAACTGCAAGAAATTTTGAATTAACGTTTGAAGACGAAAATGTAAAGTCATTTGATGAAATTGAAATAGATATATATGATGAATTTATATTTGTCTTTACACCAGATGAAACTGATGACCTTTATGGTTCATATGGCGAAGAAGATGATGATGACTTTGATGAATTCAGTTTTGATTGAGAAAGATGGTAAGTTGTGGCTTTAGAAGTTAACCAGAGATTACTTTTTGTCGGCCTTGGTGGTACAGGAATTAATGCCACAATTGAAGTAGAAAGCATGATTAGAAGAGAAATGTGTGGCCCTGATGGAACATTTCTTACAAGAAAATATCCGCAATTAGGATTAAGACCTTTTGAGTTACCAAAGTTTATTCAGACTGTTTTGGTTGACACAGATGCTTCAGCAATAGCTAAACACAGAAATGCTTTTCAGTCAAAAAATGATGATATTTATTTCAATACTACTACCCAGATTTCTGATTTATCTGTAAATAAGGCTTACAACGCAATTGCAGAAGGGTTACGTGCTCAAATGCCTGAAGACGTTAAAGGCTGGCTGCCAAAGTCAGACAATGAGCCAAACGTAGCTCCAATTTCTGCTGGTGCTGGGCAATACCCTCTTGTTGGTAGGGCAGCACTATTCAATGCTCTTCAACCCAATGCAGAATCTTTTTTAAGTAATTTCGATAATGCAATTAAAAGCATTTCTCAAGATGGAGGAGGCCTTACCACCCTAGGTCCAGATAGCGGTACGACTCAAGACCTCTATATATATGTAGCCTTTTCGGTTGCTGGAGGTACTGGTACTGGAATATACTATGACATCCTTCATTTATTAGAAGAGAAAATAAGAAGAGAACTGCCATCATTAACTACTTATATCTTCCCTCTGGTTCTCATGCCTAGTGCTTTTGAAGACTCTCAGCTAGAAAGTGCCGTAAGACTTTCAAAATTAAATGGAGGATTTGCAGTCTCAGACCTAGCTCAATTAATTGATCAGCAACAAACACCTCGTGATGAAATAGAAGATAATTTTATTCAAACCTATCCTGGAGACTTAAAAATTAGAATTGGTGGGATACAAGATAGAGACAGAGTAGTTCCTAATGCTTTTCTTTTTTCAAAAGGTCCAAATGCAACTTTAAATGACATGTATAAGTCGATTGCTGCATTTTGTCTATCAAACATTGGAGGAGATCTAGATAATGACAATGCCTCTACTGAGCAACCTTTAACTTTCTTTGCAGATTTAATCAATCGTGATGAACTTCGAAGAGAGGATTCTTCTGGGCCTGGATTAAAACCATTAGTGCCAGCAGTAGGGGCAAGACTTTCAATACCTGTCGAAAATATTAGTAATTTAATAACTTCATATTTTGTAGCAGATTCAATTAAAACTGCTTCCAACGAAGCACTTTATCAAAATGAAGATAGGGCAGATGTAATCAATTTAATATTAAAGACTTCTAAATTAGACTTTGCATTGAATGATAATCTTATTCCAGATGGACTAAAGTTTCCAAATCCTCCAAAAAAACCAGGATCTACAAAAGAAGCAAAAGAACTTGCAAGAAAGGTTATTGCTACTTACCAAAATTTGCTTACTGATGTTGAAGCAAAAGTAAAAACAGAAGTTTCAAATAGACTTGCCAGTATCTCGGTTAACAAGATAATGCATGATGTGACACGACAAGATAATGAAGTTGATGTTTTTAAAATATTCAGAAGCCTAGTTGGTACTCAAACTGATCAAAGCAACTCTGTTTTATCCAGTCTTAATGCCTTCACTAATAATCCGGAACCAAAAGACAGATTTCGTGTACCACCAACCTTAACTAGAAAAAATTTCGAACAATGGTTTACTCAATTCGACAGGGATATCAAAAAAAATCATTTACCTAGTAAATGGGCAAAAGCTTTGAGAAATGATGCTTTATACCAAACACAAGTTCTAAGTTCGTGGACTGCTGATGTAAATAAAATTAGGAAAGCTATTTTAGATTGGAATAATGAACAAGCTCAACTCTTAGCTCAGGCTAAGGTCAAACTCGATCAACAGGGTGAACTTGTAAAAGAATTCATTCCTCAGGTCGGTAATTTAGTAAACATATTTCAGTCTCTTACAGCTGGGTTTGATGATGAACCTGGGCTAGTAGGATTAAACGACATGGAGAGACTCACAAAAATAATTAATTCATCGAATAACACATGGAATGATATTTGGGATTCAGCATCTAATGAAGTGAATAAATTAGGAGTAAAAGTTGTTGATACAATTGAAGGTTCCGTTGCGGAAATGTTAAATGTTGGAGTTAGGAAATATTTTAATGATGATCAAACATCAAAGCCACTTGTGCCCAACCTAAAAACAATTTTATACAATGTTAAAAATATTGAAAATACTGACCAAATAATGAGTTCTGCTATTGATGAGCTGAAACTCGAACTTGGAGGTCTTATTGGGCCAGGTGGTTTACCGCGAAATTCAAAATATGAAGCTTCTACCGAAGCGATTCCAGTTGTGAGGGTGACTTATCCTGCTGATACACGTGACGACGAAATAGAGCAGTGGATTGAAAAACAGCTTAAGCAAGGAGGAGCACTAGGTCCAGTAAAAGGTTTAGAGTGGGAGTGGTCTGTTTCGCAAGGTAACTCAATTGTGGTTGCCTATGTGATTATGTCACATGGAATATTAGGAAACGAGGATTCTTTTGAATCCATGAAGCTTGCATATGAGAGTGAGCTAAGTGGTGCAGGGGTAGATAAACTACCTTGGAGAAGAAGGCTTGGTAAAACACATTCAAGAATAATTGGTAATGAAATTGATGAAAGAAAGGGTCTGATTCGTTTGTTTTTAAGCCTCTACACCGGACAAGGTGAATTTCATACAAAAGACGGTCCAGTTAAGCAATTATCTGACTTTAAGGAAATAGAAGCATTTGTCTATAAGCATTCCGAAAATGCTGAAGAAATGAAAATTAATATGATTGAAAGTTTAACTGACACGTGCTTACCCTCTTTCTCTGACTCACTACTAAATTTTCAGTTTGAAGCAGACAATGCGTCAGTCACTCTTTATAGATATTTCATTGGAAGGGTGGAAAATCAAGAAGTTCCAACATGGTTCACTCAAGGAAGGCCACCAAAACCTGCAAAAGCTTTTGAGTTACTGATAAACGAACTAAAAGAACAAGAGATTGCAACACTAACAAAAAAACTAGAGTCTCCAGATTTGCCTGCTGGTGTAAAAAATACGTATAATCAGGGACTATTTTTCTGGAAAGAGCAAATAGATTCAATTCTTAAGTCACCTGTAGTGGATGTTAATGCAACCGATGGTGATGAAATGACAGGATTTAATACAATAGGTTCACTTGTTGACTATCACAAAAGTTAATGGAATTTCAAACACTATATTTTGATTTAACTAACGAAGAAGATGTTAAAACAATTACTTCCAGTAGCATTCATGATCTCCTACTTTCACAAGAGACAGAGGAGACAACAGGAGCTACATCCCCTTTCTACATAATTTTAAAGATGAATGGCTTATTTCGTAAAAGAAAGCCAGAATTTTGGAAGTTATTAAATAAATTCCAAGAAACACCTTTTCCGTTAAAGTTCATAACGGTCTTCGTCGACAAGAGTCCATCAGATATTAGACCAGTAATACATCTCTCTCAGGAATTACAAAAAGACAATGTAAGAATTTTTTGGATACAGGACCCAAGAGGTCTAGAGATTGATGGACAGGCTGTACCTAGAGCTATTGGAAGGTGGGAAGGAGATCCAACTGGAAATCTTGCTTTAAACGAATTCATAGAAATTCTAAAAATTCCCGAAGTTTTTCACGATACAATGGAAACATCCGAAGGGCAAAAAGTTTATATACCTGGTTATAAAAAATTAAGAGTTGGTTTTGGAGATGAAAAAGATAATTTTGATGTTTTTTTTAAAGCAATTAATTCAGTAACAGGAAACATTAATCCAGCAAACCTTCCTGCCATAACTTTTAACAAGCCTTCAGAAATGATTATTGGCAGCGATCTTACAGGTGCAGACTTTATTGAGGATAAAGGTTTATTAGCTGAAAATATAGAGCAGATTTTAAGAACACAAAGACAACTGCTATATATGTTTGGTATTTCTAATGATAAAAAATCGTCACGATACAAAAATATGTTAAATCGTGTTTCAATCTCAACTGATACCTTCCAAGAAAAATTACATGAACTTAGTGAAGAAATCACTCAAAAGATTGACGAGCTTGCTGAAAAGCTATCAAGTGTTGATTCACTTTCTGGACTAAGTAATGATGATATAAATAAATTATCCGAAATTGGAATTAATATAACAGCTAAATCATCCGAGATAGAAAATCAACAAGACCAGATTGCAAGCTCAGTTTGGAGCGAAATGCTACAAAACTTACAAAATGGTTATTCATTTGAAGCATTAATTCCAAATTTAGAAACTGAAATATCTAGTCTTACTCCCAAAGATAATGAAGAGATAATTGAAAAAGTATCCGAGGTTAAAAAGGCCACAATATTTAGTAATTTAAATGATATATCAGCTCATATACCAAAATTTCTTTCAAGTCTACTTGGAGGGATTTGGACAAAGTTACTTTTAGTAAGGAACTACATTATTACAGGCATAGTATTTTCTGCACTAATTTTTGGTAATATCCAAGTTAGTCAATCAAGAGATCTCTGCACTGAAGCTTTAGGATATGATTTATCAGAATATAACAATGTAGAATTTGTTCTCGAGTTCATACGCGATACTAATGTAAATAATATACCTGCAAAGAAATGTAGAGCAGCTTTACCAACAGCAGATGTCGACTTTTATTTTGACTACGATGAATTTTCTGAATACAAAACAAATTTAGCTATTTATAAAGAAGCTCGAGCTAACGGTGAAATTACTGCCGATGAATTTAATGACTTCATCATTGAATATAATGCCCAAATGAGAAGCTACAATTCTAAAGTAAACACAGTAAACAACCTTCTTTATGTAATTTTAACTCTCTCGGTGCCACTCTTGTTGTATGTTCTACTTACGATTGTAAGCATAGGGTTACTTTTCTATACAAATGCTCTAATCAGAACTTGGGGCAATAATTTGGGTCTTAAGCAGTTGGATAACATCTCTAAAAAACTAAAGCTTAATGTTGAAGAGTTAGTTTTAAATGACATCAAGTTTGGACAGTTGAGGAAAAATTTAGCTTCGCAACTAAATCTTTATAAAGAACTTGTTGAGGAAATTCAAGTATATGTAGAAAATTCACAGGATACTTTCATGAGTCTAGAAATTGACTCTTCGGATATAGATGAGAAATCAAGTGAACTTGTAAACCCTAAATATGTTCAAAAGGTTACACCTATAGCCCAAGGACAAAACCAGGGGATGTTTGATAGGGTTGTGAGTATCTCAAGAGATGAATTAGTTGATATTATCAAAATTTCATCTGAAAATAATATAGTCAAGCTATTTGGAAGAAATCCAGAACTTTTCAAGGAAAATGTATTTAACGACTTTGAAGAAAAATTACTAAATTATATCTCGATAATAAAAACTAAGGGAATACTTGAATTAGATGATTCTAGTAATGAAGAAACTAATCTCAAAAAAGAAGAGTTACGTTCAGAAATATGGAAAAATGATTCAATTATCAAAGAGCCCCTCGAGGAGATTATCCATGCAAGTAAAAATACAATTACAATGCAAATGATCAGCCCGGATGATATTGAGTTACTTGATAGACAGAATACACAATGGAGATTCTTGACTTTTTTACCGAAAAAAACAATAGATTGGTTTAATATACTTGAAAATGAGAGAAGTGATAGTCATACGTTAACTGAGTCCACAGAAACTGCAGGTTATTTACGACTAATCCCTGTAAATAGAAACAGTATGGATGTTGTTTAGTGACTAATGCTGAAAAATAGAATAGTTCCTAAAACTAGTCAATTTTTTTTGAGTAATTTACCAAAAGTTATCAAATACCAAATGACATTATTTAATTTAATGTATATTAAGCATTTTAAATAAGTTTATGTGGTTTTTAATCTCCATTATTTTAACTTTTTATTCACTAAATACAGCATTTAATCTATTTGGACCTGGAACTTGTAGTTTTGACGGCGCATCACGAGTTATTTATATAGAGAGATACATGGATGGCAGGGGAGCAGTAGAGTGTGATACTGCGGCATGGATGATAATATTTTTAATAACTTCCTATTGGGTTTATAAATATTTAAAATATCAAAATAATAAAAAACAAATTGCTATAAATTTAAATACTACAAAAAATGTAGGTCATGAATTTGCTACACCAATAGAATCTGAAAATTTACGTAATCCAGAAATAGAAATATTAGAAAAGAAGTTAAGTGAAATATCGGAGGAAGAAAAATTAGAGTCATTGAAATTAGAATTGAATCTCAAAAGACAAGAGAGAGGCTTGGTTTCACTAGAAGAATTAGAAGGAGCGGAGTTTAATTTAAAAAAATTAAACTTTAAACTTATTGAAGCCCAACAGTTAGTTGATGAATACTCCAATGATATTAAGGGATTTACTAAACTTAAATCTGAATTAAAGTACTACACCATAGGAGGCTCAGTTCTCAGCAGTGCCGTTATGTCAATATTGGGTGTAAGTTTTTTATACAATTTATTCTTAATCTCATCCCTCGTTATATTTTTTGGATATTACTTTATTCGATATTCAAAAAAGATTGATATATGTTCTAAAGAAATAGATCATGTAGAGCAAGAAAAAGATCGTATCAAGATTGAACTAGCCAAATTATCAACTTTTATTCAAGAAAATCAATTGTAAGTTGTAAACTAAATGAAATCACTCTAATTGATAATTTTTAAGATTCTTAGTAATAATATATTTAAGGACCACCAGGTAAAGATTCACAAGGTTCTTGATCATTATCCCCATCAAGGCCAGAAACATCACCATAGTATCCATAATATGTATCAAACCATTCTTTAGCCTCTTGGTAGGTTGCAAAGTCTGAACAATTTTTTGTATTTCCTGGATTATCAGGAATTTCAGAAGACACAGTTGTAGTACTTGAAGTTGGAATTGTTAAGGTTGTCGTAGTTGTGATTATAGGAACAGTTACGAGAAGTTCTGGAATTGCGTCTTCATAGGTATATCCATACGGACAGGTTGCAATCATATACGTTAATGTATCCCACTCCTCTTGTGTTGCTGTTAATCCCCATGTATCTTTTATTCGTATCCAGTCATATGCATACTCGCACCAATATTCAGTATTTTTTGGTTTCCAGCCTTCTGGACCACTTGCACTTTTAGATCTGTTTGCACCTGACTGAACTGCTAAAAGGTGGTCTGAGTCTTCCATATAGTTTGCGTACGCTTTCTTTGTTGAAAAACTCCACTCATACCCACCAGAGTCGTGAGCATTTTTGAGTGGTACAAAGTGATCAACATCTAGTTCTGAAGCTGAGTAGTAATACTCTCCCGTATATACGCCAAACCACTTACCCGTATCGACATAACAATTTGAAGATGTTGTAAAAGTTACAGTCTCAAGTGTTTCATCTTGAAGTACTTCGTGTCTAATGTTTTGACAGTCTCCGTCATCATCAGACCAGTGCCTCCAGTCGCCTCTGTTATATGCTGGTATGGCAGTGCTTAATTCTTTTATTTCCAATTTAGGATAACCTAATCCTATTCCCTCACCTGTAGAGTTAGAACCAATATTGTTAAAGAATAATGTACAGACTGTTTCTATTTCAAAGAAGGCATCACTTTCATCTGATATAGAGAAATAGACATCATATTTTATGACTGCATCTTTTTCATCATCAGTAATTTTTTGTGCATATTCTTTTGTCTGAAGAGCTGTTGGAAAAGGGAACGTCTCACCCAGCATTGTTTTGTCAAAATATACTCTTGAGTAGTAATCGTCATTTTTCCAAAAGGAGATTCTTAAGTAGTCAACATCATAATCCCCAGCAGTTATTTCATAGTTAAGTTCATATGTCTCTACGTTCACTTCATTTACTGGGCAATTAGTTACAGTAATTGAAGGTAGAGTAATATCTTCTGGGTTTACAGTTATTGATGTTGTAGAAGGTGCAAGTGTCGTAGAAGTTGTTGTTGTGCTAGATCCGGCTTTTGTGGTAGCACTTGTAGTTGTTAGGTCCTGAGCCTTTGTTGTGGTAGTGGTTAAAGAAGTAGTAGTTTTAGAGGTCTCTCTAGATTCTACAGACTCAACAGTATCAATAGTCTCAGAAGATTGACAAGAGATAAATGTAAAAAGAAGTAAGATTATATGTATTTTTCTAAGCACAAGATAAGTTTACCAATTTAAAAACTATGTAGCTGTTACGTCACAACATAGACTTAGATAATCTCAGTACGAAAGTGATTAATTCTTTTTCATTCAGCCAGTAAATTGAAATTATTAAAAATCTCAAAACCTCAGTGTTTATAGGCTTTCTGCATTTGACTTTTCGCTCTATGTATGATATAATGTATTTATACATTCGCAAAGAAAAAATTCTCTGCGAATTTTTCATTTCTAGAGCAATTAAGAGAAATTAAGGACAGCTTTGCTGTGTCTTAATACATTTACAAATAAGTACTGAACCTTTCCAGTGCTTCAGCATATACAGAAGTAGCTGTGAAATAGAGTCTAGAGAGAGTCTAGAACGGGGTATCATTTCCTCTTTTTGAACATCACAGCTACTTTTCCATTACACAAGGGGGACTATGGCTATAAATATACGTGAAGAGTTAACAAAGAATGCTCAAGAAACCGACATATTTGGTGGCAGAAGATTTCTTGGGTTTACTCCAAAAAGTTCACCTGTATGGGTTTCGTATACTGCATATCGTCAAACAGGGGAGATCATAATAAAAACTACGCATGATCTTAATTCATTATTACAAAACGAAGCTGTTCTAGCTTCTAAGAGAGTTGTTCTTAGAAAAAACAGTAAAAATCTAAACAGCATTGACAATTTGCTAAAGGCGAATAGAAATAATATGGGGGGAGAGGTCTCTAAGGCGACGATAATTTATTTACAAAAAATAATTAGCACAATGAACTCCGGTTATGGAAAAGCTTTTATAAATGGAAAACCAACAAAACTCATGTTCAACTACATAGCTAATGCAATATTTGAGGGTTCTTTTGATTGGGAGAATGGGGATACCTCTTGGAGCTATATATCAAAAGCATGGGAGTTTCCCATTGGTGAATACTTTACAATTGACAGTTTTTCTAATAGTTATGATAATTAGAAGTACTTATGGCAATTAGGAAAAGAAATATCTATCAACCCAATCAGGAAAAGCCTTTCAAACTGAGTAGAAGTAAGATTGAGAATTTCATGTCCTGCCAGCGATGTTTCTATATTGATAGAAGATTAGGTGTCGGACAACCTCCTGGTTTTCCCTTCAATATTAACTCTGCAGTTGATGGCCTCTTGAAAAAAGAGTTTGATCATTACCGAGAGATAAAAGAACCACACCCTTATATGGAAAGACTGGGTCTTAATCTCATACCGTTCCAACACGAAGAGTTAGATGACTGGAGAGAAAACTTTAAAGGTGTACAGTATTTTGACGAGGATAAAAACCTAATCATCACCGGTGCAGTAGATGATGTCTGGTTTAACCTGGACACAGACGAGCTTATAGTTGTTGATTATAAGGCAACCGCAAAAAATGGAGAGGTCTCTCTAGATGCTGACTGGCAGGATGGCTATAGAAGACAGATGGATATCTATCAGTGGTTGCTTAGAAAAAATGGTTTTAAAGTCTCTGATGACGGTTACTTTGTTTACTGTAATGGTGATAAATCAAAGGAGTCTTTTTCCAACAAGGTGGAGTTTAAGGTTTCGGTTCTCAAGTATTCTGGAAGCACAGACTGGATTGAGGAAGCTCTAATAGAGATCAAAGAATTATTAGATGGAGATGTAGTTCCAGATATTAACTTAGAGTGTGGATACTGTAGCTACAACGAGAGCGTAGATGAGGTATTAAATCAGTGACCATATTTTTAGTAATCAAAGACTTTATTTTGATAGTCAATTAAGTCTCTTCCTTTGAGCTCCCTTGTTGATGCGCCGGCCCTAATGTAGAATTTAGGATCATCTTTTGCTTTACTGAAGTTTGCAAAAATTGGAATATCAGATTTATTAATATCTAATCTCACTATTGTTTTACCTTCCATTATTTCAAAATCTAAAAAGATATTTGAAATTGCTTGCACTCCAAGACATTTTTCTAGATACTCAATAATATTCCTTGAATATTTATCATTTGAAGGAGTATTGAAAATTAATAGATCATTTTCTATTCCAACTATATTTCCGTCATCATCCACGCCAATTAAAAGAGTGCCTCCTTCAGTATTGAGAAGAGATGCAACAGCTTTAACAATAATATTTTTTATAAAGTCGCTAGATTCTTTTTTTTCAATATCCCAACTAAAAGAACTTTTTAACTCTAAATTTTGTGATTCTATCACTACAGCCTCTTTACCAATTAGTTCAGTAATGGTGAAATCTTGAGGCTTTGTTGTTGGTCTCTTAGTTCTCTCTATAGTTCTTGGGCTATTAACTCCTTCAGATAACTTATCCCAAGCTAATTTAATAACCTCAGCCATTAGCTTTCTACGTTTTTCTAAAAATTCAGGATATTCAGTAATGGACCAGTCCTCCCATAGACCATTCATTTTTAAAATATTTGTAAATTCATTTCTTGGCATCTCATGTTTTAACTCATCAAAATACTCCTTAGGATGTTTCTTAAGTAGATTTAGATTGTTGTCACTCCATTCAACGTAGGCATAATTTGCTACTTGATTAATTTCAGTCTGAGCGTACTTTTCTTCTTTCAGTATATTTTTTGGAAATAAATGATGAAGTTCAAGTTTTTTTCTAGAACCTTTCGAGCTATTGTCGGCAAGTATTTTCATTGGAACATTAGAAAATAGAACATTGTTATTCATTAATATTTGACTTGCAAAAAACGATTTCAAGGCAGGATTATTTTTACTACTTGTTTTAAGACTATTGGGTATTCTAATTTTCCACAAATCCTCAGTCACTTCATTGGAAATTATTTCTTCAATTGCATTTATAAAATCTTCAGCGTTATTTGCATTTCTTA
>ENA-OWPI01002526-OWPI01002526.1-marine-metagenome-genome-assembly--contig:-NODE-2526-length-16983-cov-18.391281_pt1 | contig 16983 bp, 17 predicted proteins | sample MGYA00238138_ERZ651775 | MGnify/ENA primary metagenome ERZ651775 (study PRJEB26906, sample SAMN06265043) | marine metagenome | isolation source: Helgoland LTER site | place: Germany:Helgoland, sampling...
TTCCTAATTTGAAAATAGTTAATAATTATAAATTATACCATTGAGGATTTAGCTTATAAAACTCTTTTCAGTTTAACTTGACTGGGGCGGCAGGATTCGAACCTACGAATGGCGGAGTCAAAGTCCACTGCCTTACCGCTTGGCGACGCCCCATACAATTGTTTATGAGATCTAATATTAAGTATTATCTAAAATATTTTTTGTGCAAGGAGGGATTCGAACCCCCGACACCGTGGTTCGTAGCCACGTGCTCTAGTCCACTGAGCTACAAGCACATAAGTTGTTCTAAAATAGAATAACATAATTATATTTAGAGAATCAACATTATCTTTAGATAAATAGACACAAAGAAATTTTATTCAGGTTTAACTAGAAAGAACATCATAAAAAGAAACATAAAAACTAGGTTTTTTCAAAGTTTTTTTCTTTAAAATTTGAGATGCTTTACCTTCGATAAAAAGATACCAATTAATAAACTGAAGTAATGAAATATCAGAGAAATTGGATTCAGTCTTGGTAAGTAAGAAAGACCAAAATTTAGTTACAGAATATGCCATGGATGAATTATTAGAGAGTGAATGTAAACGAATCTTTTCATTTAAACGGTTTAGTAATCCCAAGTACAAAGTTTTAGGCTCCCAGGCACCAAGTTTAAGATATTCAATTAAAAGCAAAACATCTACAGAATTCAAATCTAAAATTTTTGTTAATAAAAAGTCAAGAAAAGAACATGGAAGGACATTAGTCCAAACTTCTACAGTATCTAAAGTGATGTAAGGATTCTTTAAATATAATGGTTCTAATAAATTTAAAGCATCACGTACGCTTCCATTGGCTTCTTTTAAGAGAAAGCGTAAAGCTTTATCCGTAATATAATAATTTTCATTTAATAAAATAGTACTTATCGTAATAGCAATATTGTGATTATTTAAAGAGTTAAACAAAATTTTTTGACACCTAGAAATTATTGTTTTAGGTATTTTATGAGGGTTAGTGGTTAAAAAAATAAAAACAGTATTTACAGGAGGATTTTCCAAAATTTTTAACAAACAATTAAACGCACTAGTACTTAACATGTGAGCTTCATCAAAAATACAAAATTTATATTTAGTATTTAAAGGAGCAAAAGTTATTTTTTCTAATAATTCTCTAATATTTTCCACCCCCGTAGTTTTAGCTGAGTTAATTTCATAAACATCAAAAGAATATCCTAAATCAATATTGATGCAATTTATACATTTATTGCAAGAAGAAGACGAATTGGGATTTTTATTAAGACAATTGAGAGATTTAGCTAGGAGAAGCGCTAAAGAGGTTTTTCCAGTACCATGTTTTCCAGTAAATAGATAAGCAAAAGCCAAACGATTATATTTTAAGCAATGAGTAAAATGTGAGATTATATGATTTTGGCCTAAAAGAAACTTAAAATTCGAAGGTCTATACTTAAGATGTAAAGGTTTATACTTATTATTCATAGACAATATTTTAGAGTTTTGTATATTATAATTATTAAGCAATTTTTAGACTAATTCAATTTTTAGAAGAGTACAAAGTATATATAAAATTAAAAATTATGAGCAAAATAATATTATATCAAGAAGATGCGCGCAGAGCCTTAGAAAGAGGAATGGATATTCTTGCAGAAGCGGTATCTGTAACATTAGGGCCCAAAGGACGTAACGTTGTACTGGAGAGAGTGCGATTCGTTCTTGGATAAACATTTTATGTAGTTCAAGGTGTAAGAAATAAAATAACAAAAAACTTACATAACTAATTTATTGATGTTGGTTTAAGTCCAACCCCTTAAGGAAAAAGGTGATGCCAATAGTGCCCTAGTTTAAATTAAAAAATTAAAACTTATGCAGGGAAGTCACAGGGGAATCAGAGATCAAGTAACAATAAGATCACACTGCCTCTTGGTAAGTAATGATGGTTAAGGTAAATCTAAACTTTCTGAAAAAGCGTCTTAAGTACAACTAAGAAGTTACAAAATTATAAGCTTAGAGACATTGCAATTAAACTCGTACAAAAATTCTCTCTTTATGTACAATTCCTGAGTTAGCAGTAGGCGAATTGAAAGAACCTAAGATTACAGATTATCAATAATTGGAACGAAAAAAAACGTTTTAGTAACAATAACAAGCTTGTAAAGCGTGGTTGACATACTAATAACGGGTAGGAATAAGCGTAATTGCTTATAAGTTTATAACAGGAGTTATAAGCTAAGAGCCGTGTGAAGGGAAACTTTCAAGCACGGTTCGTAAGAGAGATATTCAAAATAGAATATCGACTCAAACAAGTATGGGGCTCCACAAATTGTCAATGATGGTGTGACAATTGCGAAAGAGATAGAGTTAGAAGACCATATTGAAAATACAGGAGTCGCGCTTATTAGACAAGCCGCGGCAAAAACAAATGATGTAGCTGGAGATGGAACAACAACAGCAACAGTACTAGCTCATGCAATGGTAAAACAGGGTATGAAAAATGTGGCAGCAGGAGCGAACCCTATCGCCATAAAAAGAGGGTTGGAAAAAGCAACTCAGTTTGTTGTGAGTCAGATAGCAGAGTACGCTCGTCCTGTGGAAGATACTACATCGATAACACAGGTGGCCACTATTTCTGCTGGTAATGATTTAGAGGTCGGGCAAATGATTGCAGATGCAATTGAAAAGGTAGGAAGAGAAGGGGTTATTTCATTAGAAGAAGGTAGTGCGAGTCGTTCTCATTTGAAGTTTAACTAAATCAAAATGGGGTAGGGAAAATTAAATAAAAAATTTGTTTGATTTAAACCTATAACTATATTGTAATTCTGGTGAGAGATAGAATTTCAAGTCCAGATGTTTAGGGGAAGATTTATGCGAAAGTGCCCACACTAAAGTATCATTGGCTAAGGTGAGAGCTGGGAACACAGCCTAATCAGAATTCTTATGGATGGAAGACACTGAGGCATCGTAAGTTAATAGATTCAAAATCCGAAAAAACGTCTTATTCTAAATATAGTGAATCCAAAAGTAAAAAACACACATAGCTGGAATATTCTTGCATTGCCCTTATCTTGGTAAATGCTTCCCTAAGGACCAGCGGGCGAATAGATTTAGAATTAAGTTAACAAAAACATTACAATATTGGAACGAAGAAAAATACCACAATTTTCCTTTTAAGGTGGAAAGGGTAATTCCCTTTTATCGAAAAGTGGTAGCTAGGATGAGGGGTAATTCCCTACAGGTTAATCTTATATTTTGGCTAAAGGAGAAAATGGAGAAAAATGGTCAATTAAGCTCTTGGCAGGAACTACCATGGGAAAATTTTAAACATAGCCTCTTTCATCTCCAATGTAAGATTTATAAGGCAATGAGAAAAAATGATATTCAATCCGTAATAAAACTACAAAAATTATTGCTTAACAGCTCTATTGCAAGATACATAGCAAAAGAAGAAGTCGCAAAAAGAAATTTGTCATACAAACTGTCGAAAATAAATGAGGAACAATTTTTCTCGAACAATAATACGCGAAAGTTCAATGATGAAGATTTGATTACGCAATATCTATGGAAAATGTTATTAGAACCAGCACATGAAGCGATATTTTCAGAACATTCGTTTGGGTTTAGATTAGGCAAAAATCCATGGGATATTCAAACACAACTAGGAAGCGTTCTAAAAAACCTTTCAGTGCAAGGCAAGATAAAAATTATAATTATAGAAATTAGGCCAGACTTTGACACCATTAATTACAATTTTTTAATAGGAAAATTAATTTGTCCAAGAGAAGTTAAGTTTAAGATCTTGAAGGCTCTACAAAGTGGCATTTTAAAAAATAATGTTTTTAGTGAAAGTAATATTGTAGCTCGAGGAATGCTTCCGTCATTGTTTGGGAATATTGTATTGGATGGGATAGAAAAACTACCGAACGCATTTTTAGAAGGAAAAAATGAAAAAATGTACTTTGGTTTTCGATACGGAAATCAACTTATATATATTTTAAAAAATGATGCTAGCAAAACAAAATTATTGCAATTAATAACGCATTTTTTAAAAATTAGAAATCTAAAAATCAGTAAAAAAACTATCGTAGATGATGCAACTGAATTTGATTTTTTAGGATGGCATTTTTTTATCCAACCAACTGGAAAAATTAGCACTTATCCAAATAAAGAAAATTGGCAAAAATACAAAACCAAAATAAAGTCAATTTTAAAGAATTCAAAATACAAAATAAACACTCGGATAAACAGGGTAAAAATAATCTCTCGAGAATGGCATTATTATCATCAATTTTGCGATATGAGTAAAGTAAAAGGCCAACTTTACGAACTTAAGAGATGGTATAGCAATTACTTAAGGTTAAATACTAAAATATCCAAAATAGATAGGATTTTAAGCTTACGAAAAAGTTTTAACAATTATAAATATAAAACCTTTGGGTACACAAAAGCTAATAGGGGTGGGTCTACATTTAATGGAAAATGGGAAGATTGGGACAGTGAAATTACAAATAGACAAAGACAAAAAGAATTATACGGATTGAATCTCAGTTCACACTCAATTGCAAAGATCAAATTAAATAAAGCAAATATTTAATTTACTTTTTATCTTCTTACATAAGAAAGCATAGAAAACTATATTAACCAAAGAGCCGTATGAGGTGAAAGTCTCACGTACAGTTCGGAAGAAGAGACATTTAGAACAAAGAGATGTCGACTTTAACAATCTACGTTTACAGAATTAGAAATGACAGAAGGTATGTATTTTGAGAAAGGATTTATTTCTCCATACTTTGTAACCGATACAGATAGAATGGAGGTTGTCCAAGAAAATCCTTACATTTTGATTACAGATAAAAAAATTAGCTTAGTACAACAAGAATTGGTTCCAGCATTAGAGTTAATTGCAAAAACCGGAAGACCTTTAACAATTATTGCAGAAGATGTTGAAAAAGAAGCATTAGCAACTCTGGTCGTAAATAAATTAAGAGGGATTGTAAATGTAGTAGCGGTTCGAGCACCTGGATTTGGGGATAGACGAAGATCAATGCTTGAAGATATAGCAATTCTTACAGGTGGACAAGTCATCTCAGAAGATGCAGGATTTAGTCTAGAAACGGTTCAACTAGATATGCTAGGACAAGGAAGACGTATTACAGTTACAAAGGAAGGTACCACACTTATTGCAGAAGGGAACGAAAGAGAAGTGAAAGCTCGATGTGAGCAAATTAGAAGACAAGTCGAAGCGAGTGAATCATCATATGAAAGAGAAAAGCTACAAGAAAGATTAGCAAAATTAGCTGGTGGAGTAGCTGTAGTTAAAGTAGGGGCAGCAACCGAAACGGAGATGAAGGATAAAAAACTTCGTTTGGAAGATGCTATTAATGCAACAAAAGCGGCTGTAGAAGAAGGAATAGTTCCAGGAGGAGGATCAACTCTTGTGCATATAGCTAATGATTTATATGACTGGGCTGAAGATAATTTAACTGACGACGAACTAATAGGAGCAATGATTGTTGAAAAATCCTTAACATATCCAATGAAACGAATTATTGAGAACACAGGGAAGAATTCAGCAATTATTATAGAAACCATTAAAGAAAGTGAATTTCATATGGGATACAATGCGGCAGATGGAGTTATTACAGATATGTATGAATCTGGGATAATAGATCCAGCTAAAGTGACAAGATCTGGATTACAAAATGCCTCGTCGATAGCCAGTATGATTTTAACTACGGAATGTATTGTTGTTGATACAACAGAAGCAGAAGAATAAAAAAAATTAACAATTTTCAGCTTAATTTAAAAGAAAATTTAACAGAAGCTGCAATTAAGCTATCCAAAACATTATTGGAATCTCCAATCCAACAAATGTTTAATTTTGAAATTTTTTTTTTCTTTATCTCTTCAACAGTAAACACATCTGAAAGTACCTGTGTTGGATGTGAGGATGGACTCAAACCATTAATTACTGGGATTGTTAAATGATCTCTAAAATTTTCAACTTTTTGATCACTATCAGTTCTCAACATAAAACCATCACCATAAGTCGAAAGTATTTTTGCAGTATCAGCAACACTTTCCCCTCCTTGACCAAGATGAAGTTCATTTGATCTAAGCGTAAGTGTTCCTCCTCCAAGCTGCTTAATTGCTAGATAAAAGCTCAATCTTGTTCTTAAACTTGATTTTTCAAACATTTGTATAAGCAATTTACCTTTTAAAGGTGCTCCTTTATCAACCTCTAATGTGCTTAATTTTTTTCTTAAGTTTTTTCTTTTTTTTGCATCAGTAACAATCTTTTGAAGATCTTTGGCTGGGACATCTTTTAAATTTATAAAATGATTCATTTTAATTTACCTCTATGCATACTTTTTTAATTACTTTTATAGCTTGATCAATTTCATTTTTTTTAACATTTAATGGTGGCAAAATTCTAACTACATTTTCAGCAGCTCTAATGGTTAATAGTTTATTATCCATTAATTTTTTAATAAAATTAGCTTGATCAGTATGAAGCTGTATTCCAATCAATAAACCTCTTCCTCTAATCTCTTTTATAACTCCAGGATATTTTTCTTTAATCTTATTGAGATTTACTAAAAAATATTTAGAAATATTTTTAACATTTTTTAAAAACTTTTTATTGGCAATAATATCCATTACTGAATTACCAACGGTCATAGCCAAAGGATTGCCACCAAAAGTCGAACCATGTGTTCCAGCTGTCATTCCAGAAGCCACTTTTTTATTCATTAAAACTGCTCCAATTGGAAATCCACCACCAATCCCTTTTGCGATTGGTACTATATCAGGCTTTACTTTGGATTTTTCAAAAGCAAAAAAATCTCCAGATCTTCCAATTCCACACTGAACCTCATCTAATATTAATAATATATCTTTATTATTACAAATTTTTCTTAATTCTTTTAAACACCAATCGGGTATTACTTTTATACCACCTTCACCCATAATAGTTTCAACCATTATAGCTGCAGTATTTTTTGTAATCTTTTTTTTTAAAGATTTATGATCTCCAAATTCAAAATGATCAAATCCTCCAACTTTTGGTCCAAATCCCTCAGTCATTTTTTTTGATCCACTAGCATAAATTGCAGCTAGTGTTCTTCCATGAAAAGAATTTTTTACACATAAAATTCTATTTTTTTTTGGCTTTCCAATTGAATAAAAATATCTTCTAGCAACTTTTATTGCCGCCTCTGTTGCCTCCGCACCACTATTTTGAAACATAACATAATCAGCAAATGTTTTTTTAGCTAACTTTTTAGCTAACTTTTCCCCTTCAGGGATTATAAAAGCATTTGAAACATGCCAAAGTTTTTTAGATTGAGCATTAATTGTTTTGACTAATTTAGGATGAGCGTGACCTAATGAATTTACAGCTATTCCCTGAACAAAATCTAAATATTTTTTACCATCAACAGAATATAAGAAGCTACCTTTTCCCCTTTTAAAAGAAATTTTTTTTCTGTTATAATTTTTTGTTAAATAGCTCATAATTTTAAGTCAGTTTTTATAAATTTTAATAATTAGATACAAGTTATGATTGAAAATACATCTAAACAAATTTAAGCTTATTTTTGTTGATAACTTTGAGATATTGCTTGTTTATTTACATTTTGTATCAGTATATTGTTATTTTTAGAAAACATAATACAACATATAGATAATGAGCTGGAACGAAGAAAAAGTATCAAAACTAAAAGAACTTTGGGGCAAAGGTAATACTGCAAGTCAAATCGCTGAGATTATAGGTGGTATCAGCAGAAATGCAGTCATTGGAAAGGCTCATAGATTAAATTTATCAGCAAAAATAAAAACTAGAACCGCCACTTCAAATCAAAATTTTGAAAATTCTATCGAAGAAAACAATAATAAAACCAAAAGAGGTAGAAAAAGTAAATTTAAATCTTTAATCATTGAAAAAGATTTTGAGCCAGAAAACCCTAAACAATTAGAAGAGCTTGACGAAAGTTCTTGTAAATGGCCAATAGGTCATCCGGATGAAAAGTCGTTTTATTTTTGTGGCAGATCATCTCTAAAAGATTTTTCTTACTGTAAATTACACCTTCTGTATGCATACCAACCTAAAGGTAAAAAAGAAGAAGTCACAGAAAAAGAGGAAGTTCCAGAATTTATAGAAAAAAAAATACAGTCAGCCTAAATTTTTTTAATTAGCTTTGTTTTTCAAGTCTTCGGAAATATATTTTTCAGTAGAAAATTGGCCACCTTCTCTCCACATATAACAATATTTTTTAACTTCTTGGTCAAAAAATTTAACACTAGGAATTCCAATTTCTGAGTTAGTTTTATATTTGCCAGATGAAATATTATCATATTTTAGTAGTCTTAATTGATCTCTAGTAAGTAAAGGATTTGGCAATATTTCAAAAAACCTTGCCGAAAATTGAGCTAGCGGTAATGGAAAAGGTATTAATATTCTTTTCTTATTAATTAAATTTAATAATTTTTGCAATAACTCTTTAAAAGATATTATTTCAGGTCCAACACATTCGATTATTTTAGAGTAGATATTTTTTGAAATTACATAATTAATTGTATCTGTTAAATCTGAGCAATGAATTGGTGCAAATTTTGTTTTGCCCTCGTAGTAAAGAGGAAAAATTGGCAATCTATTTAGAAGGGTCATAAAATTAGTTGTGAAATTATCGTCTACTGAATATACAATTGAAGGTCTTAAAATTGTTGCTAGTGGAAAATTTTTTAAAACATTAGCTTCTCCCTCTAATTTACTTTTTGCATAGTCTGAATCTATTGCATCATTTATTCCTAAAGCTGATAAGTGAATAAAATGCTTTAAATTATATTCTTTACAAAGTTTAGCTAATAAGGATGGAAAAATAGAATGAATATTTTTAAATGTATTTCCACCTTTTTTTTCAAACAAAATTCCAATTAGATTGATACAAATATCTGTTTTTTTAAATAGATTTCTTATTTTATTTTCATCAAAAATGTTTGCCTCTACAATATCAATATAACCAGCATTTGCTTGTGTTTTAATTATATAGCTTTTTTGATGAATGTTTCTTGTTACAACGGTAACTATATAATTATTCTTAGTAAGTTTTCTAATTAAGTTTCTACCAATTTGACCACTACCACCAAAAATTAGAACTTTTTTTGCTTTCATAAAATTTCTATTATATATGTTTAAAAATGAGTATTAATATTCAATTGCACAAAAATGATCTACCAGATGATTTTAAATTGGGCAACACTTCATTAGCTGTAGATGGTGAGTTTATGGGATTAAATGTTAGGCGTGATCCACTTTGTTTAATACAGATATCTTCAGGAAATTCAGATGCTCATATAATTCAATTAGATAGACAAACTTATAATGCCCCTAATTTAATAAAAATTTTAAGTGATGAAAATATTAAAAAGATTTTTCACTATGCTAGAGCAGATCTGGCTCATATTAAATATTATTTAAAAACTGATGTTAAAAATGTTGAATGTACAAAAATTCAATCTAAACTTGCAAGAACATTTACCGACTCTCATTCTTTGAAAACTTTAATCAAAGCATTTACAAATATTGATGTCAGTAAACAGTTTCAAACTTCTGATTTTGGAGGAGAACTAACTTCTGATCAAATGAAATACTGCTCTAACGATGTAATATATCTGCATAAAATTCATGAAGAACTTAACAAAATATTAGAAAGAGAAAATAGAATGGAACTTTATCAAGACTGTATAAAATTCCTAAAAACTAGAGTCGATCTCGATCTTGCTTTATTTAAAGAAGATATCTGGTCACACTAATGAACAAAAAAAAATTTACTCAAGTTGCTAGAAATGTAATTGATCTTGAAATTAAAGGATTACAAAAATTAAAAAGAAATATTGGTAGTTCATTTGATAAAGCTGTAATCGAGATAGCAAAATGCCAATCTAAAGTAATTGTCTGTGGAGTTGGCAAAAGTGGCCTTATAGCATCTAAGATAGCAGCCACCCTATCTTCAGTTGGAACACCTTCGTTTAATTTATCTGCTAGTGATTCTTCTCATGGTGATTTGGGTTCTATTCAAAAAAAGGATGTTTTAATCTTAATTAGCTATTCTGGACAAACTAATGAACTCAAAAATATAATTCAATATGCAAATAGAAATAAAATATTATTAATTGGAATTATGTCAAAAAAAGAATCTATTTTATATAAAGCTTCAGATATAAAATTATTAATTCCCCAAGTAAGTGAGTCAGGGGGTATAGTGCCCACATCTAGTACCACTGTTCAGCTTGCTCTTGGTGATGCTTTAGCTATTGCGGCTATGCAATATAAAAAATTTGACAAGTTAGATTTTAAAAAAATTCATCCAGCAGGTAGCTTAGGTGCTCAATTAAAAACAGTTGAAGATCTTATGGTTACAGGTAATAAAATCCCATTCGTTCAAGAAAATATCAAGATGAAGATGGCATTACAAATATTAACTAGAAAAAAGCTTGGATTTTTAATTGTTCAAAATAAAAATAAAAAAACCTCAGGTATTATTACAGATGGTCAAATTAGAAGGTTTAGACTAAAGGAAAATGACCTGTATTCACTAAAAGTAAAAGATGTTATGACAAAAAATCCAATAAGTGTTGATAAAGATATGTTGGCTGCAAAAGCGCTCACTATAATGAACGGTAAAAAAATTACCTCATTAAGTGTTTATAATAAAAGAAATAAATTAAAGACAATTGGAGTGATTCACATTCATAATATTCTTGCCTCTGATATTGTGTAGATGAAAAAAAAAAATCTTATAATTTATATAGCTATATTTATTTCAATAATTTCAATAATTTCATACTATAAATATTCGAAAGAAAAAAATATTTCAACGATAGAGAAAGTTGTCTCTGACGAAGAATCATATAAATCAAATATTATGGAGAATGTCAGTTATTCATCAAAAGATGCAAAAGGAAATGAGTATATTGTAAACGCATCTCAGGGAGAGATAGATTATGACAAGCCCAATGTAATCTACCTTACAGATGTCAAAGCTTTTATTAAATTAACCAATTCAAATAATGTAACAATTACTTCAGATTATGGCAGATATAATTCTAACAATTTTGATACAATTTTTTCAAAAAATGTAATAATCAATTATCTAGAAAATAAAATTACAGGTGAGTATCTTGACTTTTCAATGCAAAGAAATTCAATGATTATCTCAAGAAATGTAATTTATACAAATTTAGAAAATATTTTAAAAGCAGATGTTATTGAAATTGATATAACTACCAAAGATACAAAAATTTTTATGTTTCAAGATAACAAAAAAGTAAATATAAAAAGCAAAGATTAAAATGGCAGTCATAAAAAAATTTAGAATTAAATCATTTAAAAAAATAAATTCAGTAATTGAATTTGAAAATATTTCTCTTGCTTATGGGAATAGACTAATTCTAGATAATATAAATTTTAAGATCAATGAAGGACAAATTTTTGGAATGCTAGGACCAAATGGTGTTGGTAAATCAACAATTTTTAATCTGATAACAGGGTTAATTAGTCCTAAAAGTGGTAAAATTAAAATTAATGGAGAAGATGTAACTGAATACCCAATTTATTTAAGAAGTAAAAAATTTAGGGTTGGCTATGTTCCTCAATATGGAGGTTTTTTTAATGAACTTACGCTTCATGACAATCTAAAAGCAATAAGCGAGATTGTAATTGAGAATAAAAATTTTAGACATGATAAAATAAATTATTTAATTTCTAAGTTTGAGCTTGATAATTTAAAAGACATAAAAGCAAAATTTTTATCTGGAGGTCAAAAGAAAAAGTTAGTGATTGCCTTATCACTTCTAAGCGAACCAAAAGTATTGCTATTAGATGAATGTTTTGCAGCACTAGATGTTTTGACAATTAAAATGTTACAAGAAACTATTGTTAACTTACAACAAGAAAATACTATAACAATCTGCATCTGCGATCACCAAGCTCGAGACTTACTTGCTTGTGTTGATGTTGCAATGATTTTAAATAATGGAAAAGTTATCGCTCAAGACACACCATCAAAACTGGTAAATGATATCAATGCTAAAAATGCCTATTTTGGTGAGAGCTTTAGTTTTAAATAAGTGTCAATGACAAACTCAATAGTAATAAAAAAGAAATTAAAAAACTTTAATAAAGAAATTATTGTAAGTGGCGATAAAAGTCTCAGTATCAGATGGGTTTTATTTGCATCATTGGCAAGTGGAAATTCTAAAGCTCAAAACTTATTGATTTCAGAAGATGTCAAAGCTGCAATCAAAACAGTAAGAAAATTAGGTATTAAAGTTATTTCAAACAATAAATTCTGTAAAATTTTTGGAAAAGGCATTAATGGCTTTAATTATAAAAGAAACTTAACTCTTAATGCTGAAAATTCAGGAACATTAGGAAGACTTATTCTGGGATTTTTAATTAATACTACAAAACCAATAAAACTTATTGGTGATAAAAGTTTATCCACAAGAGATTTTAAAAGAATTTCAGACCCTTTAAGTAAATTTGGAGGAGTTTTTAAACTAAAAAATAAAAAAAATTTACCTTTAACAATCTATGAGTCAAAGAATTTAAGACCAATATCCTACTTAGAGAATAGAGGTTCAGCACAATGTAAAAGTGCTGTGATTTTTGCTGGTATGAGAACAAGTGGTACAACTTTGATAAAAGCAAAAAAATCAAGAAACCATACTGAGCTTATGTGTAAATATCTCAAACTTCCTGTGACAGTAGAAAATAAAAAAAATTATGACCTAATCAAAGTAAAAAAAGTAAAAGAAATAAAACCATTTGATTATAAAATTCCTTCAGATATCAGCTCAAGTGCTTTTTTTATTATTCTAACTGCATTGTCTAAAAATTCTAAATTACTTATAAAAGATGTAAATATTAACCCTACGAGGATAGGGATTATTTCTATTTTGAAAAAGATGGGTGTAAATATTATTTTTCAAAATCAAAAAACCTATAAAGGAGAAAAATTAGCTGATATTAAAATTGAAGGTGGCAAAAAGCTAAAAGCAATTAATTGTCCCACGAACCTTAATAGTGGGGCTATAGATGAATTTTTAGTTATTTTCTTAGTTGCAGCTAAAGCTAAAGGAATTTCTTATTTCAAAGATTTAGCTGAATTAAATCAAAAAGAAAGTCCAAGACTTAAATGGGGTGCAAAAATTCTCAACATGATGGGTGTGAAAAATATTGTAACTAATAGTTCTATTAAAATTTATGGAAACCCTAATTTAGAAATTAGGAAAAAAATAATTATTAAAAATTACTTAAAAGATCACAGGGTATTTATGACTTCTGTAATAGCAAGTCTTTCATTTGGAGGTGAATGGCATATTTATGATAAAGATTCTATTAAGACGTCATTTCCTAATTTTCTTAAAATTATAAATGAATTAAAAAATTAATGATTAAAAGAAAAAATATTTTAAAAATAGCAATTGACTCACCGGCTGCGGCTGGAGCTGGCACATTAGCAAAAGCTATTTCAAAACAGTATAATCTATTTTACCTCGATACTGGAAAAATTTACAGAATGATTGCTTATTTAAAATTAAAATTTCCAAAAAAATTTAGTCAAAATTTTATAAAATTAAAAATCAAATCTTTGAAAGTTAAAGATTTAGCTAATAAAGCTTTGCTATCAGATGAGGTGGGTACAGAAGCATCTATTATATCAAAGGTAAAAAGCACAAGAATGCTTGTTCATTCTTTTCAGCTAAATTTTGCATATAACCCTCCTAAAAAATATAAAGGATCATGCTTAGATGGTAGGGACATCACTTATAATATTATACCTGATGCGGAATTTAAGTTTTTTATTACCGCAAATGTAAAAACAAGGGCATTAAGAAGATATAAAGAGCTAAAAAAGTTAAAAAAAAAGATTTCTTATGAAGAAGTCCTTAAAAGTATCAAAAAACGTGATAAAAGTGACTATAATAGAAAGATCTCACCTCTAAAGAAAACAAAAGATTCGGTATTGATAAACACCACAAATTTATCTAAAAGAGCGTGTTTTTTAAAAATAAAAAAAATTATAGACGGGAAAATTAATATTTAATGGAAATTTACAAAGACTTATCAAGCACAGCATCTCAAGAATTCGAAAAACTACTTAACAGTCAACTTTCAAAAGTCCAAATTGAAGAAGGTAAAATCATAGAAGGTAAAATTAACAAAATTACTGAAAAATTTGTTTTCCTATTTGTTGAAGGTTTAAAAAGTGAACCTGTATTAGATATTAACGAACTTAAAAGCATGGGTCTTGCTGATAAAATTAAAGTTGGCGAAACAATTAAAGTTTTATTAGAAAAAATTGAAGATAAACATGGTGAAGTTTTAGTTTCTGCTAGTAAAGCCCAAAAGATAGCTGGATGGGATAAGCTGGTTGCAGCTTATGAAAATAATGAGCCAATCATGGGTAAAATTACCTCTAAATGTAAAGGTGGATGTATTGTTGAACACATAGATACTGGCTCACTAATGTTTTTACCAGGATCACAAATTTCAGATAAACCATTAAAAGATATTAGTCACTTAATGAACGAACCTCAAAAATTTGCTCTTATTAAGCTCGACAAAATTCGAGGCAATGCTTGCGTTTCAAGAAGAGAAATTATTTCCTCTTTCAAAAAAGAAGATAAAGCTAAAATTATAGAGAAATATAATGTTGGAGATATTATCAAAGGTGCTGAAGTAAAAGGCTACAGTTCTTTTGGATGTTTCTTTAACGTTAATGGCGAGCTAGATGTTTTGGTTCACTTACAGGAAATTTCTTATTCTAGAGTAAATCATCCAGATGAAGTTTTCAATATTGGTGAAAAACATGATTTAAAAGTAATCACAGTTGATAAAGAAAAATTACAGGTTGGATGTTCAGTAAAACAATTATCACCTGACCCTTTTGAACATATCGAAAATTATGAATTAAATAAAATCTATAAAGTAAAAGTAGTTAAACTGATGGATTTTGGAGCATTCTGTGAACTAGAACCAGGTCTTACAACTTTGCTTCACTCAAGTGAACTTAGCTGGACTAAAAAAAATATTTCAGCAAAAAAAATGTTTAAGGTTGGTGATGAGATCGATTGCATAATCACAGAAATCGATAAAGAAAAAAGACGTGTTGCAATTTCACATAGATTAACTCAAGATAATCCATTTGAGACATTTGAAACAAAATTTCCTGTTGGAACAATTGTTGAAGGTGAAGTGGTTAATAAAAATGAATACTCATTATTTGTTAAAGTAGAAGACTTAGATGTGGATGCTTTTTTACACTGTAATGATTTAACTTACCTAAACAATGGTGAAGAAGAATTAGAAAAATACAAAAAAGGTGACAAAATTAAAGTTAAGGTTCTTGAAATTAAAGCATCTGAACAAAAAATTAGAGTTGGTTTAAGACAAACTCAAGCAGATCCTTTTGATTGGTTTAATGACAAATCTAAAAATCAAACTATTACTGTCAAAGTTATTTCTACTGACAATAAAGGTTTGACTGTTAGACCTGAGGGATGCGAAATGGATTTTCAAATTAAAAAGTCAGCAATTGCGATTAACGCAGCTGACGCTAGACCAAGCAGATGGACAGGTGGCGAAAAACTTGATTGTGCGATAGCGGATATGGATCTAGATAAAAGAAAAGTTACATTAAGTATTAAATTATTAGAAGAAATTGAGAAAAAAGAAGCTTTAGATAAATACGGATCTGAAGGTTCTGGTAAAAACTTACCTTTTTCATCTCTATCGAGATTACCAATAATATCACATTCATTGAATCTTCTTGATTCAGCATTAGGAGGGACTTCAATAACTTCACCTTTGTTGAAATTTTTGACTCCATCCTCATTTACTTTCACTGAACTACTTTGTGAGGGAGCTTTAGGAGGAGCAGACTTTTTAGGAGAATGGTTTTTCTCGATATCCTTCTTCAGGGCATCGTCGTCCTTAAGTTGCTATTGTCTCAACCTTTCTGCCTCTTCGGCTTCACGTTTCAATTTTTCATCCATTTGCTGACACAATGATTTCACCAAGTCAATATTTTTCCACTCATTAAAACCGCCAATATTATAAGTTTCATGGTTATCTCCCTCATGAAAAACCAAGTCTATGGCTATGGCATGATCAATAACATACAACCAATCTCTGGTATAATTACCATCTCCATAAACCGGCAGGGCTTTATCATATAATATGTTATTTATAAAAAGTGGTATAAACTTTTCAGGAAAATGATTTGGTCCGTAATTGTTAGAGCAATTGGTAATGACGTATGGTAATCCATACGTCTCTCCGTAAGCACGAACAAAATGATCTGAGCTTGCTTTTGAGGCAGAATAGGGAGAGTTAGGGTCATAAGAGGTAGTCTCCTCAAATAAGCCAGTTTCACCTAATGATCCATACACCTCATCAGTACTTACATGATAAAAACGCTTGTTTTTCCAATCCTCCTTCCATAACTCTTTAAAGCCATTGAGTAAAATCATGGTTCCTAAAATATTGGTCTTCGCAAAGGCCAAAGGGTCCATAATGGAACGATCTACATGAGATTCAGCAGCCAGATGTATTACATCATCAAAGCGGTATTCTGTAAAAATTGAATTGATAGACCCCTCATCTGTAATATCCCCATGTAAAAACGTATAATTTTCTTTAGACTCTAAATCTTTTAGGTTTTCTAAGTTCCCGGCATAGGTTAGCGCATCTAAGTTATAAATGTGGTAGTCTGGATATTTATTTACAAATCGTCTAACAACGTGAGAGCCAATAAAGCCTGCTCCACCTGTAATTAAAATTTTTCTTTTTTTCATTTTTTTATTTCTGCTATTTTCACTTGCTTTCTAAGTCCACTAGAAGAGAATCTGTGATCTCTAGAGTTGTAATAGATCTCTATTCCTTTTTCTTCGCAATAATCTCTACCCGTATAGTTTTTTTCTTTAT
>ENA-OWPI01002528-OWPI01002528.1-marine-metagenome-genome-assembly--contig:-NODE-2528-length-16978-cov-3.305662_pt1 | contig 16978 bp, 15 predicted proteins | sample MGYA00238138_ERZ651775 | MGnify/ENA primary metagenome ERZ651775 (study PRJEB26906, sample SAMN06265043) | marine metagenome | isolation source: Helgoland LTER site | place: Germany:Helgoland, sampling...
CGATGGCGGTTTCGCCGTTCGGGTCGGCTCCATGGTAAAAGATCCATTTCCACCAAACGGCAATCCACGAATCATCGACTATTCGACCGATTACCAGTCAGATTTTGGCGACATATACGTCACAGCCAAATGCCGTGCATTCATCAGTGCTAATTCTGGGATCATGATGCCACCATCAATGATGGGTGTGCGGATAGGCATGGTGAATACAATACCATTCTTTGCACGTTCGCTGCGCGATACTGATTTATTCATTCCAAAATTATTACGCGATGAGAAATCCAAGAAACTGCTTTCATTCTCTCAGTGTTATGATCTCGGATTTTTTGATCAGAAGAGCAATACAATCTTTCTGCAAACTTGCGATGAAAATGGGCTCGAGATTATTGATAACACGAATGAAGATATTCTTGGCATCACACATGACGCCATCGAAACCACGCCCGAAACTCTGTCTTCAGAATTACGAGACTTACAGGAGATATTCCGCAACCGGTTTCATCACTTCGATGGTAGAATTGGTCACGGCGGGATGATTTCCCCGACATTTGCAAAGAAATATGAGAGCCTTATCAGAGACTGACCATGACTGACATTTCCAACATAAATAACTGTCACGTCTGTGGCGGGTCAGCGCCTATATTGGATGCTGCGACAAATTTATGCTGTGTGACATCTGATTGTCGCCCCTGGCCTGTAAAAGCAGAGCTTGCGGTTTGTCACACGTGTGGCCTCACCCAAAAACGAATTACACCAAGCTGGTCGCAAGAGATAGATATTATCTATGGGAGCTATACCATGTACCCACAAGCTGGTGGCAAAGAGCAAGCGAGTTTTCAGAGCGACACAGGCGCGGCACAAGCACGTTCACAGCGCATTATGGAAGCAATCACTTCTCTCAGTTTGTTGCCAGAACAAGGCGCAATGCTTGATGTTGGCTGCGGCAATGGAAATATGATTCGTAGTTTTAAGGATGCCTATCCACAATGGGCACTGGCGGGGCATGAATGGGATGCGCGACATGCTGACATTGTTCGTGCCATTCCAAACGTAACTAGTTTTTTCACAAGCTTTCCTGATGATCGCATCGATTGTTTTGATCTTATTTCAATGGTCCATGTTCTGGAGCATATTGTCGATCCAGCAACCTATCTTCGAAAGCTTACGAGTCTTTTGCGTGCCGATGGACTGTTACTCATCGAAGTGCCAAACCTGCGTCGCAATCCATACGATTTAACAATTTTCGATCATTGTTCTCATTTTACGGCATCCAGCTTAAGACGGCTTTTGCTTCAAGCCGGACTACAGATCAAATGGCTATCAGAAGATATTGTCTCTAAGGAGCTGACTGTGCTTTGCAGTGTCGGTACCTCCGAGCCCGAACCTGTCACGTCAGAAGAACTCAGCATTTCTGAAGAATGTGTCGTTTGGCTTGAGAATTTGATAGAACGAGCGAAAGAGATTAATAGCAAAAATTCACTTGGCATATTTGGCACCTCTATTGGGGCATCGTGGATCGTAAGTGAATTAGGCAGAACACCAGATTTTTTCCTGGATGAAGACCCCAATCGAATCGGCAAATATCATCTAAACAAACCTATTTTGGCACTTGATGAAACACCACAAAACGCTAGCATTGTTATTCCATTGACGACTGAAAGTGCCGCTCCGGTCTCAGCACGAATGTCACGGCCTGATCTCATTCTTATTTATCCGTTCTGATGCGGGCTATTCGACTTTTGACCCGCCTAGAAGTACTTGGGTGCGCGTTGGATGACGGCATACTCTCTATGTTGACCTCACTTCTAGAACTTTTAGAACCCCACAAGGAGAAGATACCTTTCACGTTGAACGCGATAATACTTACTGCGCTCAGCACATCGCTATGATAAATAATGACGACCTGTTTATATGTGATATTTCCGAAGGATTGATGCCATAGAAGAAGCCGCGCAAAAAGGTATATGGGTTCACGCATGAAAAGATTAGCCGTGATATGCGCACGGGGTGGTAGTAAGGGCATTAAAAACAAGAATCTTCGCTTACTTTCGGGCAAACCATTATTGACACACACTATTCAACAAGCCGAAGCGTCAGGAATTTTTAATTGGGTTGCCGTATCAAGTGATAGTACCGAAATTCGAACTGCTGGCCTCGCTTCAGGTTCCGCAGAGCGCCCTCCTATCCTTGCCAAGGATACAGCGCAATTGCGTTCGCTTGACGATATCCAGAATGCGGTACAGAAACTTTAAAGCAGTACGGCTGAATATTCAGTCAATGGAATGATGGCTCGAAGATCACCTTATTTTAATCTTGTTGAAGATCAGCCTACGGATGCGTTTTGTTCACTCATTTCATTCAAAACCAGACGACCCTTCTCACCTCATTGCAAGTTGCAATTATGACGGTCAGGCTGTTGGAGCAGTCGCGCAGAATGGTGATGTTATGGGTTGCCGATTCCATCCAGAGAAAAGTGCCAAAGCGGGCTTAATCATTATCAAAAATTTCTTAAATATCTAACTGGATTATTCACCGCATGGCCTCTGACCAAAAAAGAATAACCAACACGCCTACATGTGACCAAAAGGACCACTGCCCTTGAACATAAAATACGCTCGCAAAACTCCTGTTACCGAACGCGTCGCGTTTGTAGATGGCGCAACACGCTCTGGAAAAGGTCTAACGTGCAGATTTTTAGCTTATTTGGAAGGTGGCGAACATTGGCAATATCATGCAACTTTGGAACACATCTGCTATATGCACCAAGTTGGAGTCATTGACATAGAGGTTGCAGCCCCTTTCTTTCAGTTCATCGCTGAAGTAAACATTCTCAATCGTATATATGGTCGTGATTTAAATACACGCCTTTCAGACGAAAGTTCTATATTTAAATCTCCTAATCCCGGTGAGTTTATCCGCCGCTCTGTTGCAGATCGTCACCCAGATATGCTCAATGACTTTAATAATGCACGGCGACTCCCAATTTTTGATCTCCATAGTTGCTTGCCATCCGCAAAACTTATTTTTCAAGGGATGCCGTGGGCAAAAATCGTCCATGTAAATCGCCACCCAATTGATCTGACTTACAAATGGATAAGCCGAGGTTGGGGCCGGCGTGAAGCCGTTGACCCTCTATCGTTTGTTCCCATCATTGAACATCCTGAAGGTGCTGTCCCTTGGTTTGCTGCTGAATGGGCAGAAGAATATAACCGGCTAAATCCAAAAGCACGGGCGCTTGAAGCTGTATTATGTTTAGAACAACGAGACGAACGCGGGCTCGCTGAAATTACGCCAACTCAGCGCATGCAAATTTTACAAATTTCATTCGAAAAATTAGTAACCGAGCCACACGCTACGATAACAAAATTTGCTGATTTTTTTGAGGCTAAGATCGTTGATGGCTTCGATGTTATGTTGCTAGAAGAGCGTTGCCCTCGATCCATTGACTCGAATGAAAGGCCACAGTGGCTTGATGAAATTGCCGAGGACGTTAGTGCCGAAGCACTTGATCGATTGTGTGCCGCTGGTGAAGCCTATGATCAGCGATGGCTTTCTTGAATATCACCCATATGAATTGCGTGTAAACAAGGCACGTGAATCAATTGAATTGAAAATTTTGAAACCAACCAAGCAGCATTTTCGCAAGTTCAATTATGTGCCCAAGGAATGCGTTGGGTTGATCTTTAAAAAATGGATTAAAGGTGCGTTGGACTAATTACCTGGTAAAACCCTTAAAATTTAGAAAAATTTTACGATATCCTTATGAACCACAAATGAAAACAACCGCCAGAGCTGAGCACTCCTGTAATAGAACGTCCATGGCCGTTATGAACTTCTACCGTATCAGCATGTCAATTCGCGGACTTGCAAACATCTTCTCTCCAGAAAAAATAATTTTCTTCGATTTCCGCTACGACGTGGATCACTTGAACTTTTATCTGCATCGCCAGCTCGTAACCAATATTGCTTCTGATCATGGCTTGGAGTTCACCGATTTAAGTCAAAATAAATTGTCCGCAGTTCCCGATACAATTTCAGTATATCGGTTGCGGTCAACGAGCGTGGTCCGCGAACGGATTGCTAAATTTTATGCAGCAACAATTGAGGTTCTCACGCGGGTTCGGTGCTATATCGCCAAAACTGCGCCACGCATTCTTATCCTTATAAACATGAATATAGCGAAACTCTGGTTGATGCCCATGCGGGTAAAAATATAACTCCGATATTCCTGGTAAGAACTGTCCCGAAGCGGCTTTCTAATTTAACTCATTACCTTCCATACAGAATTCTTCTTGTGCGATTATTAGAACGCGATTTAAATGTTGATGATAAAGAGCGTCTTTCCCAGATAGAAAAAATCTACAGAGCCTCTGTAAGGGTACAGATGATCCATAAAGGCCTTTGTTCATTCTTATATTCCGGCAAATTTTTTAATATTGATTGTAAAATTTTCGTACAGGAAACGTTTGAGGAATGCCTTACCTGGGCTGATCTGGTTATCGGCCCTTCTGGTACCGGTGCCGTGTTCGAAACATTAGCGGTTAACAAGCCATACCACACGATACTATCGCCGCCACATAGTACATTCGAAAAATCATTTTTTGGCGACTATCCTTTTGTCGAGTCACTGAGTGATTTACCTGCTGCATTACAGCGTGATAACACATCCGCAGAACGTAAAGTCCTCGACGATTTATATAGCATAAATGAAATCCCAAACCCGTCTCAAAGGTTTTGGGCGGTTTTGAGCGATGAGCAAACAAACAGCTCACTGAACCAAAATTGATCTAAAAGAGTTCACGTCGGTGACATTGTCTCATTGATTAAACGCATCAATTTTTCGTTGCCTGTTGATTTAACTGGCGCTTTTACTAATGGATTTTTAATTTAAATGCTTCAGCTCACAAAAATGATCTTATTCTTGATCGCTCCAGCCACCAGATTGTCGGCATGCGCGCTGGCATTACTCATGGTAATTGGTGCTATTATTGAAGCTGTTGGGATTGGGCTGATACTGCCGTTAGTTACTATTATTACTCAACCAGAAGTTCTTTCAACGAACACATGGGCATTACGTGTTTTCGGTGAGATCGGTCCTGATGATTATAACCGGATTTTGATCTTACTAATGAGCGCATTTCTCGCAACTATCATACTGAAGAATGCTACGCTTTTGGCATTGTATGTATTGCAAGGCCACTTTTTCGCTAAAAATGAGGCACTTCTTGCGAGAAGGGTTTTCATAAAATACATCTATGGTAATTTTAATCTTCATCTGACCCGCAATTCGGCGGATTTAATTAACAACGTGACATCGACGGCATCTTCAGTTTTCTCACATGCGATGCGCGGACTTATGATTCTTCTATCAGAGTCAATTTTAATATTATTTATCACCATATTTCTGTTTTATATAAACCCGGTTATTACGATGGTTGCCATATGTGGCTTCTTGGTTTGTGCCGCTGCTATGCATTTTGCCGTCCGAACAAGACTTGTTCATTGGGGTATGACTCAAACTAAAATCCGCCAAAAGCTTTTAAAACTGCTCACGCAATCATTTCACAGCATCAAGGAAGTAAAAATATCTGGCCGCGAGGATTATCTTGTTTCGGAATTTAGTGCCGCCAGGAAATTGATGGCTGAAATTGACGCTCGAATGTTCGTCATTGGAACAATCCCCCGGTTGTGGGTTGAAACTCTTTTTATCTCGAGCATCGTCATCAGTATCCTGTATGTTCTCACTTCTGGAAATCCTAGCGGCAAGTTCTTTTCTATCCTTGCAGTGTTTCTAGTCGCAGCCATTCGACTTATGCCATCAGTGGCGAGAATATTAATGGCATTCAATACAATTCGTGGCGGCACCTATCCCGTTGAGACAATTTATAATGACCTCAATGACCAAAGTTCGATAGACTCAGATGCAGCGCAAGACTTAGTCGATGTTTCGAAAATTACTTTCAATCATCAAATCGAATTAGAAAATATTTCTTTCTCCTATCCAAATATGGAAACGGCAGCAGCGCATGACATCAATTTAACGATAAAGAAGGGAGAATCTATCGGGTTGGTTGGGCCATCTGGTGCTGGAAAAACAACCCTAGCCGACCTTATTCTTGGTCTTATTAAACCGACATCAGGCTGCATTCGAGTCGACGGTGATGACGTGACGTCACATACCCGCATATGGCAAAAATCCCTTAGTTATGTGCCACAATCTGTATATCTCTTTGACGCATCCATCCGTAAAAATGTCGCCTTTAATATTCCAGAAGATGAGATTGATGATGACAAGGTATGGGCATCGCTAGAAGTCGCACAATTAGCATCTGTTGTACGCGGTCTTCCAGACGGTCTTGATACACTTAGCGGTGATCGCGGCACACGATTATCAGGCGGGCAGAAACAACGAATTGGTATCGCCCGTGCAGTATACAATGATTTAGATGTTCTTATTCTTGATGAAGCAACATCGTCTCTGGATAGCCAGGCCGAGTTCGAAGTCAGTCAAGCCATTGAACATTTAAGCTCGACCAAAACGATGATCATTATTGCGCATCGGCTCAGTACACTTCGAAAATGTGATCGACTTGTATACATCGACGGAGGCCGCATCATTGATAGCGGTAACTTTGAAGAGCTTTACGAGAAAAACATTATATTTAAAAATCTCGTGGAACTCTCGAGATTCTAACCCTCATATTATGAAGACACTAGATCCAACGATGTTAGAACGCACTTTTAAATTTACCAGTAAAGCAGGCACCCTTGAATCGTTAAAGGGCATGCTCAGCATATCAAAATTATGTGAACAACGAACTGTTTCCTGGCTTGAATGGAAAGCCGGCAAATCAGACGTACTTAAAAAGGCAATCTCTCAGTTCGAGAATGCCGTCCTGATTGTCCGTTCCAGTGCATCAACAGAAGACACAATGAGTTCTTCAATGGCAGGTGCGCATCTCAGCATCGCGCATGTCGATGCAACGAGTGAAAAACTTGTCGTCGCTATAGATCAAGTTTTCAAGAGCTATAGCGAGCTTTCTGACATAGACGAGGTTTTGATCCAGCCAATGGTCTCGAATGTCGCTATTTCTGGTGTTGTCTTGACCCGCGACCTTGATACCGGCAGTCCATACTATGTAATCAATTATGACGACCTTTCCGGTCGCACCGATACTGTTACAGGTGGCCACGCAAGCAAGACCGTTATGGTCCGGAGAGGTGCTGAGACTCAACTGCGTTCGAAACGTATGTTAAAGCTCTTGGATTGCATAATTGAGATAGAATCCGTGACCGCTTTTAACGAACTCGATATAGAATTCTGCATCAATGATACTGACGAGATTTTCATCTTACAGGTGCGGCCTCTCTCCGCGCGCGAAAAATGGCATGTGATAAATGACGATACTATTCATAATGCTGTGAATGATATCCGCCATAAAATCAGCGCCACAATGACGCCTGAACCAAATATTGCTGGTCGCACGACTATTCTTACTGAAATGACCGATTGGAACCCAGCAGAGATGATCGGCAATACGCCGCGCCCACTGGCATTGTCATTGTACAAATCATTGATTACTGACTCTGTTTGGGCGAAGGCCCGCGACACCATGGGTTATCGTATGGTTGATGGACCATTACTGATCGATTTTTATGGGCGCCCTTACATTGATGTTCGCAAGTCTTTTAACTCATTTTTACCTTCTGGAATTCCGAACGACATCGCCGAAAAACTCGTCAATCATCAATTGAATATGCTGGCGGAAAATCGTGAACTCCATGACAAGGTAGAGTTCGATATCTGCGTAACATGTTGGGATTTTTGCATCGAAGAATCCCGGCATCGTTTTAACGCTGCAGGTCTTTCACCTGATGAAGTCGGTTTTGTAGAACAAGCTCTCCTGGCATTGACAAAAAATATTTTGGTTAAAGGGGTGCCCGCACTCGATGCTTTAATCCAAAAATCCAATGTTTTGCTTCAATTCGAAACTGTCGATTTATCAAAATCACCCCAAGAACGTGTACAACACCTTTTGACTGCTTGCCGCGATCAAGGAACGCTGATCTTTTCCCAACTCGCCCGTCATGGCTTTATTGGCATTCAGTTTCTTCGCTCCATGGTCCAGATGAACATTATTGATGAAGCCGAATCTGCGCATTTTTTACGCAGCATCACGACTGTTGCGACCGAGCTATCCGACGATCTTGGGAATGTTTTTGACGGCAAGATGGCGCGCTCTACGTTCTTGCAACAATATGGGCATTTACGGCCAGGAACTTACGACATCACCTCATGGCGTTATGATGAAAAACCAGACCTTTACCTTGCCCGCGGGAATGCACAGCCAACCCGGCCTACTCATGAGGTATTTGAGTTCTCGCCTGCGTCGCATAAAAGGATAGAAACGCACTTGAGTCAGATCGGGTATGATATAACGTCCAGCGAATTGTTAGGTTATATCGCATTATCAATTAAGGGTCGTGAACAAGCTAAGTTTGCGTTTACTCGTGTCGTCAGTGACATCCTTACCGAGCTTGCCTCATGGGGTGAAGAGGTTTCACTTACGCGCGATCAGCTATCCTTTATTCCTATCGAAACCGTTTTTGACGCCAGCGATTCTGCTGGCATCATGAAGCGCGTCGCTTTGGCTCAGGAAAGATACAAAGTAACCCGTGCTATACGCTTGCCGCATATCATTGTGACCCCTAACGACATCGATGTTGTCCGGCTGCCAATTGGTCAACCGACATTTATTACCAATCAATCCGTAACCGCAAATATATCGTTGTTAACAACCGCTGAGACCCATGACATAGATGGCCGTATTATCCTGATCGAAAGCGCCGACCCTGGTTTTGATTGGATATTCTCGCATCCAATCAGTGGTCTGATCACCAAATTTGGCGGGGCAAATTCACACATGGCAATACGATGCGCCGAGTTTGGATTGCCTGCGGCCATTGGCTGTGGGGAGCGTCTTTTCGACTTACTTAGCAAGGCGAAAACTGTCGAACTAAACGCTGCGACCAAGAGGCTCGGAGTCCATTGATTAAAGTCGCGGTTACAATGCGGATAACTGAAGCCGCAGACTACCATGAACCTCGTGACAGTATCAGCCACGACTGGCTGAACATCTTACCCGCGTGGGGAATGACACCGCTGCCAGTGCCCAACATTGGCAATGAGGCCGTTTCCTATCTGGATTTCCTCAAACCGGATTTATTGATTCTCAGCGGGGGCGATGACATTGGCACGGCTCCAGCCCGCGACGAGACAGAGTATGCATTGCTGCGCAAAGCATTATCAACTGGGTTGCCGGTCTTTGGTGTGTGCCGAGGCCTGCAATTGATAAACACTTTCTTTGGTGGAACCATTGCTGAGGTATCAGGGCACGTCGCAAAATCTCATACTGTCAACATCACGACTGAGTGGCGGTCTTTCTTCGCTTCAGAAACTATCGTTAATTCTTTTCATAACCGCTGTATTCCTGCCGACTCATTGGCAGCAGATTTGCACGCAACGGCTTATGACACGACAGGGAATATAGAGGGTTTCCGTCACATGGAGAAACCACTTGCTGCCGTGATGTGGCACCCGGAACGGAACGAAGCTCCCAAGGGTGACTATGCATTGGTCCAGTCACTCATCGGGCTTAGAGGTACTAATTGATGCGCGCTATTATCCTTGCAGCTGGTCGCGGCTCGCGACTTCATCCTTATACAGAAGATTGTCCAAAATGCCTGACCATTTTAGGTGGCGAGACACTCATCGGGCGGCAACTGAGTGTTCTTCGGGCCTGTGGCATCGAAGACATTACCATTGTGACCGGTTATCGCGCAGAGATGCTTTGCTTGCCTGACACGACACAAGTTATGAACAAGGCGTGGGAAACAACCAATATGGTCGAAAGCCTTTTTACTGCCGATGATTTGTTTGGTAGTGATTTAATCGTCTCATACTCAGATATCGTTTACGAGCCCCGCGTCCTACGCGCACTTCTTGATAGTTCCGAGGATATTTCGGTTGTTGTTGATAAAGGGTGGAGATGCTATTGGGAATTCCGTTTTGACGACCCCTTATCAGACGCTGAGAGTTTGCGCATAAATACACAAGGCGAGATCACCAATATTGGAAATAAGGTCAAGGATATAGAAGAGATTGAGGCACAGTATATCGGCCTTATGAGATTTAAGAATTCTGGCATAAAAACATTACGATCTGCTCGACAATCCATGCAGGAGAATCATCGCCCATGGAAGCATTCACGGTCGTTTCAAAATGCATATATGACAGACCTGTTAATGGAAGTCATTCTGACTGGCGGGAGAATAACGTCCGTCCCTGTGCAAAACGGATGGCTTGAGATCGACACGGTCACCGATTATGAGGGTGCAGAAGCACGCTTTGTGGATGGTACCATCAAGACTTTCTTCAAACCCTCAGAAGGAACACCTTCATGATCATTTGGCTGATTGGCATGTCAGGGTCGGGCAAGACGACGATCTCCAAAGAACTCTATGACGCCTTAAAACCGCAGTCGCCCAACTTAGTCTATCTGGATGGCGACGACTTTCGCGAAATGTTTCGCAACGATGTGGATCATACTATCGATGGGCGTCGTAAAAATGCCGAACGGATCTCTCATACATGTCAATTACTCGATAAACAGGGCATCCATGTAATTGCGTCCGTATTATCAATTTTTCCTGATTGGCAGGCTTGGAACAGAGAGCATTTCCAAGATTATTTTGAAATCTTTCTCGATATACCGCTCGATGTTCTTATTCAGCGCGATGTGAAAAATCTTTATGCCAGAGCAGAGTCAGGCCGCATACCAAATGTTGTTGGCTTTGATATTCCGTTTCCGCCACCGCCGAACCCAGACTTAACTATTGATGCTGAATTTCAGAAAAAAGGCATTGCGGCATCTGTTGAACGGATACTCACGGAAATACCAAATCTGAATAACACAAAAACTACTGTCGATCTTGATGTTTTATCATTGCCAGGCAGCACCACTATATCTGATCAAGCTATAGAATATACACTAGCGGATGGCGATCTGTTAAATCATCCAAATACCTATTTTTATATGCCCTTCTCTGGCACACCGTTTCTTGATGCATGGCGTCTGTCACGAGATATGTTGTTGGCAACAGTTCCCGAACTCTCTTTGCCACCTGTTAAGTCTGCACGGCCTTTTATGATCGATGGGCAGATCGATACCGCCGCATTACTTGCGACACTTAAAGCTGAATACAGTGCAAGCCATACTGTTACAGATGAGAGCAAAAAGTGGCTTTTAAAGTTACTTCATAAATTTGAAGTGTTTAAGCGCGTCCATGGCTATTACGACATGTCTTTTAAAGCAATTGACCGGCAGGACCACAAAAACACCTCGCTCTATATTGGTCTCGCGGAAGTTTTTGAGCTTGCATGGCAACGAGATAACTCTTTACAGTTTTTGAGTGCCCTTTTGAAAATTCTCGACACCTTGTCTTCACTCGAAAAAAGTTTGCCCGCGGTTGAGAAAGTGCAATTAGCTCATCTAGTTCAGCAAGAGAGAAAGCACATTAGAGACTTTGCCCTCACACGCGGAGTTTCCATATGAAACTTGATGGTGTCATCCTTGTCGCTGCATATACTGCACGATCACGTGCCTATGCGCAGGCAATTAAACATGCTGGGCTAACCATAGAGCATGTTGTCCTTTTGGGCGATCCTACAATAGATACGAGAACAGAGAATTTCTCTTCTAATGATAAAGTAAAAGATTTGTTTTTACCTCAACTTGATACGCCACTTCGAGAAACCTGCGATGCAGCCGGATGGCCAATAACGAAAATAGCGTGTTCATCCATCAATGATTCGATTGTTGAAGAAACCCTTCGTGCGTTAACTCCAACGACAATAATTTATTCAGGCTTTAGCGGCCAACTTGTTGGTTCAAACATGCTCAGTATGGGAATGAATATACTTCACATTCATGCAGGTCGTCTGCCCGATTATCGCGGAAGTACGACAATTTATTATAGTTGGCTCATAGAAAATCAATGCGGGGTTTCCGCTATATTGTTAGATCAGGGGATTGATACTGGCCCCGTGATTGCCCGCCGGCAATATCCACCTCCCCCGCATGGGATGAATGTTGACCATCTATACGATAGTGCTCTGCGAGCTGATTTATTAGTTGATGTGCTTACCCGTTATTCAGAAAATAATGAGTTGCCAAAAATCGAAACGGAGCCTGATGGCCAAACCTATTTCGTCATTCATCCTGTCCTGAAGCATATTGCACTTTTGCAAAAGCAAAACGATGACCAAGATTAATATGTAGTGACAATTTTGATATCTATTGTCTTGCGACCAATCACACAACACGCCTTTGGGAAACTGCGTTAAAAATTTCAACCTGAAACGGGACATGATTTATGCCAGAAACTACTATTTCCACAAATGAAGAACTATGCACCGCAATTCTCGATCTCATTGAACAGGAAAAAATCGCCAATCCTGTAAGTTATAACACTGATGCGCCATACCAATGTTATGAGCGTATTGGATTTAAAGGTATGCGGTGGTCCGTTGAAAAACGGATTCGTGAATATGGGTTAGAGCAATTTTTTAATCCAGAACATGCTGTTTTGGATATTGGCTCAAACTTTGGTTTTTTTGTTGCTGAATTCGGTTTGCATTGCAGACTAGCTCATGGGATTGAACCAACAAGTTATCTCAACAAAATTGGCGAGCTGACATCTGAATTTGTAGGTAGTCGTGACAAGGTCGAATTCTTTGATGAGACCTTTGAGCGTTTTGAGAACTCAATTCATTACGATACGATTTTTTCACTCGCCGCTTTTTTTACTGCAGATGGACGCGAGCGCTCCACAGCAGACTCTTATTTTGGTAAAATAAATGCGATGCTCAATGAAAATGGCCATCTTTTTTATGAATCGACATCGTTCATACGAGATGAGTCCTTTAAAGGGTATCCAGCGTGTATATCAGCGATTGAAGCAATTAAGAGTCGTATGGAACTGGTTCGAGATTGGGAAACGCCATCCGGTTCTCCAGGATATCGACGTCATTTTGCTATCGCCCGCAAAAAGCACTGAATACTATAAGCGCCTTGCGATCATTATATCTTAGGTAAATGATGAACACTTGATTTCATTCGGTTTTCATTGAAAGCGTGATTGTAATGCGTCCAGCTATTTCCAATATTGCCTTGCCAGCGTTCAATCATGCTCACGATTTATCAAAAATTGCTGAGATCGGCTATCACGGGATTGAGGTCGCGCCCAGTCGGATTTGGCAAAATACATGGAATGGGCTGCAGAATAGCCATGTTACACGCTACCGCACAGAAATCGAACATGCCGGTCTGACAGTAATTGGACTTCATTCTCTGGTATTTGATCACCCGGAGTTACAACTCTTTGGTGATGTCGCGTCGACAGAGGCGACCCTTCAATTCATGATCCATCTGTCATCAGTTTGTCGTGATCTTGGCGGGCGCACCCTTATTTGGGGCGGCGGTCGTCGCCGCGGAGCGATACCCCCCGACGAAGCATTTGATCGTGCTGTTGAATTCATGCGTGCGTTATGTGACAAGACTTTAGATCATGGTACGATATTTTGTTTTGAGCCCCTAGGGCCAAGTGATTCAGATTTTGTGAATGGCGTTTTAGAGGCAAAAGCTATTGTCGATGCTGTGAACCATCCCAATCTTTGCATTCAAATTGATGCGAAGGCATTAGTAGAGAATAATGAGATTGATGCTGGTTTGTTCGATGCGGTGACGCCTGCGCTTGTTCATTTTCATGCCAATGAACCCGGGCTTGGTGTCATTGGCAGTTCCGGAATAGTTGACCATGTTCGTATCGGTGAAATATTAACCCTTGTCGGCTATAATCAGTTCGTGACCGCCGAACAAAGAATGCTTTCAGAAACGCATTATCTCGACGATGCGCTCGAAAGCTTTCGTGTATTAAAAACTGCCTATGGCGTTCAATAACTGCTTCTAACAATCTGTTTCCATAAACGAGTAAGATACACATCAAATGACTAGAGATATCCTTTGCACACTTGGACCGGCATCAATGCATGGCTCAGTGATAAAACGCCTTCAAGAAGTAGGCGTCACCATATTCCGTATAAACTTATCCCACACCAAGCTGGAACAGGTTGAGCCCGTAATTCGCTTTATACAAAGCCATACAAAATTACCAATATGTATCGACAGTGAGGGTGCGCAGATACGCACAGGTCTTTTCGTAGAAGGCTCCGTGACGGTTCGGGGAAATACAATCATCACCGTACATCGAAAGTTAGTTCCTGGTGATTCAACGAATATGAATTTTGTTCCAGCGAGTATAATTGATTCATTCGAAATCGGTGATTTCTTAAGTATTGATTTCAATTCCGTGTTGGTCCAAGTCCTGGGTCTATATGAAGATCGCGTTGAAATGCGCGTCATTACCGGCGGCCAAGTAGGAAGCAACAAAGCCATTACGTTAGAGCGCCCCATCGATATGCCGGCCTTGTCAGAAAAAGACAAATCAGCAATGGAGATTGGGCTCCGTTTTGGCATTCGACATTTTGCTTTGTCTTTTGCGAACAGAGCATCTGACGTTGAAGAAGTGCGACAGATTGTCGGCGACGACGCGTTCATTATTTCAAAAATAGAATGCAAAAATGGCATTGAAAATCTGGATGGCATTATCAAACAATCGAATGCAGTTCTTATAGATCGCGGCGATCTTTCTCGAGAGATGCCGCTGGAACGTATTCCCGAATTACAAAAGATGATCATCAAGCGGGCAAAGGCAAACAACTGCATCGCGTATGTCGCAACCAATCTTTTGGAGTCCATGATTAAAGATCCAACACCAACAAGGGCCGAAGTTAATGATATTCACAATACATTATTGGACGGTGCCGATGGACTAGTGTTGGCTGCAGAAACCGCGATAGGACAATACCCTATTCGATGCGCCAGTATGATTGTGCGGATGATCGACGCTTTCGATAAAAGTACAACATCTGATGATATTGCATCCTATAATTCGACATCACTCCTCGTCCCACCTCATGGCGGTCGCCTGACGACATCCTATACCACAGCTGATAAAGTTGTAGATTTTGATGCGTTACCCACCATAACTGTTCCCATCACAACATTGATGGACTGCGAACAAATTGCTCACGGGGTCTATTCGCCACTGACGGGATTCATGGGCTCAGAAGCAACACAATCCGTACTCAATGAGTTGAAGTTACCTTCGGGTGATTCCTGGTCGATGCCAATATTGTTAGCACTGGACCCCGCCGTCGCAAACTCTCTCGAGAAAGGGGCCCGCATTAAATTGGCACATCCAAACGGTGAGGCACATGCTGTTATGGAAGTGGAAGAGATTTTCACACTGGATCTTGATGAGACTGCACAAAAATGGTTCGGAACAAGTGACCAAGCACATCCTGGCGTTGCGCAAATTAAAGCAGAAGGGAACACCTTTATTGCTGGACCTGTAACGTTGACTAAGCGGCTATCATCTGAATTTCAGCACTATGCGTTGCTACCTGAACAATCACGGTTTGTATTTGATCATCAAGGTTGGAGTCGAATCGTTGGTTTTCATGGCCGCAATCCTGCCCATCGGGCACATACTTTCATTCAGATACAAGCCCTGGAGCGGACTGGCGCCGACGGACTTTATATCAATCCTGTCATTGGACCACAAAAGTCCGGGGATTTCATGGCAGAGTATGTTCTCAAAAGTTATCAAATGATGCTCGAGTTTAATCTCTATCCGCAAGGACGTGTATTGCTTGGAAGCTTCTCGACTTATCCCAGGTTTTGCGGCCCACGAGAAGCCGTCTTTACCGCAATATGTCGCCAAAACATGGGGTGCAGTCATTTTATTATCGGCCGCGATCATGCCGGTGTTGGTAATTATTATGGGCCGACAGATGCCATCAAGATGTTTGAAAAATTATCTGATATCCAAATCGAACCTGTTTTCTTCGATGCGGTGTTTTATGACGTCGATGAAAAAGCACTTAAAGAAGGGACGCCTGGCCCTGATGATCTGATGATCAGTGGCACCGCCGTCCGTGATGCAATAAGAGACGGTAAACATGTTCCAGACTGGATGATGTGGACGCCGTTACAGGACATGTTGTTGAGTGAACGCGCTGCGGGTAGAGACTTGATTTCAAAATGACAAAAAATGTAATTTTCATATCTATCGATGCGCTAAGGCAAGACCGCCTCAGCGTCTATGGATATGACCGTCCGACAACGCCAACACTGGACGCGCTCGCAAAGCGATCGCTTGTTTGTCATAACCATTTTTCTATTAACGCCTCAACAATGGGGGCTTTTCCGACAATCATGAATTCTAGTCGCCCCTTATCTCATGGGGGGTTTGATCATGGTGTTTTTAATAGACCGCCGTCCATTTTTAAGCAAATGCAGTCGTCCGGTTATGAAACCTATATGATGAGTACTATCCATTGGGTAAACCGATTCTTTGGGTATGGTGACGGTGTCGATAACGAAGAAATGCTCTTTTCTCTTGGGTCGGTAATTGGCACCACAGGAGCACTGACGCGCACATCCCTAGAAAGGTATAACGCAGGCCAAATATCTGATACAGAGCTGTTGCAGCACATTGCGATTGTTATTGAATCGTCTTTTGACCGCCTCGAGCAGTTCGCGAATGAACGCCTTGCACGAGCCCGCCTGGACAAACAAAAATTTCGATATGCACCATTTTATGCCGATGGGTTTGATTATCAGCGGGTTCTCAAGACTGTTGCCATACACAGGCAGCAGTACCACGCCGACCCCATAGGATACATCAATGCATACATGCCCGTCCCTTTCCAAGCGACAGGATGGCTGACGCAGGTTTGGCATCGCTATCGTCAACCCTGGAGATTATTCGAAGAGGTTGTCGAAAATATCCG
>ENA-OWPI01002533-OWPI01002533.1-marine-metagenome-genome-assembly--contig:-NODE-2533-length-16949-cov-34.440908_pt1 | contig 16949 bp, 17 predicted proteins | sample MGYA00238138_ERZ651775 | MGnify/ENA primary metagenome ERZ651775 (study PRJEB26906, sample SAMN06265043) | marine metagenome | isolation source: Helgoland LTER site | place: Germany:Helgoland, sampling...
CAAATAGAAAAAATCACTCGTTATCAAATTAGAAAACAAAATTTACAAGATGAAATAACAAGATTAGAAAAATCTGATGAAAGTAATAAAGAATTGTTAATTGAGAGATTAAAAAAGAGAGACACGCTTGGAAATGTAAATTTTGATTCAGTTGTAATTTCAGACTTTGATGAAAGCTTAAAAAGTGTAACTACTTCTTTATTGTATACCGATGTCTCACCAAAAGAAAAATATTTTATCACTCTTAATCAATGGTTTGACGAGTCACTTCTTAAAGAAACAAGTTCACAGCCGCTTTATTTTCCATCTGTAAATAAAAATAATTATGAAGAATTTTCATCTGAGTATTATGAAAAATATAATCTATACCCAAATCAATTGTCTTTTTTAAGTTATGATTTGGTTGGTCTTGTTTATTACCTGATACTGCAAAATGATAATATTATTGATCAAACTATGTTTGCCAAAAAAACTTTATTCAAGGGGAAAGTTGGAATTTTTGAAATCCAGGACAATAAAATAAATCATATTTTAAATTTCTATAAAGTTGAGGATGAAAAATTTAAAAAAATTTTTTAATTTTTTTGAAAGCTTTAAATCTATGATCTATTTTATATTTTTCAGATGCTTTCATTTCTCCAAAAGTAATTTTTTTTCCTTTTGGAATAAAAATTGGATCATATCCAAATCCATTTCTACCTTTCATGGCAGGTGAAATTGAACCTTCAATTTTACCAATAGACCTTATTAATTTTCTATTTGGGTCAAATATAGTTAATGCACAAACAAACCTTGCTCTAATTTTTTTTTGTTTCCAGTTTTTATCTTTTTTATTTAATTCTCTAAAAACTCTATTCATTGCTTTTTTAAAATCACCTTTTTTTCCACCCCACCTAGCTGAATAAATTCCTGGTTGTCCCTTTAAAAGATCAACCTCTAAACCAGAGTCATCGGATAAACATATTAATTTAGATTTTTTTGAAAAATATCTTGCTTTTATTGATGAGTTTTCTGCAAATGTTTTACCATTCTCGGCTGGACTTTTAATTTTGAAATCTAAAGGTGAATATATTTTGAGATAATTGGGTAATAAATCCTTAATTTCCTTTAATTTTCCCCTATTATTTGTTCCAACAATAAGTTCGGTAATTTTTTTCTTTGGCATCTAGCAATTTTTAAATTTCATACCATATAAGTCCCTATGGAAAAAGAGCAAAACACTAACTCGGATAAGCAAAATAAAGAAGCTGAGGATAAGATAAACGAGGAACAAAATAATGATGCTCAAACAAATAATAGTACAGATTCTAAGGATGATAAAAAAGAGATAAAAGAGCTAACACCAGAAGAAAGAATTGTAGAACTAGAGGATAAAGTTGCAAGAACATTTGCGGAAATGGAAAATCAAAGAAGAAGGTTTGAAAAAGAAAAAGATGATGCATTTGACTATGGTGGATTTTCTTTTGCTAAAGAAGCTCTAAATCTTATTGATAACTTAGAAAGATCAAAACAAATTCTAGAAAGTGATGAAGCATTAAAAGGTACAGAGGCTCTTAAAAAAACTTTAGAACATTTTGAAATTATTAGTAAAGATATGGTATCGATTTTTTCAAAAAATGGAATTACTCCTATAAGTTCTATTGGTAAAAAATTAGATCCAAATCAACATCAAGCAATGATGGAAATTGATGATGATCAAAAAGAACCTGGCACCATAGTTCAAGAAATTCAAAAAGGATTTATGATGAAAGACAGACTTTTAAGACCAGCTCTAGTTGGGGTGTCAAAAAAAACAAAAACAGAAAAAGATGAAAAAAACGAGGAAAATAAAGAGAATTCAGACAATTAATAGTATTTGTCAGAGCTTGTAGATTAAAAATTAACAATTATATGAAAGGTAGGAATTAAATTATGAGCAAAATTATAGGAATAGATTTAGGAACAACAAATTCATGTGTTTCAATCATGGAAGGAAGCCAAGCAAAAGTTTTGGAAAATGCTGAAGGTGCTAGAACAACACCTTCTGTTGTTGCTTTTACTGAAGATGGTGAAAAACTAGTAGGCCAACCAGCTAAAAGACAAGCGGTAACAAATCCTGAAAATACTATATTTGCTGTAAAGAGATTAATTGGAAGAAATTTTGAAGACCCTACTGTAAAAAAAGATATTGCTGCCGCTCCTTTTAAAATTGTTAATTCTGAAAAAGGTGATGCTTGGATTGAAGCAAGAGGAGAAAAATATTCTCCCTCTCAAATTTCTGCTTTCATACTTCAAAAAATGAAAGAAACTGCTGAAAAATATTTAGGACAAGAAGTAACCAAAGCAGTTATTACAGTTCCTGCTTACTTTAATGATGCCCAAAGACAAGCAACAAAAGATGCGGGTAAGATAGCGGGTCTTGAAGTTTTAAGAATTATTAACGAACCTACTGCCGCCTCTCTAGCTTATGGTTTAGACAAAAAACAAAATAAAAAAATTGCTGTTTATGATTTGGGTGGTGGAACATTTGATGTATCTATTCTTGAATTAGGAGATGGTGTATTTGAAGTTAAATCAACTAATGGTGATACGTTCTTAGGTGGTGAAGATTTTGATAATGCTATAGTTGACTACTTAATTGGTGAGTTTAAAAAAGATAGTGGTATTGATCTAAAGTCAGACAAATTAGCTCTTCAAAGGCTTAAGGAAGCTGCTGAAAAAGCAAAAATTGAATTATCTTCAGCAGAACAAACTGATGTTAATTTACCCTTTATAACTGCAGACAAAACAGGTCCAAAACATATTAATTTAAAAATGACTAGAGCAAAGTTAGAGGCTTTAGTTGAAGATTTAATTTCAAGAACCTTGCCTCCATGTAAAACTGCTCTTAAAGATGCCGGTCTTACAGCAAGTGAAATTGATGAGATTATAATGGTTGGTGGAATGACAAGAATGCCAAAAGTTATAGCTGAAGTTAAAAACTTTTTTGGTAAAGAACCAAATAAAAGTGTTAACCCTGATGAAGTTGTTGCAATGGGTGCAGCAATTCAAGCTGGAGTTCTTCAAGGTGATGTTAAGGATGTACTTCTTTTAGACGTAACTCCATTATCACTTGGAATTGAAACACTTGGTGGTGTATCAACAAAATTAATTGAAAAAAATACAACAATACCAACTAAAAAAAGCCAAGTATTTTCTACCGCAGAAGATAATCAGCCTGCTGTATCAATCAGAGTTCTTCAAGGAGAAAGAGAAATGGCAACTGATAATAAAATGTTAGGAAACTTTGAGTTGGTGGGTATTGCACCAGCACCAAGAGGTGTTCCACAAATTGAAGTAACATTTGATATTGATGCAAACGGAATAGTTAGTGTTTCTGCAAAAGATAAGGGTACTGGTAAAGAACAAAAAATCCAGATTCAAGCTTCAGGTGGCTTAAGTGATGAAGAAATAGAGAAAATGGTCAAGGATGCTGAAGCAAATAAAGAAGAAGATAAAAAGAAAAGAGAATCTGTTGATGTTAGAAACCAAGCAGATACCCTTCTCCACTCTACAGAAAAAAATCTTAAAGAACATGGTGCCAAAGTTTCTGATGCTGATAAAAAAGCTATTGAAGATGCGTCCTCTGCTTTAAAAGAATCAATTAAAGGAACTGACACCGATGATATTAAGAAAAAAACTGAAACTTTAGTACAAGCTTCTATGAAATTAGGTGAGGCAATTTATAAGTCTCAAGAAAAAAAAGAAAATTCATCTAAAGATGGTGATAAAAATGATGAAGGAAAAAAAGACGATAATGTAGTTGATGCTGACTTTGAAGAAGTAAAAGAAGAAGGCAAAGAAGGCACCGAAGATAAAGAAAAAAGCGCCTAAGTCTTACAACAACAATCATCTTGGAGTAACTTATGGCTAAAAGAGATTTTTATGACGTCTTAGGAGTTAGCAAAAATGCAAGCCCAGAAGAATTAAAATCAGCCTATAGAAAACTTGCAGTCAAATATCATCCAGATAAAAACCCAGGTGACAAAGCTTCTGAAGATAAATTTAAAGAAGCTAGCGAAGCTTACGGTATTCTTTCTGATAAAGAAAAAAAACAAAACTATGATAATTTTGGCCATGCTGCCTTTGAAGGCGGTGGTGGTAGACAAAGTGGAGGCTTTGGTGGTTTTGGAGGGGCAGATTTTTCAGATATTTTTGAAGATTTTTTTGGTGATTTTGGAGGTGGTGGACGATCAAGAGGAAGAAGAAATACTAGCAATAAAGGCTCAGATTTAAGGTATGATTTATCAATAACTCTTGAAGAAGCTTATGAAGGAAAAAAACAGGATATTAAATTTTCAACTACTGAAAAATGCAACACTTGTAAGGGTAATGGATCAAAACCAGGGCACTCACCTGATAGATGCACAGTTTGTGGTGGAAATGGAAAAGTAAGATCAAATCAAGGTTTTTTTACTGTTCAACAAACTTGTCCTCAATGTGCAGGTTCTGGTGAAGAAATTACCAATCCATGTAATGATTGTAATGGTCAAGGTAATAAACAAGCGTCGAAAAAAATATCCGTTACAATTCCAAAAGGGGTGGATGATGGAACAAGAATAAGGTTGGCGGGCAAAGGTGAAGCTGGTTCAAGAGGTGGAGCAAATGGTGATTTATATTTATTCATAAATGTTCACTCACATGATTTATTTAAAAGATCTGATGAAAATTTATTCTTTGAGTTTCCAATATCTATTGCTGATGCAGCTTTAGGAACAACAATTGAAATACCAACTATTGATGGAGGTAAAGCAAAAATTAAAATACCTGATGGAACCCAAAATGGTAAACAATTTCGTTTAAAAGGAAAAGGAATGCCTTATATGCGAGGAAGCGGCAATGGTGATCTTTATGTGCAAGTAAACACTGAAGTGCCTATCTCATTAAATAAAGAGCAAAAAGAGTTGCTTGAAAAATTTAGAGAAATAGAAAACGAAAAATCAAATCCAAGTATCAAAAAATTCTTTCAAAAAGCAAAAAGTTTTTGGAAAAACTAAAAGACTAATTAGTTAAAAAAGGTTAATATTTTCCTTAATGAAAAAAATTAATTTAGCAATATCTGGTTGTCTTGGTCGAATGGGTCAACAACTCATTAAATCTTCAAGATCGAATAAAAATTTTAAATTAGTAGCGCTAACTGAAAATAAAACCTTTAACAAAAAAATTGCAGGAATAAAAATTAATCTTAATACAAATGAAGCTTTTAAAAATACAGATGTTATAATAGATTTTACGGTACCTAATTGTACTTTTGATATCCTTAAAATTGCATCTAAATTAAAAAAAAGAGTAGTGATTGGTACAACTGGATTTAATCAAAAAGAAGAAAATATAATAAAAAATTACTCTAAAAAAATTCCCATACTAAAAGCGGGTAACATGAGCTTGGGGGTGAATTTACTAATGTATCTAACAGAGATTGCCTCAAAATCATTGCATGATGAATATTTAAGTAAAGTGTATGAAGTACATCATAAGCATAAAAAAGATTATCCATCAGGAACAGCCCTAATGCTTGGTAAAGGCATTGCAGATGGTAAGAAAAAAAATCTTTATAATTTAATGGGTAAAAAGTTTTTAAATAAAAAAACTTTTCCTTATGGAAAAAAAATTAATTTTAATTCAATTAGAAAAGGTGAAATTATTGGAGAACATGAGGTTGCCTTTTCAAGTGGAAAAGAGATTATTAAATTAAATCATGAAGCATTTGATAGAGCGCTGTATTCAGATGGTGCCTTAACTGCAGCAAAGTGGCTTATCAATAAGAAACCTGGACTTTATTCAATGAGAGATTTATTAAACTTTAAGTAATGGATGAAAAAGAAAAGACCAAAAAAATACTTAAAATTTTAAATAATATTTATCCAACGACCCCTATCCCTCTAAATCATACAAATAACTTTACTCTTTTAATGTCTGTTCTTTTATCGGCTCAATGCACCGATCTAAATGTTAATAATGTAACTAAAAATATATATCCAAAATACAACAAACCTGAACACTTTGTAAAACTAGGTAGAAAAAGAATTGAAAAATTAATTAAAAGTATTGGTTTGTTTAGGGTGAAAGCAAAAAATGTTTATTTGATGTCTAAACAACTTATAGAAAAGCATAAAGGTAGAGTTCCCAGAAGTTTTGAGGAACTTGAAAAACTACCTGGTGTAGGTCATAAAACAGCAAGCGTGGTCATGTCTCAAGGTTTTGGAGTTCCAGCTTTTGCAGTTGACACTCATATACATAGATTGGCTCAAAGGTGGGGCTTAACAAATGGTAAAAACGTTATTCAAACAGAAAAAGATTTAAAAAGAATATTTCCAGAAAAAACATGGAGTAAATTACATTTACAAATAATTTATTATGGAAGAGAATTTTGTAAAGCTCGAGAGTGTTATGGTTTGACTTGTAAAATTTGTACGACTTGTTATCCTAATCGAAAAAGTCCTGTTAAAATAAAAAAAGCTTAATATGAAAATACTAGGAATTGGCAACGCAATTGTAGATGTTATTTGCAAAGTAGAGGATCAATACTTAATTGATAATAAACTAACTAAAAGTACAATGAAATTAGTTGAAGAAGTTGAATTTAAAAAACTTTTGTCAACTCTTAAGATAGAGCAAACTATTTCTGGAGGCTCAGTTGCAAATTCAATTGTTGGATTATCTCAATTAGGAAATGATGTTGGTTTTATAGGTAAGGTTAGTTTTGATGATTTAGGTCAAAAGTATGAGGAAGGTCTAACCAAAGAAAAGGTTAAATATTTTTATAACAAAAAACAAGAGGTTGTACCTACTGGGACTTGCTTAATCTTAATTACGCCTGATGCAGAGAGAACTATGGTTACTTTTTTAGGTGTTGCAGGAAAAGTTAATCAAAACGATATTGATGAAAAAGCTGTAATGCAAAGTGAAATGCTATTTTTAGAGGGATATTTATGGGATGAAGGAGAACCAAAATTAGCTTTTGATAAAGCAATGTCACTCGCCAATAAAAAAGCAATGTCTCTATCTGATCAATTTTGTGTTGAAAGACACAAGAATAATTTTTTAGATTTAGTTAAAAATAAACTTGATATCATTTTTGCAAATGAACAAGAAATACAATCATTAATTGATACAAAAAAATTTGAAGATGTTATTGAATTTGGAAAGCAATTAGGAAAATTTTTAATTATTACACGTGGTGAAAAAGGAAGCATTGCTATAAGAAATCAAGAAATTATAGAATGCCCAAGTAAGCCTAATTTGAAAATTTTAGACTTAACTGGAGCTGGTGATCTCTTTGCAGCAGGTTTCTTACATGGAGTTATAAATAAATTTTCAACAAAGAAATGTCTTGAGAAAGGCACTGAGATGTCATCAAAAATAATACAGAAAATTGGTGCTAGGCTGAATTAGATTTATTTAATCAATAAAATAACCATTTTTTTCACTTAATATAAAATTTTCATCTTTAAATCTATCACTTATCTTTTTTCGAAGTCTATATACATGTGTTTCAACAGTGTGGGTTTCCATATCTGATGAATAATGCCAAATATTTTTTTGTAAATCCATTACGTTATGTTTCGTTTTATTTTGATATAGATATAAAATAATTTCGATTTCTTTTTCAGTTAATTTTATACTTAACCCTTCTTTAGAAAAGAATTTAGAATTTAAATTTAATTCATAATTTTTAATATTGATTTTAGATTGATTGTTAAACTTAAGTTTTATTAGTTTTAAATTGATCAATTCAATAATCTTATTAATGGCTAAAGGTAAAATATCAAATATTAATAAATTTTTTTCGGAGATATTTTGATTTACTATTAATTTATTTTTAGAATTTGAAATAATTAAAATATTTTTTTCATCAAAATTTTTATTTTTTCTAAAATCATCCTCATTTTCAAACTTTGTGATTTTAAATGATAAATTTTCTTTAATCTCATCTAAAATTTCATATAGTGAATTATAATTTACAATAAATACATTTTGTGAGATCATATTCAATATTACCATGATAATTCATGTAAAAAATAAAAACACTCTAATAATAGGGGATTTTAAACTTAAATGTTGTGTTGGCAAAAAAGGCTTTAATTCCAATAAAAAAGAAGGAGATTATACCACTCCTAGAGGATTATTTAATTTACAAAAAATATACTTTAGACAAGACAGAGTAAATATCCCAAAATGTAAAATTCAAAAAAAAGTCATTTTAAATACTATGGCTTGGTGCGATGATCCTAATGACAAAAATTATAATAAAGAAATAAAAACAAAAAATAATAAGTTAAAAGAATGCTTATATAGAAAAGATCATAAATATGATTATATAATTACCATTGATCATAATAAAAAAAATATTCCAAATAAGGGAAGTGCTATTTTTTTACACCTTACAACAAACTACAATCCAACAGCAGGATGTATAGCCTTAAAAAAGAAAGACTTTGAAATCTTAATCAAATTAATTGATAAAAATACAAAAATTAAAATTAATTAACTTCTATTACCAAATATTGCTGAACCTACCCTTACAAACGTTGCCCCATATTTGACGGCCTCCAGGTAATCATTAGACATACCCATACTTAATTCTTTTAAGTTATGTTTCTTAGCAAGATCTTTCATTTTTAAAAAATAATCGCTGCTATCACTATTGTTGGGTGGTAAACACATTAGACCAACTATATCTAAATTAAATTCTGAAATACATTTGTTATAAAACTCTTCTAAATATTCTTCATTAATTCCACTTTTTTGGTCCTCATTTCCAATATTTACCTGAATAAAAATTTTTAAACTTTTTTTTATTTTATTTTGCTCTTCATAAATTTTTTTTGCTAGCTTCAAACTATCAAGAGAATGAATATAATCAAAAAGAGGTATTGCAAACTTAACTTTATTTGTTTGCAATCTGCCAATCATGTGAAGCTTGATATCTTTATAATCTTGTTTTATTTTAGGCCACTTTTCAACCGCCTCTTGAACTTTATTTTCTCCAAAATGTACGTGTTGCCGATTTACTAGTGGCAAAATTTCACTAACTGGAAATGTTTTACTAACAGCAATTATATTTGTTTTATGAGTCTTTAGTGTATTTTGTATAGAAACTAAATTAGTAATACTGTGATGCAAAAAAAATTACCCAAAGTTTATTTATTTATTGATGAATTTAATCCTCTTGATTTAAATAATTTAAATAAAAATATCTCAATTATTTATCGGAATTATAAAAAAAATATTAATGAAAGTACATTAGTATCATTAAGAAATTATTGTAAATCTAATAAAAGAAAGCTTTATTTGGCTAATAATATCCGTTTAGCTATTAAATATAAATTGGATGGGGCCTATATTCCATCTTTTATAAAGATTACTAATTTTAATCTTTACTCAAGACCTAAGAATTTTGTCATCATTGGATCAGCTCATAACAAACAAGAGATTATAATCAAAAAAAACCAGGGTTGCACTTCTATTTTTTTAGCACCAATTTTTAAAGTAAAAAAAAAAAATAATTATCTTGATATTAATCGATTTAATTTATTAACCCTTGGTCTAGAGACCAAATTTATTGCTTTAGGAGGAATAAATGAAAAAAATTTTAAAAAAATAAATTTATTAAATTGTGAGGGTTTCTCAGGAATTTCCTGGATAAAAAAAACCGGCCTAACTATAAAAATTAGGCCGGTTTTATAAACTTTAGTATTTACTAAAATGCGAAGTTAAATGATAAAGTATTTTCTTCGTATTTATCAGTAGCTGCTACTTCACCTGTTGACTCTGACATTGCTGCTGCAATAGTCATAGCACCCATAGTGTAAGCAACTTGAAGTGATTCACTTTCTTTTTCTACGCCTGCAGCTGTAGCACCTAGAGCTTTAGTTTGAATTGATCCTTCAGCATAAGAAACAGTAACATCACCTGAAGTGAAAGCTACACCATAGAAAGACTCTTCAAGGTCAGCACCTGTTTTGCCTGTTCCGGCTAGATTGTTTGTATAAGTTTCTTGGTAAGCTGCAGTTAAACCACCAGCTGAAAACTTAATGTATCCAGTTGCTGCTTCAGTTCCTTGACCTTCTACTATACCAGCATCATCATCAACTGATTCAATACCACCACCAATTTCTAGACCACTTTCGTGAGCTAATTGTAATGTGTATGCAGTTCCTGATACTGAGTTTGATCCAACACCACCTTTTTGTGCTTCACTAGCATTAGAATTTGGATCATATGTTACTGATGCATTTACAGTTACACCCATTAATTCTTGTGTAGGTATTCTGTAATCAAGTGATCCATGCATAGTTCTGCTACCAAAACTTGAATGGTTCATTGCAGTTGGTGCTAAACCATCCCATGTTTCGTTGTAAGCATGAGGAGTTACATCATCAATAGCGTTAGCTTTTGATCCATATCTGTTGTTTATTTGAAGTGTTCCAAGTGACCCCATTCCAAATGTCATTTGAGCTGAAGTATTTGAAACGTTTCCACCAGTATCCAAAAACATATATGAACTTACTGTGAAACCATTATCAAGTTCGCCAGAAGCGTTAAATGATAAATCAGTTTGAGTTGTTAAACCTTTACCGTTTGTACTTTCTGCCCCTGTTGGGTTGTTTTGTGTACTATACACTGACTGTAATCCACCAGACATAGAGTAATCTACAGCGTTTGCAGATACCATAACTAGAGAACCAGCTAATGCAGATAGTCCTACTTTTGTTATATTTTTCATAATTATCCTTTTTGTTTGTTTATTCATATGAATGCAGCATTATTAGCATTGCTAATTATTTTTTCCCTAATAAAACCCATATAGATTAATATTTTTTAATTTTGTGATATATTTACCACATATGTAAATTAGCCTTTTTAATTAACAATATTTAGTTTAAACAAGCCAAATTATGCATCTTATTATTAAAAATAAGTTTTTATTAGCTTTTTTAGCCTTTTTTCTTTTGATTGCTAGTTGTAGTTATTTACCAGACTTGTCAGGGCCACCGATTGAGCCAAACGCTAAAAAAAGAGCACAACAAAACGTAATAGATGGCAAGGGAATAACAATATTTAAAAAAAATGGAAATAGTGGTGGTAATTTTTCATTTGCATCGTCTAATCCAATGTGGAGAGCAACCTTAGATATTCTAGATTTTATGTCTATTGCTAGTTCAGATTATTCTGGTGGCGTTATAATTACTGACTGGTATTCAGAATCAAATCCTGATGAAGCTGTAAAAATTAATATTAGATTTTTAAGCAATGATATTAGAGCAGATGGAATTAACATCAATTTGTATAAACGTACTTGCAAAGGACAAACTTGTACTACAAGACAAATTAAAGATGAACTTATATTTGAGTTAAAAGATAAAATTTTAAAAAAAGCTGCTATCTATAAAGAACAAGATCTGGAAGAATTCAAACGTAATCAACCTAAAAAAGTTTTCAAAGATTAAAGATGAACGATAATACAGTATATTTTTTTTCTTTATAAAATAACTTATTATTAAAGTGGATCGATATAATTTTAAAAATACAGAGCCTAAATGGCAAAAACACTGGGAAGATAAAAAAATCTTCAAAGCAACAATCGATAAAAATAAAAAAAAGTTTTACTGTTTAGAAATGTTTCCCTACCCCTCTGGAAACATTCACATGGGCCATGTAAGAAATTACACTATCGGAGACGTTCTTTCTCGTTACAAAAAACTTCAAGGTTTTAATGTTTTACATCCAATGGGATGGGACTCTTTTGGTATGCCAGCTGAAAATGCTGCTAGATTAAATAATCTAGATCCAAAAGATTGGACGGAAAAAAATATTAAGACGATGAAATCTCAATTAAAAAAGCTAGGTCTTTCTATTGATTGGGGAAGAGAAATTTCGACCTGTTCACCAGACTATTATAAACACCAACAAATTTTTTTTTTAGAGCTGTATGACAAAGGATTAGTTTATAGAAAAGAAAGTTACGTCAATTGGGATCCTGTTGATGAAACTGTACTTGCGAACGAACAAGTAATTGATGGTAAAGGATGGCGTTCTGGAGCTTTAGTTGAGAGAAAAAAACTCAATCAATGGTTTTTTAACATAACAAAGTTTTCGCAAGAACTTCTTGATGGGCTTAATAAATTAGATCAATGGCCCAACAAAGTAAAAACTATGCAAAAAAACTGGATTGGAAGATCTTTCGGTTGTGAAATTGATTTTCAAATTGAGGGAGATCTGCCTGTTAATGAAATTAAATGTTACACTACTAGACCTGATACTCTATATGGGTTTTCTTTTTTGGCAATTTCAGCTGATCATCCAATTTCAAAATTTTATGAAAAAAATAATGATTTCTTAAGTTTTAAAAAACTTTGCTCAAAAACTGGCACCACTGAAGAGTCTATTGCGCAAGCAGAAAAAATTGGTTTTAAAACCAACCTAATGGCTATTAATCCATTAAATAATAAAAAAGTACCAGTTTACTTTGCTAATTTTGTCCTAATGGATTACGGGTTTGGTGCTGTATTTGGATGTCCTGCCCACGATCAACGTGACCTGGACTTTGCAAAAAAATATGAACTAGAAGTTATACCGGTGGTTAAACCTGAGAATGAAACCGATCAATATCAAATAGAAAATGAAGCCTATACAGATGCAGGTATTATTTATAATTCTGAATTATTGAATGGGTTGAAAGCACCAAATGAATCTATTCCTCAGGCTATAAAAATCTTAGAAGATAAAAAAATTGGTAAAAAAAAAATTAATTTTAGATTAAAAGATTGGGGCATCTCAAGACAGCGCTACTGGGGATGTCCAATTCCGATTGCATACAATAAAGACAATAAAGCTATTAAAATACCTTTAGAAAATTTACCAATAAAACTTCCTGAAAAAATAAATTTAAACACTACAGGAAATCCCCTTGAACATCAGAATGATTGGAAAAAAATTATAATTAATGGTGAAGAATGTTCTATTGAAACAGATACCCTTGATACCTTTGTTGACTCATCCTGGTACTTTCTTAGATTTTGTTCACCACAAAATAAAGATTATGCATTTAATTTAGATGAAATTAATTATTGGATGCCTGTTGATCAATATATTGGGGGAGTGGAACACGCTATACTTCACTTGCTTTATTCTAGATTTTTTACACTAGCCTTAGCAGATAAAAATGAACAATTTAATATTGTAGAACCTTTTTTAGGATTATTTACTCAAGGAATGGTTTGTCACAAAACCTATAAAGATGAAGATGGTAAATGGTTAAATCCAAAAGAAGTGGATCTTACTGATGAAAATAATTATTTTGCAATTAAAAACCCTAAAATGAAAGTCTCAGTTGGTCCATCTGAGTCAATGTCTAAATCTAAAAAAAATACAGTTGATCCAGAAGAAATGATAAAAAATTATGGCGCTGATGCAGTAAGATTTTTTATTTTATCAGATAGTCCACCAGAAAAAGATGTTCAGTGGTCAGAACAAGGTATGCTTGCAGCATATAAATTTATCCAAAAATTTTGGTTATTGCATCAAAATATAAAAGAAAAAATCTTTGCAAAAAAAATTACACTAAATTCAAAAAAGAATTCCATTGAGGAAGAGTTAGAGGAATTTACAAATGAATTAATAGATAAAGTAACTAAAAACTTAGAGAGTTTTCAATATAATGTCCTTATTGCAAATTATCATGAAATATATAATCGTTTATCAAAAATAAAAGTAAATGAAATAAGTAGCAAAATTTTATTAGATAATTATTTAAAGATATTGACAATTCTTAGTCCAGTTGCTCCCCATTTTTCATCAGAATGTATTGACGAGCTTAAAATGAAAATAGATCCTAATTGGCCAACTGTAGATAAAAATGTAATTCAAAAAAAGGTTTCCAACATAGTTATTCAAATCAATGGTAAAAAAAGAGGAATAATTACATGTGATATAAATACTGATGAAAGTAAAATCCTAGAAATCATTAAATCACAAAAACAATACGAAATTTATATTAAAGATAAGACGATTAAAAAAACTATTTATGTTAAAGATAGATTAATTAATTTGATAATAGAATGAAAAAATTACTTTCTTGTATTTGTTTTTTATTTGTTTTTGGTTGTGCCGGATATGAGCCAATTTTTTTAACTAAAGATCTTAATTTCTACATTAATAAAATTGAGAATATTGATGATGAAGAAATAACAAAAAAAATAATCAGAAATATTGGTTCTTACAAACTAGAACAAAAAAAAATAAATTATTCCTTGGAAGTAAGTTCTAAGAATACTAATGAAATTACATCTAGAGATTCGAAGGGAGATCCACAAACATACAGAATTACTATTGAGGTTAAAATTGATGTATTCAAAGAGGGTCAAGCCTCACTATTCAATACTATAAATATTAAAAAAGATTTTACTTATAATTATCAAGTAAATCAATTTGATCTAAGTCAATATAAGAAAGACATAATACAAAATTTAACTTCTAAAATTTCTGAAGAAATAATTCTTAAATTACAATTAATGTAAATGATTGTTAAAAGTTTTGAAATAAATAAGATCAATAATTCTCATAAAATTTTTTTATTCTACGGTGAAAACGAAGGACACAAAAATGAAATAATAGAAGATAAATTTAAAAAAAAATACACTAATTCTATTTATGTTTATGAAGAAAATGAAATATTAAAAAATCAAGAAAATTTCTTTAATGAAATTTTATCAAAGTCATTTTTTGAAAAAGAAAAATTAATTATAATAAATAGAACAACAGATAAGATAAAAAATCTTATAGATGAAATAATTGAAAAAAAAATTGATGATATAATCATAATATTAAATTCCAATTCTCTAGAAAAAAAATCTAAACTACGAATATTATTCGAAAAAAATAAAGATTTAACGTGTGTCCCTTTTTATGCAGACAATAATCAAACCTTAAACTCTATAATTAATTTTTTCTTTAGGGAGAAAAAAATTTCAATTTCACAACAACTAATAAACGTTTTGATTGAAAGAAGCAGAGGTGACAGAAAAAATTTAAGAAATGAATTACAAAAAATTGAAAGCTTCGCTTTAAATAAAAAAAATATAAATTTTCAAGAAATAATTAAGTTAACAAATCTTGCCGATAATTACAGTGCTTCAGAGCTTATAGATCACTGTCTTGCAAAAAACACCAAAAAAACTGTAACTATTTTGAATGAAAACAACTATTCTGACGAAGATAATATGATAATTATAAAAACTTTATTAAATAAACTTAAAAGACTGCTTAAAATTCATGATTTAATTGATGAAAAGAGTAATATTGATCAGGCAGTTTCCTCTTTTAAACCTCCAATTTTTTGGAAGGATAAACCTATTGTTACACAACAATTAAAATCTTGGGGTAAAAAAGAATTAAAAGACTTAATTTTTGAAAGCAATTCTGTTGAACTTTTAATAAAAAAAAACACAGCTATTGCAAAAAATATTTTGTCTGATTTTATAATTAATAATTCAAAAAAAACTAATAATTAGATTTAATGATATCAATTATTTTATTTAATTGATCAAGATCCTTATATTCAAAAATAAGAGATCCAGTATTATTTTTTTTATTCTTAATTAAAACATTAAGACCAATTTTTTCTCTAACCGAGTTTTCTAAAGATTGTAAGTTAATGTCACGTTGTGTTTTAAAAGATTGTTTCTTTATCTTAAAAATTTTTACAAAATTTTCTGCTTGCCTAACAGAAAGATTTTTTTCAACTATTTTATTTGCAACAAACTCTGAATTATCAAGACCTACTAGAATTTTTGCATGCCCTGGACTTATTTTTTTTGTCTCTATCAATTTTAAGACAGCATTTGGAAGTGTAAGTAATCTTAAAAAATTAGTTATATGAGTTCTACTTTTTCCAATAAATTCAGCTACTTTTTCTTGATTGTAGGAAAATTCATCTATTAATCTTTGGTAGCCTCGGGCCTCCTCTAGTGCATTAAGATCATTTCTTTGAACATTTTCAATAATTGCAAACTCTAATGATTTTAAATCATCAACATCTGTAATTACTACTGGAACTTCATGAAGGCCAGCTTTTTGTGCAGCCAACCATCTACGTTCACCGGCAATTATTTCATATTTTGAGCTTTTATCTGATGATTTTCTTACAATTATTGGCTGAATAATTCCTCTTTTTTTTATTGAATTTGTTAAATCCTGTAAATTTTCTTCATCAAAAATTTTCCTAGGTTGAAATTTGTTGCTCACTAAATCACTAATGGACAATTTATTGATATTAACATCTGTCTTTGTTTCGCCTATTAATGAAGATAATCCTCTGCCTAACCCTTTCTTAATTTTATTTGCATCCATTATGCAGCACTCCCAATTGTTTCTTCTTGATTAATAAATTCATCAGTAAAACTAAAGTATGACTTGCTTCCTGGACAAGATTTATCATAAATTAGGACTGGCATGCCATGAGATGGGGCTTCGGACAGTCTTACGTTTCGAGGGATGACTGTTAAATAAACTTTATCATTAAAAAAATCTCTTGCTTCCTTTTCAACTTGAGAAGATAATTTATTTCTTTTATCGTACATCGTTAAAAGAATTCCTCTAATACTTAATTCGGGATTTAAATTTGCTTTTACCCTTTCTATTGTTTTCATTAGTTGCGTTAATCCCTCTAGCGCAAAAAACTCAGTCTGCAATGGAACAACTAATGAGTTAGATGAGACTAAAGCCATAACAGTGAGCAGACTTAGTGATGGGGGACAATCAATTAGGATATAATCATACTGTCCTCTAAAATCATTTAAATAAGCGGTCAATTCGCCTTTCAAAATAAAGGCTCGCTTACTATCTCCTGCAGTCTCAACCTCTAAACCAGACAAATCAACATTTGAAGTTACTACATCTAAATTTTGATAGTTTGTTTTTTTAATTAC
>ENA-OWPI01002535-OWPI01002535.1-marine-metagenome-genome-assembly--contig:-NODE-2535-length-16943-cov-2.274042_pt1 | contig 16943 bp, 18 predicted proteins | sample MGYA00238138_ERZ651775 | MGnify/ENA primary metagenome ERZ651775 (study PRJEB26906, sample SAMN06265043) | marine metagenome | isolation source: Helgoland LTER site | place: Germany:Helgoland, sampling...
TACCATTCAGGCTTTTGATCGGGGCCGGCAGTACTTCGTGATGTTGGGCTATAGTTTCTGAAGCATCTTCTAGGTACCTGACCCTCAGCTGCACTCTCGCAGCTGGGGGGTTTATCAAGAAGCAATCAAGACATTAACGTGGGTTGCATCTATGGATATCGACCGATTAATCAAGAAGGATGAGGTTCATCGCGACGTCTACGTGAGCGAGGAAGTTTTCGGCTTAGAGATGGACCGGATCTTTGGGTCGGCATGGATTTACGTTGGGCATGATTCTCAGATCCCTAACCCCGGCGATTACTGGACAACTCGTATCGGCCTGCAGTCTGTTGTCATGACTCGGGGGAAGCGAGACGAAATCAATATCTTTTATAACAGGTGCCCTCACAAGGGCGCTCGAATAGCAGAGGAAGGCTGCGGGCATACCAATGGTCTATTCAGGTGCCCGTATCATGCGTGGACCTTTAATTTGGATGGCAAATTGCGAGGTGTGCCCTATCTTGACGGGTATCAAGACACCTCATTTGATTTGACTGACCCGAGGTTCTCTCTGCGAAAAGTCGCTCGAGTCGCCGCCTATCGAGGTTTTGTGTTTGCCTCGTTGGCCGAGGATGGTGCTGAGTTCGAGGATTTTTTAGCAGGGGTAAAAAGTTCATTAGACAATTTTTGTGACAGAGCACCAGAGGGGACGGTTTCTGTAGCGGGCGGCGTTTTTAGAGTCGTACAGCGTTCAAACTGGAAGATATTTTTCGAGAATTTAAACGATACTGGGCACCCGATCGCTACTCACGAGTCTTCCTATAGAGCTGCTAGGCAGTATTCGGAGGAGGTCTTGGATGGAGAGTTACCATTTGAGCTTCATATCATTGATGGTAACGGAGCACCGCCAAAGTTTTGGTCAGATCTTGACCTGCACGCGTTCGACTATGGCCACAGTTATATGACGGCCATTTTCAATGCGCCAGATGATCCGCTATCACAGCAATACTTTGCGAGCTTGGCCGCCAAAGTAGGGGAGGACCGGGCAGAGGACATCCTCGCTGTGAATCGCCATAACACCATCATTTATCCATCTTGCTCCCCCCACACCTCATTTCAGCAATGGAGGGTGATTCGTCCGCTCTCCGTAGACAGAACACTCGTGGAGATATTTACCTTCAGATTGGATGGGGCGCCTGACGAACTGCTTCAAAGAACGTTTACCTATTCGAATGTGGTGAATTCGCCTTCGTCTATTGTTATGACCGACGATGTTCATGTTTATGCTGAGTGCCAAAAAGGACTCAGCACTCAAGGTGGAGATTGGGTCAGTCAACATCGTAATGCCGGACAAGATCAGCCCTACTCTGGCTCAGAGGGTGGGCTTATTGGAGTGGGCACCAGTGAACTGCCCATTCGCAATCAGTTTCGGGCCTGGCACGAATACATGAGCGAGGGCTCAGGCCAGTCAGTCTCACCAGAGGCCTCATGACCTCCGTTAATCCTCAGCCGATCAACTCAGCGTCTGACATCTCATATGAAATGGTTTGCCACTTTCTTTATCGAGAGGCTCGCTTACTGGATCAGCGAAAATTTACTGAGTGGGACAATCTGTTTGCCGAGCAGGGAATGTATTGGATCCCGCTGATCGAAGACCAGCCTGATCCGATAAATCATTTATCCCTCGCATACGAGGACTCGATGATGAGACAGGTGAGAATTAACCGCCTGAACCATGATAGGGCCTGGTCACAGAAGCCTCGGTCTAGAACGTCGCACATGGTAAGTGCCATCGTTATTGAGAAAATTTGCGATGAGACTAACCGCTTAGTGGTTGGCTCTGCCTTTCAAATGGCAGAGTGGAGGAGCTTTGGACTGCGAACTTTTGCTGGCCTTTACACCCATACCCTTGTGGTGAGTGATGGGCACCTGAAAATAGGAGAGAAGCGGGTTGATCTCATTGATTCTGGTGAGGCTTTTGAGCCGATCGAGGTGTTTATATAATCATGACGGTAAAGGACGCTACCGTCATGCTCCCTTTGCATCTTCAAAACGAGGTCATTCATCCTGCTGGCCAGATTCATGCCGGATTCGGCGGGGCGGAAGGCGATAGGACAGCATTTATTTCAGCTGCCTCGAAGGCTTTGCAGGCGGCTGCGGAAGTGGGTGTCCAACGAATTTTTGTGCGCATGGCTTTCCAGCCTGACGGCGCAGATCTTATAGAGAATTGCGAGTTGTATCGGTTCGTGAAACAGAACGAAGTGATGCGAGATGGCAGCTGGGGTGCGGAGTTTTTCGAGGCTTTAGGGCCAGATTGCGAAACTGATATTGTTGTGTCGCATAATCGTGTGAACGCGTTTTTTGCAACAGGACTGGAAGAAATGCTCTCAGATTTGGGTTGTGATCATTTAGTGCTGCTCGGTGTGGCCACTCACTCTGTAGTGGAACACACTGCAAGGCATGCAGCTGATCTGGGTCTAAAAGTGACCGTAGTGGAGGATGCATGCAGTGCGTATCCACGAGAGAGGCATATCGCGAGTCTATCCGCGATAGAGAACCTAGTAACAATCGTGCCATCTCGGGAGCTAGCGCTTGGTTGATCATGATTCTGATTTAGCCACAAAATCGGCTACCTATATCGTTAGTGGAGGCGCCAGCATCCTGGGTGCTGCGATCGTGCGTCAAATTGCCTCGGCAGGTAATAATGTCATCATTGGCGATACCGATGAGTGCGCCGCCGCCAAAATCGCAGATGAAATTAACGGGTCGGTGGCCGCTTATCGTTGTGACGTCCGCAGTGATCAAGACCTCAAAGGCATAGTGGACTTTGCACGCGAGACTTATGGCGGATTGACCGGAATTGTAAACAACGCCGTGAGCTATTTGGATCACGGAATCACTTCCACTAGAGCAGACTGGCACGAAGCTTTTGATGTTTGCGTTTTCGGCGGCGCAAGGCTGCTGGCTGAGGCACTGCCAATGTTGACTCAGAACAGTCCGTCGGCAGTGGTCAATGTGGCGAGTATTGCGGCAAAGATCGCTCAGCGAGACAGAGCGCTTTATCCCACAGCAAAAGCCGCAATCCTGCATCTCACTCGCTTACAGGCGCTCCAACTGGCCGATGTCAACATTAGAGTCAATTCGGTATCCCCAGCTTGGACATGGTCCAGACCGATAGAGTTGGCGACGTCAGGCGACCGAGCTCATGCCGACAGTGTGGGCGCTGTTTTGCATCCGCTGGGCAGGATTGCAGACGCAGAAGAAGTTGCCGAAGTGGTCTGTTTCTTACTGTCCCCTGCAGCATCCTTCGTCACAGGCGCAGATTTTCCCGTGGATGGCGGGCATTCTATTCTGGGCCCTGATGCAGGTCATGCCTTTCAGAAGAAGCTCCAAAAATAGGGGGCGCTGGTCAGGTAGGGCACAAAAACGCCCGCTGAGCCTGCGAAAAACAGTGAAGGCGCAGAGTCAAACACCTATCTCGATGCGCTGATTCGTTTGCCAGTGATCGGTCACTCGCTAGCGTGGGTAGTGAAAGACCGTCTACATATCAATGTCTGGAACTTCTAGCATGGCTTCGGCAATCGCCGCATCCGAAAGGTCTAAATCGACCATTTCGCCTGCGAGGTATTTATCGTAGGAGGCCAAATCTAAGTGTCCGTGCCCGCATAAAGCCGTGAGGATAACGCGCTCCTCGCCAGACTCTTTGCATGCCATGGCTTCGCGGATTGCCGCAGCCAGCGCATGGGTCGGTTCTGGTGCGGGAATGATGCCCTCGGTACGAGCAAACTTCAGTGCACTATCAAAGCACTCTGTTTGCGGAATCGAAATCGCTTCGACCAGCCCCAGTTCGTAGATGTGCGAGACCAAGGGCGCCATCCCGTGGTAGCGGAGGCCGCCTGCATGAATGGGCTCTGGAATAAATCCATGACCCAGCGTATGCATTTTCATGAGTGGCGTGAGCCCTGCGGTATCGCCGAAGTCATAACGATACTCGCCTTTTGTGAGAGTCGGGCACGCTGCGGGCTCGACACACCGAATAGTGGGATTCATGTTGCCGGCCAGCTTTTCGCGCAAAAAGGGAAAGGCGAGGCCGCCAAAATTAGAACCTCCACCGGTACAACCCACTAATACATCTGGCGTTTCGCCCACTTTGGCCAGTTGCAGGAGTGCTTCCTCACCAATAATGGTTTGATGCAGTAGCACGTGGTTGAGCACGCTGCCCAGCGCATAACGGATGCTGGGGTCCTCAACAGCCTCGTAGACTGCTTCAGAGATGGCAATACCCAAAGATCCTGGATGATTGGGATCCTCGGCCAACAGCTTTCGACCATACTCGGTCACCGTAGAGGGACTGGGATGCACTTTGCCGCCCCAGACTTCCATCATGGTGCGTCGGTGCGGTTTGGCGCGATAAGAGGCGGCGACCTGCCACACTTCACATTCGAGCCCAAACTGCCGACAGGCAAAGGCAAGGGAGCTGCCCCACTGGCCGGCGCCTGTTTCGGTCGTGAGTTTGCGAATCCCTTCTTGAGCGTTGTACCAAACCTGAGGCACTGCGGTGTTGGGCTTATGAGACCCAGCCGGGCTTACGCCCTCATACTTATAGTAAATACGCGCCGGTGTATCGAGCAATTTCTCCAATCGATGTGCCCTAAACAGGGGGCTGGGCCGCCACAGGCGGTAAACGTCCAAAACGTCACCGGGTATGTCGATATAACGCTCGCTCGACATCTCTTGCTCAATGAGGGCCTTAGGGAATAACGCTTCAAAGTCCTCCGCCGTGGCGGGTTGCTGAGTGCCGGGGTGCAGCGGTGGCGGTGGGGGTTCTGGCAGGTCCGCCACGATGTTGTACCACTGCGTGGGCATTTCCGATTCATCAAGGAGGATTTTGGTTGGGCTGTTCATAATGTTAATCCGTGAATGAAAGAGGTCGGCTCTGACAATAGGCTGTCATGAACGTTTTTGTAAGACCGCGCATGATAAGGCAGTGAGCGTGTGAAGCAAGCGGCTGTGGCGATCTTGTGGGGCGCTTTTGCCCCAAATAATGGGAAAACCGCTGCGCAAAACACGATTGTGATGGCCCCGCGGGGTGCGGGTAAGGGAGCGTGCGTTGCGGAAGCACTTCGGATTGCCAGTTGGGCGCGTGACCCAATCAGTGCAAAAAGCGTCACGGAGCGGCGTCTGCACGGCGTTATTAGGCATAAAATTGAGTGCGAAATCAGGAGGCAACGATTTGGTAAAAATAGGCCTTCTGGACGGTGAATACAGCGTGACGGGGGCGTTTTTTTGGGGCTACACTCCGCGCTTTACAACCCACCGTCAGGCGCTGTTATGTCCATCAGCACGTTCGACCTTTTTAAGGTAGGTATCGGCCCTTCCAGCTCGCACACGGTGGGCCCGATGCATGCGGCACGTCTTTTTGCGCTGTCACTCGAGCATGAGCAGCTGTTGAGCCATTGCCACCGGCTAACGGCGGAGCTCTTTGGTTCTCTGGGCGCGACCGGGGCAGGCCATGGATCGCCCAAGGCAATCATTCTGGGGCTAGAGGGTGAGACACCCAACGGCGTCGAGATCGGCACGATCGATCATCGCATACGCCGAGCGCGCGAGGACGGAAAAATAACGCTTTTGGGATTGCACCCGATCGCGTTCAGTTATCGCGACGATTTGATGATGCATCGCACTGAGACCTTACCCTTTCACAGCAATGGCATGCGCTTTTCTGCATTGGATGAATCGGGGCAGGTGATTCACAGTCGCATTTATTACTCGGTAGGCGGTGGTTTTGTGGTCGATGAGTCCGCCAATGATGGTGATGCGATCGTTGACGATCCGACACCGGTGGCCTATCCCTTTTCTACCGCAGCTGAACTCCTCGCGCAGTGTCGCGAGCACGGGCTGTCGATCAGTGCGCTCATGCTGGCTAATGAGCAGGCGTGGCGATCCGAGGCAGAGATTCGGGCTGGTTTGCTGGCGCTGTGGGAGGTAATGGAAGCGTGCATTGCAAGAGGGTGCCGCACCGAGGGCATCATGCCGGGTGGACTCAAGGTCAAGCGCCGAGCGGCACAACTCCAACGAACGCTGAAAAGTCATGGCGATACACTTGGGGACGAGTCGTTGACCACCATGGACTGGGTCACGCTCTATGCGCTCGCCGTTAACGAAGAAAATGCCGTGGGTGGTCGGATTGTGACGGCGCCGACCAATGGTGCGGCGGGCATTATCCCAGCGGTATTAAAGTACTACTTGCATCATTGTCGGGGTGCGAGCGAAGAGGACGTGTGTCGGTTCTTACTGACCGCGGGCGCCATTGGCATTCTGTATAAAATTAATGCCTCTATCTCAGGCGCCGAAGTGGGTTGCCAGGGGGAGGTGGGTTCTGCGTGCTCCATGGCGGCCGGGGCACTGGCGGATGCCCTCGGAGGCACACCGGCGCAGGTAGAAAATGCCGCTGAGATTGCGATGGAACACAATCTGGGACTGACCTGCGACCCGATTGGAGGGTTAGTGCAGGTGCCGTGTATTGAGCGCAATGCTATGGGGGCAGTGAAGGCCATCAGTGCCGCTCGCATGGCACTTCGTGGCGACGGAGAGCACTTTGTATCACTCGACCAAGTGATCAAAACCATGCGCGATACTGGGCGAGATATGCAGGACAAGTACAAGGAAACCGCTCGGGGCGGATTGGCGATTAACGTTTTGGAAATGCCGGTTAGCGTGATCGAGTGTTGAGCCTGTCAATTGCTCGAGGGGGCTCCGCGGCACTAACTACCGATACGGTATGTTTGATCGACCTGCTCTTTTTTGCGAGTCATCGCGGCGGATCTCGCCCTCCTTGTCTGGCGGGGAATGAGGATCCGATGCGGTGGGCGAGGGCGAGGGCGAGGGCGATTCAACAGAGCTGTTTAGCAAATCAACTCAGGCTCGCCACCGCGCAGTATCACGCCAAGATGACGGTGCTCTTTAGTCCTGAGATTGCTGAGTCATGAATAACGCCGTCATGGCGATGCAACACAAGCCGAAGGCAAATAGCATTAAGGACTCAGCCATGCTCAACCCTAAGAGCATCTCGGGCGTAAAGGAGCAGAGATTACGCACCTCAAAAAGCCACGGAAACCATCGATCAACCGCGAACCAATCGGGCATGCCGAGCTCAAATTGGCAGCTACCATTGCCGATGCCATTTTCGAGTTGATACAGATACCACGCACGCTCCCCCAATCCCGCTCCAGACACAACTACCACGAGATTACCAACCAGCCGTGTCCCTCGAGTGAGCGGTAACGAGCACATCACAGCGCCTATCAGTATCAATGCAACTACCCACAGCCGCGCGTGAATACACACCTGACAGGGCTCGTCGCCAACACCATATTGATAGTAAAGCGCCACCGCGAGTGCGGCGATACCCAGCAGCGTTAGCGCGGCCCAGTAGCGGCGGGAATTGAAAACACTCGTTAATTTATTCATTGCCAACACGGTTGCCGTTACTGCTCGAGAGCGTCATATAGTAGGCGCGTCATTTTCTTGCTTCAATCCTTTCTTCGCGGGGACACTCAGTCTGTATCGCCACATGATAAAAATCCGAGGTGAGCGCCTTTGTCGCGAGAGATTCACTGTACGGTAGCCCGGCTGTCACGATAGATCTGTTGGCAAGCAGACCCATTGCATTGCGGTGTCAAGCGCCCATGGTCGTGATAGCTCAGACGAATCTTCCTGAGCCATGGGACTCCGTTGTAACATGACCCGCTTTGCACACCCGCTCAGGCACGAATGCGGCGGAGGAGAGGCGAGACGGCTGATCCATCGTTGCGGTGACTCCTATCAATAGCACTGAGAGATTCATGAAACAGAAAGCTGCATACAGTTCCCTTGAGTGGGTAGGTGTCATCACCGCAATCGCCTACTCGTTGCTAGTGGCGTCAAATATTGGGCTGGAATTTATCGGCTTTATGTTGCTGCTGATTTCCGCGGTGGCGATTGGCTTGTGGGCATATCGCGGTGGGCATAACGGTATTTTGCTGCTGCAATTTTTTTATGCGATTGCTGGGTTAATCGGCATGGTGCGCTGGTTTTGACAACGTTATGACCGATCTGGAGTTAGCACAGGGTCTGAGTGCACTGGTGACCGGTTTTTTATTGGGCCTGTCACTGATCCTCGCAATTGGACCGCAGAATGCCTTTGTATTGCGCCAAGGTTTGTTGAACCAGCATGTCCTGCCCGTGGTGCTTTTCTGTGCGCTATCCGACGCGTTGCTCATTGCGCTGGGTATAGCGGGTGTGTCGCTGGCGATCGCAGAATTTGCCGAGCAATATAAGCCGACATTATTTTTACTGGCTGCAGTGTGGTTGAGCGTCTACGGGTTACAGCGATTAAGAGATGCGTGGCGTGGCAATGCCACCTTACAACTCGCAAGCGATGAGCGCGGTAGTTTGCGCAGCACTTTAGGCGCGGCGGCGTTACTCACTTTCGGTAACCCCCACGTTTATCTCGACACCGTCGTATTGATCGGCACCTTATCGTTGCAATACTCGGGTTTTGCAAAACTGGCCTTCGGTGCAGGTGCGGTCGGCGCTAGCCTGGTTTTTTTCTCCGCACTGGCCTTTGCCGCGCGTTTGATGTTGCCGTTGATGCGCAAGCGCCACGCCTGGCGAGTGATTGATGGCGTGATCGCTGGCATCATGTTTGTGTTGGCCGCGGGGATGTTATTCGCTGGCGGCTGGTTATAAAGCAATCTGATCAGTTGATGCGCGGTACGGTCATGGTGACGAGTCTGGGAGTGGGATATGAAGGTGAGCGTAAAACGCATTGCAGGCGATGAGGCCGATCACCTGTTGGTGCAGTCAGATCGTTATATGGCGGCGCTTTACCCCGCGGAAAGTAATCACCTGGTCAGCAGCGCGAGCCTACGTGGTCGACATGCGCTATTTTTGGGCGCTTTCACAGACCAAGCCAACGTCAATACAGCGGCCAATACCTGTATCGCTTGCGTCGCAGCGCGGTTTTATCACGCTGCGGGTTATGCAGAGATCAAACGCTTATTTGTTGATGAAGGCCACCGAGGGCACTCCATAGCGCGAACCTTAATGATCGCGATTGAGGAGGGTATTGTCGCCGAAGGGATTAATTGCGCGCGGCTCGAAATGGGTATTTATCAGCCCGAGGCCACCGCCTTGTATCAGTCCATGGGCTACCGGCTGATCGCGCCTTTTGGCGATTACCAACTAGATCCCCTCAGTCAGTTTCTGGAAAAAAGAGGGTTGTGGAATGACGATTAGCCCTATTTTTAAAGGTTCAAACTGGGCCTGAGATGGCCTCCATAATCTGTCTCAATCGGTGGGTTTCACTCCTTGCAAGACTGCGTTATAGTCTTGGCAGTTATTTGATTAACTCATTCAGTAAGTGCGTCGGGGGACGCAGAATGAGAAGCAACAGCACGCAGAGGCTGTTGAGTGGTAACGAGGCTGGCGAATGACCCTAAGGGCGGCGGCGGCAACACAATAATAATTAATAATAAGGAGGGCCCATGAGGCGCTTCTACTACATCAGCGACGATCTGGACAATTTAGAACAGATCGAACACGAGCTAGAGTCGGGCGGCATTGCTCGGCCGCAAATCTATTTGCTCAGCAATGACGACGTGGGGCTCGAAAACCACGACGTGAATCGCGTTGCGAGTTTTCTGAAAACGGATATCGTTCACTTGGGCGAAATCGGCGCTGTGCTGGGGCTTGCTATTGCCGCACTGATACTGCTGGTGGCGCATTATTCCGGGATTGCGGCAGAAGTGAGCTGGGTCCCCTTTATCTTCTTGGCCATCATAGGCTTTGGCTTCGCAACGTGGGAGGCGGGCTTTATCGGTCTGCACGCCCCGAACGTGCATTTCGCGCGCTTTGAAAAAGCGCTGGCGCAAGGGCGCCATGTTTTGTTCGTTGAGACCGATCCGGCAGACGAAAAAAGCCTGAAGACCATCGTTAAAAGCCATCCAGAGCTGGAGCGCGCTGGCATCGAGGTAACGCATACCGGAGCGTTAATGACGTTACTCAGGAACTGGGAAAAGTTTAGAAACTGGGCCTTGATTTTTCAGGGTCGACCTAATAGACAACAATAACAATCAATAATAAAGCGGCTGCTAAGTACAGTCACCAATAAGGGAGTATCGATTCATTTCAGAGCAGTGAAATCAGCGGTAAAGGTTCATTCTCTGGATGGTCGTGTACTGGGGGGGCGTTGGTGCCCAATTTTTGCACTGGGTGCGAGAGATAAGCTATGTTAATTGCAATTATATTGCTCGTTTTGGTTTTGGGGACCGTTGCGTTTCATTTCCTCAGCCCTTGGTATTTCACACCGATAGCGTCCAATTGGTCTTCAATGGACGACACCATCACACTTACTTTTGTGGTAACCGGTCTCGGCTTCGTGCTGGTCAATGTGTTTATCGCTTATTGTCTGATTAAGTTTCGCCATAAGCCGGATAGACGGGCCGAATACGAACCCGAAAGCATCAAGATGGAGACCTGGTTGACCATTGGTACGACGGTCGCTATTTCCGCCATGTTAGCGCCGGGCTTGCTGGTGTGGGCGGATGTGGTAACACCGCCTGATGACGCTGTCGAAATCGAGGTGTTGGCGCGTCAGTGGAACTGGTCATATCGCTTGCCCGGGGAGGATGGCCAACTTGGCGCCGTCGCGGTGAGCCATACCAGTAGTGATAATCCCTTGGGTATTGACCCGTCAGACCCCTTGGGTCAGGACGATATTGTCATTTACGATCCGGTATTACATCTAAAGAAAGACGAAGCGGTTACTTTTTTGCTTCGTTCTAATGACGTACTGCATAACTTCACTGTCCCACAGTTCCGCGTCAAAATGGATTTTGTGCCCGGGCAGGTGTCTTACATCTGGGCAGAACCCAACGAGGTAGGAAGTTACGACCTGCTGTGTGAGGAGCTGTGCGGGGTAGGGCATTACGCAATGCGCGGTCGCGTGATTGTCGATAGCGAGGAAAGTTACGCTGCGTGGATCGCCGATCAGCCCACCTTTGCAGAGACTCAGGGTGAGCTCAACACTAACTTAATTGCGGGTGAATCTTCTTACGCGGTTTGCAGTTCCTGTCATGGCGTGAACGGTGAGGGTAATAAGGCCATGCACGCGCCAGGCTTGGCCGGAATGGATTCTGAATACATGCGGCGCCAGTTACGGCATTTTAAACGCGGCGTTCGTGGCGCGGATGAGTCAGATACCTGGGGCCGCACGATGGCACCGATGGCCATGATGCTTGCCGATGCTTCCGCCATTAACAACGTGGTGAGTTACATCGGCACACTGTCTGGGCAGCACGACTTTAATGATGATACGAGCTATGGACTCAGTCAGGCGGTTGAACGCTACGAGCCCAGTGCCTCCGGTGATCCCAGCAAATCAGCTGCTCTCTATCAGTCGACGTGTGGCGAATGTCATGGTGCGTCCGGCGAGGGTGTCTGGACCGTCAACGCCCCTGCGCTAGCGGGCTTGGAGGGTTGGTACCTAGCCGAGCAGATCAAGAACTTCCGAGATGGAGTGCGGGGTCGTCATGCTGATGACCTGTATGGGCTGCAGATGGGATTGGTTTCCAACACGATGACTGACGATCAGGCGATTGAGGACATGGTGGCCTACATCAGCACGTTAGGTCAGAACCTTGAAGCGCCAGTCGAACTGGCACAACAGCGATAGCCGAGAGAATACGATGGAACATATTGCACACGATGAAACGAGCTTTGTTCGGCCCGCCGAAGTCGGCGAGATGGAGCTCTACCATGCGAAAACATGGTTAGGAAAATACGTTTTTTCGCAGGACGCTAAGACGATTGCGATTCAGTATGCGGCGACCGCCATTGCCATTGGCATGGTTGCGCTGGTGCTGTCTTGGGTCATGCGCTTGCAGCTGGCTTGGCCGAATACCTTTACCTTTATTGATCCCGCCTATTACCTGCAGGCGGTCACCATGCACGGCATGATCATGGTGGTGTATTTGTTGACGGCGCTCTTTCTTGGCGGCTTTGGCAACTACCTTATCCCGCTCATGGTGGGCGCGCGCGATATGGTATTCCCATGGCTGAATATGATCAGCTTTTGGGTCTACTTCACCGCAGTGGTGTTACTGGCAGCGAGCTTTTTTGTGGGAGGGGGGTCTACCGGTGCGGGCTGGACGCTGTATCCACCTCAGGCAATTCTACCCGGCACACCCGGCTCAGAGACGGGTATCTTACTGATGCTCGCGTCGCTGGCGGTCTTTATTATTGGTTTCACCATGGGTGGTCTCAACTACGTCGTCACTATTTTACAAGCGCGAACACGAGGCATGACGCTAATGCGAATGCCGCTGACGGTCTGGGGTATTTTTGTCGCCACAGTCCTCGCGCTCTTTGCGTTTCCGGCGCTTTTTGTGAGTGCCATCATGATGTCGCTAGATGTTTTACTGGGAACCAGCTTTTTCATGCCCGCCATTATGACAATGGGCAACGAGGCAGATCACGTCGGCGGCAATCCGCTCCTGTTCCAACACTTGTTCTGGTTCTTTGGTCACCCCGAGGTGTATATCGTTGCGCTCCCAGCCTTTGGGATCGTATCTGACTTGATCAGCATTCATGCACGCAAAAACATCTTCGGTTACCGCATGATGGTGTGGGCGATTATCATTATCGGTGCCCTCAGTTTTGTCGTCTGGGCACACCACATGTACGTGAGTGGAATGAATCCCTACTTTGGCTTTTTCTTCGCCACCACCACGCTGATCATCGCAGTCCCTACTGCCCTCAAGGTGTATAACTGGGTACTCACGCTGTGGCAGGGCAATATTCATCTGACGATTCCCATGCTGTTTTCGATTGCGTTCCTGTTGTTTTTCATCAACGGCGGGATGACGGGACTGTTTTTGGGTAACGCGAGTGTCAGTATGCCGCTATCCGATACGCTGTTTGTCGTGGCCCACTTTCACATGGTCATGGCAGTGGCACCCGTGATGGTGGTGTGCGGTGCGATTTATCACTGGTATCCCAAAATCACGGGGCGCTGGTATCACGAGGGTATGGCGAGATTTCATTTTTGGGTCACCTTCGTCGGCTCTTACTTAGTGTTTTTGCCGATGCATTACCTCGGTATTATGGGTGTGCCACGCCGGTACTTTGAGATCACGGGCACTTCCTTTCTTCCCGATTCAGCACAAACGGTGAACGCGAGTATTACCATCGCGGCGCTCGTTGTGGGCTTTGCTCAGCTTGTCTTTCTTTACAACCTCATTTTCAGTGCCATGAAGGGTCAGAAAGCGCCGGGTAATCCTTGGAACGCGACGTCTTTGGAGTGGCAGACCGAGCACACGCCCCCTCAGCACGGCAATTTTGGTAAAGAGCTGCCTTGTGTGTATCGATGGGCCTATGACTTTAGTGTGCCGGGTGTGGAAGATGATTTTATTCCACAGAATGTACCGCCTCGATCCACGACCTCTGAGGCAGCCTCATGAGTAATATTTTTACCGAGCAGCCTTGGATAGCGGATACCGGCCCGATTGCGCCAGCCCTATCGGGAGTGCAGATATCCGTTAACGCACGGCGATCGGCACTGAAGATGTTGCTGAGTGTTGTGAGCGTCTTTTTTTTACTGATGATCGTCGCCTATGGCGGCCGCATGCTGTACCAAGATTGGCGTCCCACCCCACAAATTAATTTACTGTGGGGCAACACAGGCGTCTTACTGTTGAGCAGCTTATGCCTACAGGCTGCTTTGCTGTGGGCGCGCGCGGGTAAAGCTGATTGGGTACGAGGGGCCTTGATCGGCGCTGGGATACTAACCGTCTTGTTTTTAGCAGGCCAATTAGCCGCATGGCAGCAATTGACCACCATGGTACTGGGGGATTTTAGTAATCCGTCTGTGGGATTCTTCTTGATGATCACCGGCATTCATGGTCTGCACATGGCGGGAGGGATGGTGGCATTGATGCGCACCATTAAACGCGCCTTTACGCAAACTGACATCCAGTCGATGGAGCACAACGTGTCTAATTGTGCGCTTTACTGGCACTACTTACTGGGTGTTTGGCTGCTCGTTTTCGGGCTGCTATTTACCGGTAACAATTTTGAAGTTTTGCTCAAAATCTGTGGCTTTATTTAAGGTAGGAGGAAAGCATGTCGACTGACACGATGGCAGTGGATTCGCTGGAGTTAAAACCCGGAATAGCAGGGTTTATGGACGACTGGGGATCAGATCAGCGTGCCTTTAAGGGAGTCCCTTGGGGTAAGGCGATGATGTGGATCTTCCTTGTCAGCGATACTTTCATTTTTGGATGCTTTCTGGCTTCTTATATGACCGTGCGTATGTCCACATTAGATCCGTGGCCAGTTCCTAGTGAGGTGTTTGCGCTGAGCTTTGGCGGCGCGCCCATCCCCCTTATTTTGATCGCGATTATGACCTTTGTGCTGATCACCTCCAGCGGCACCATGGCGTTGGCAGTCAACTATGGTTATCGCAAGAATAAATGGGTCACTTTTTGGTTGCTGTTTGCCACCGCATTGCTGGGGGCAACCTTTGTCGGTATGCAGGTTTTCGAGTGGAGCAAGCTGATTCTCGAAGAAGGCGTGCGTCCATGGGGAAACCCAATGGGGGCGGCACAGTTTGGTTCTGTCTTTTTTATGGTGACAGGATTCCACGGATTTCACGTCTCGATCGGTGTGATCTTTTTGTTTATCTTCAGTTACAAAGTCGCCAGAGGTCATCTGGATGATCAAACACCCGGCTGGTTTACCAAGCGCGGCGGCAACTATGAAGAGATCGAGGTCTTGGGCCTGTATTGGCACTTTGTCGATCTGGTGTGGGTATTTATCTTTGCGTTTTTCTATCTCTGGTGAGGAGCTAAGTCATGGATCATGCAGCTGACGGGCACCAGCCTGTTGTCCGAGAAGAGGAGGCGATTCAGCACCCGCTTGGTGTGTATTTCAAAATTTGGATTTTGCTTTTTGTCCTGAGCGCGATGTCCTACGCGGTGGACTACTACCAGGTGCAGGGCTACCTGCGGTGGTTTCTCATTCTGATGTTTATGGTCCTGAAGGCGGGACTCATTATTGCTGTATTTATGCATATGGTGTGGGAACGGTTGGCTTTGGTTTATTTCATATTGGTGCCGCCCGTCTTGTTGCTCACCTTCGTGGCAATCGGTTCACTGGAAGCCGACTGGACGTTTTTTCAGCGTGGCGTGCACTTTTTAAAAGAATTAATCATTGCCGCACCGCTATCACCACACCACTAGCGTGACGATCGATAACATCTTGCAGAGAGGTAACTGAGATGGGAGGCCAGAAGTCAGAGAGCACCAGTTATGTGACACATGTGATTGTGTTTCTGCTCCTTACGGTATTCATGTATGTTTTTGCCTACGTATTGGTCGGCCATAATAAGGACGTGCCAGCACGGGTTGATTCGGCCCATGCCGAAAAATCGCTAGAGTAGCAAGGCGTAGTGTGAGTCGATATGGCTTCGCTTGCTAACGCGCGAGTGCCAGTGATGACGGTGTAGTGGACTGGTAAAGCGAGACAAATTCGTTCGCAACATCAGCGGTAACAAACGGTGGACTAATGACGCCGGCGTATTGACCTTTTGGGTCCACCACGTAAATAGCGCTGGAGTGGGTCACTTCGTAGACATTCTCAGCAGTTTCGGGCTCGGTCCGAAAAGGCGCACCCAGCTGTCGTGTCAGATTAGTCAGCTGAGCCAATGACCCTGTGGTAGCCAAAAAGCTGGGGTCAAAATACTCAACGTAGCGCTGCAACTGAGCGGCTTTATCCCGCGCAGGATCCACAGATATGAAGACAAACTGCACCTCCTTATCACTGAGCCCCTGCTCCAGCAGTGCGCTCTTCACTTTAGAGAGGTCATACAGTGTGGTGGGGCAAATGTCAGGACAATACATGAATCCAAAAAAGAGGAATGACCATCGGGCTTGTAGCGACTTGAGGTCAAAAACCTGCTTTGCGTCGTCCACGAGAATAAACTCGGCCAGCGGTCTCCGCTCTGGAAAAGCCACCAGTGCGGGCGCCCACGCGTTATCCGGGGTCTCGGTTTTGGATTGCCACAGCGCCCAGTATCCTGTGCCGGCTAGGGTAAGCCCTGCGACTGCGGCGGCGAGCAACGTCGCCGACATCCATCGGTCTTGCTTAAACCACCTCGCCACAGCCAGTGCCCCCTTGTTGAGTCTTGAGTCTGACAACCCAGTGCTACCTGCGTCAATATTAACTAAGGGATTTGATCAGATGAGTGCGCTTCCGGGTCTGCCATGCGGTAATATTCATTCTGAAGATCAATTGAGTATAACTAGGTGATGGAATCCAGCCTGACAGAGCGTGCGATTTGGCGAGATTATTACGAGCTATGTAAGCCGAATGTCGTCTGGTTGATGATTTTGACGGCGATCGTGGGTATGTGCATGGCGACGACCGGTGCCGTGCCGCTGTCGATTGTGGTGGCAGCGAGTGTCGGTATTGCACTTTGTGCGGGCTCAGCCGCGACGGTGAATCATCTCGCCGATCAACATATTGATGCCGTCATGGCGCGCACGTCCGGTCGGCCCATCGTCAAAGGTAAAATCGACTCTCAGGGCGCGGCCATCTTTGCCCTAGTGCTCGGCTGCGTTGGGATGGTGGTCTTACTGAAGTGGGTGAATGCGTTAACCGCTTGGCTGACATTGGCCTCACTCATTGGTTATGCCTTCATCTATACGTTCTACTTAAAACGGGCGACCCCTCAGAATATCGTGATTGGGGGTGCGGCGGGGGCCCTTCCCCCGGTTATTGGATGGGCTATAGCCACAAACAGCATCTCTGCAGAATCTATAATATTATTTTTAATTATATTCATTTGGACTCCGTCCCATTTTTGGGCGTTGAGTTTATATAAATCAAGTGATTATAAAAAAGCAAAAATTCCAATGCTTCCT
>ENA-OWPI01002536-OWPI01002536.1-marine-metagenome-genome-assembly--contig:-NODE-2536-length-16940-cov-6.423116_pt1 | contig 16940 bp, 17 predicted proteins | sample MGYA00238138_ERZ651775 | MGnify/ENA primary metagenome ERZ651775 (study PRJEB26906, sample SAMN06265043) | marine metagenome | isolation source: Helgoland LTER site | place: Germany:Helgoland, sampling...
AAAGAGATGAAAATTACATTTGATGATTGGATTTTTAAACAAGATGATAGGGTTGCAATTAATAGAGCGACTATGACTAAGTTTGGAATTAAAGTTGCTGAATTAACAGTAGTATTTGTTAAAGATTAATAGTCTATTTTTTTCATTCCTTTAGCAACTAGTTTGAAATACATGCTACTGGGCAATATTTGAAGAAACTTTAAAAAATATGTAAATGCTTTTGGAAAATGTATTTCAAATGTTTTCTTTATAGTTAGACCTTTATAGATTTCGTTTGCTGCAAATTCTGGAGATTTTATCATTGGCATTGGAAAATCATTTTGATCTGTCATTGGTGTTTTAATAAAACCAGGACTTATTAATGATACTCTTACATTTTTTTTTAACATGTCGAAATTTAAGCTTTCAGCAAAGCTAGTAAGAGCAGCTTTTGATGCACAATATGCACCTGCAGCAGGTAAACCTCTATATCCTGCAACTGAAGAAATTATAGAAATTTGGCCACTTTTTTTTTCAGAAAAATATTCGTAGATAGAATTTATAGAATTCATAGTTCCAAAATAATTTACTTCCATAATTTCTCTTATTTTTTTTAAATTAAATGTTTTTTCTGATTTTGGATCATGCATTCCAGTACCAAAGACACAAATATCTATATTTTTAAATTGCTCTAATATTTTTTTAGCTACTGTTTTGCAATTTTCAATTTCAGTTACATCTAGTGGAAAGGGGTATATATTTTGATTAATTTGTTTAAGTTCATTTAATAAATTTTCTCGTCTAGCTGAAGCTGCAACAATCCATCCGTTTTCAGCAAATTTGATAGCTAGCGCCTTACCGATTCCACTACTAGCTCCTGTAATCCAAATAATTTTTTTATCTTCCATGATTTATTGTATAATAGATACATGTTAAAAAACAAATTTTTATCATTCATACTTTTTTTTATTATTACTTTTTCAGCGTCATTTGTTGGGGGTTTGGTATCAATAAGCTATAAAGAACCTTGGTATTCTCAGCTTATAAAATCAAATTTTAATCCACCAGATTGGGTATTCGCACCTGTTTGGACAACATTATATTTGATGATGACACTAGCAATCTGGTTTTTTTGGCATTCAAAAAATCGAGATATAAACACAGTTTATATTTATTTCATTCACATAGTTTTTAATACAACTTGGAGTATTGTATTCTTTGGATTACATCAAATATTTTTAGCATTGCTTGTATTAATAATTTTAATTTCCTTGATAATTATTCTTATTATAAGATTTAAACGTGTCAATTTTGTAAGTTATTATTTAATGATTCCCTATTTACTTTGGTGTAGCTATGCACTATTTCTGAATTTTAACTTATTAATATTAAATTAAATGGATGATGTTGTAATAGTTGGTGGTGGAATTATCGGAGCTGCATCAGCTTATTTTTTATCTAAAGAAGGCAGAAAAGTAAAAGTAATCGAAAGAGATCCAACTTATAAATCTGCTTCTTTTCCACTTTCATTAGGTGGTTTTAGAAGACAATTCTTTCAAAAAGAAAATATTTTATTGGGAAAATTTGCAAGAGAATTTATTTTTCAAATACCTGAATTACTTAAAACAGAAAAAAATCCCAATCCAACTGCAAGTATGGTAACTAATGGTTATTTATTAATGTTTGGACCTGAGCATGCTGAGGAGCAATACAAAGCTTTAGAAAATCATAAAGCTTGTGAAGCTGGAACAAAAAATATTAAGGGATCTGAATTATCAAAAGTTTTTCCATATATAAATAATGAAGGCATTGAAACTGCAACCTTTACTGACAATCAAAGTGAAGGATGGATTGATCCTTTCATGTTTCATAGCGCATTAAAAAGCAAAGCTATAGAGCTTGGAGCTGAATTTATAAAAGGAGAAGTTAAAACTCTTTCAGAAATAAAAGCTAAAACAATTATTTCAGCTGCTGGATGTTGGACTAAAGAACTTTTAGAAGATATTCCAGTTGAACCTCAAAAACACACTGTGTTCAGAGTTAAGTGTCCAAAACACATTCCGGAAATGCCTTTGACTGGAGATTTAACAACAGGTGTTTATTGGAGACCAGAAGGAAAAGAATATTTAGCGGGCTCACCTAAATCTGTTTTTGATGCGAGTGACCTTGAGCCGGCATGGGATGATTTTGAAGAACTTGTTTGGCCTGCTTTAGCACATAGAATTCCAGCAATGGAGGAATTAAAATTAACTGGAGGATGGGCTGGTTACTATGATTGTAATAGACTAGACAATAATGCTGTTGTGGGAAAGCATCCGAAGTTTGAAAATGTTTATTTAGCTACAGGATTTACTGGCAGAGGTCTAATGCAAGCACCAGGAATTGGAAGAGCATTAACAGAACTGATAACTACAGGAGCATATCAGTCAATTGATATTTCTAACATGGCAGTTGAAAGAGTTTTGGGTAAGAATGCTCGACCTGAACCTTACGTTCTTTAAAGTCAACTAAATTTATGAAGCTACATATTGGTGGTAAAGAAAAAAAAGAAGGGTGGAGCATTCTTAATATTCAAAAAAATAAGGATGTAGATTTTGTTGGTGATATATCTGATCTTTCACAATTTAACGATAATTCAATAAATGAAATTTATGCAAGTCATGTGTTTGAACATATAAAGTTTAAAGATACAAAAAAAACTTTGCTTGGAATTAAAAGAGTTCTTGTAGACAAAGGCAAATTTTATATTTCAGTACCTGATATGGATGTATTGTGTAAAATATTAATAGATAAACAAAAAGATCCAACAGTAAAGATTCATGCATTAAAAATGATGTTTGGTGGCCAAACTGATGAATACGATTTTCATTATTTTGGCTATAATTTTGATCTACTTAACGGTTTGCTTAAAAATGTTGGTTTTAAAAATATTGAAAAAGTAAAAACATTTTCACTTTTTAATGACACTAGTGATTTTGCTCCATATGGAGAACCAATTAGCCTTAATTTAATCGCAATAAAGTAGCTGAATTACGTTCCACAGAAAGTTTGATAATCTTTATTTGATTTAGATGCAAATTGAAAATTAATTAAATTTTCTTGCTCAATATAAGGTTTGCTCACAATATTTAAGAGTTGATTAATAAGTTTAAGATTTCCATCATTTGCCTTAGCAAGAGCCTCTTCAACTATATGATTTCTTGGAATTACAAGAGGATTAACACCTCTCATTAAATTTATATATTTTTCAGGACTGTTGTTATTTGTTTTCAATCTCTCTTGCCATCTTTTCTTCCAGTTGAGAAAATCATTATTTTTATAATTATCATTATTTTCAATTGTTAAATTCATTAAATGACAAAATGTATTTGTGTAATCAACTTTATTTTGGTGCATCCAAGTCAACAAATCTAAAATTAGTAATTTATCTTTTTCATCTGCTCCAAATAAACCTAATTTATCTCTCATCATATTGAGCCATTTTTCTTCATATTTTTTTTCGAAAGAATTAATAACTTCCGTTGCTATTTTTACTGCTTCATCCTGATTTTTATCTATTAATGGTATTAAACATTCTGCAAATCTTGAAAGATTCCATTTAGTGATCATAGGTTGATTGCAATAAGCATATCTCCCAGTTTGATCGATTGAACTAAACACAGTTTTTGGATCATAAGTATCCATAAAAGCACAGGGTCCATAATCAATTGTCTCACCAGAAATACTCATGTTATCTGTATTCATTACACCATGAATGAAACCAACTCTCATCCAATTAACCACAAGATCAATCTGTTTATCTAAAACAATTTTTAAAAGATCTATTGCTTTATTTTTTGAGTTTTTGATATTTGGATAATGTCTATTAATTACATAGTTTAATAAGATTTCTAGCTCATCTTTTTTTTCTCTAGCAGCAATATATTGAAAAGTTCCAACTCTAATATGACTTAATGCAACTCTTGTAAGTAATGCTCCTTGTAGGGGCGTTTCTCTAATTACTTCTTCTCCTGTTTTAACAACTGCTAAACTTCTTGTTGTAGGTATATTAAGTTTATGCATTGCTTCACTAATAATATACTCTCTTAACATTGGACCTAAAGCAGCTCTACCATCACCATTTCTTGAAAAAGCAGTTTTTCCAGATCCTTTAAATTGAATGTCATATCTATCTTTTTTCTTTGATAAATGTTCACCAATCAAAACTGCTCTACCATCACCTAACATTGTGAAATGACCAAACTGATGACCTGCGTATGCTTGGGCAATACTATTGCTTCCTTCAGGAAGTGAATTTCCTGAGAGTTGTTTTGAAATTTGTTCGTTATTTAAATTCGAAAAATCGAGATTTAATTCGTCTGCAAGATTTTTATTTAAAATAATTAATTCAGGATTTTTAACTGGTATAGGATTTATATTCTCTTTAAATGAGTCTGGTAATTTGTAATAAGTATTATCAAAACACCATCCAATGGTCATTAGATTTAACTAACTTCTGCTTGATGTTCTTTTGGTTTAACTTCAGTTTTGAATTGGTTTGAAATTTTTTGAACCTGTACAGAGGAAACTTTATATTCTGCACACATTGTTTCTTCATCTTTACCATGTCCAGTTACCATATTTACCATATGTTCTGGGAAGTGGAATGTAGTAAAGACAATTCCTTCTTTAACTTTATCAGTAACTTCAACTTTTAAGGCAACTTCACCTCTACCTGAATATAATCTTCCAATATCACCTGTGTTTAAATCTCTTTCCTTTGCATCTTTTGGATGTATCAACAAAATATCTTCATCAACAATATTAATATTATTAGTTCTTCTAGTCATTGTTGCGGCATTGTAATGTTGTAATACTCTGCTGGTCGTTAATATTAATGGATAGTTTTTTTGGTTGTTTGTAACTTCAGTAGACTCTTTCCAATCAAAACTTTTTAGTCGACCTCTGCCTAATTTAAATTCTTCTGTATGTAATATTTGTGTATCTGTACCATCCTCTTTTACAGGCCATTGTAACCCTAACTTTCCTAATCTTTCTCGAGTTATACCTTTGAAAAAAGGTACTATATCAGCAATTTCTGCAAGCACTTGATCAGCATCATAGTCTGGCTGGTCAAATCCTAGTTTTTGCATCATGTCAGTTACTATAACTCCATCAGGTTTCGTTCCTGGTAGTGGAGGAACTGCTCTATTAACTCTTTGCACTCTTCTTTCTGTATTAGTAAATGTTCCATCTTTTTCTAAGAATGTAGTTCCTGGTAAAACAACAGTAGCAAGTTTTGCTGTTTCACTCATAAATATTTCTTGTACTACTAATAATTCTAATGAATTCATAGCGTCTACTACATGCGCACTATTTGGATCAGTTTGAACAATGTCTTCTCCAATAATCCAAATTCCTTTTATTTCTTTTTTAATAGCAGCATCAAACATTTGAGGAATTTTCAATCCAGCTTTAGTTGGATGTGTTACACCATATTTTTCTGAGTAAAATTTTTGATTTTTTTCATCTGCAACTTCAAAATATCCAGCCCCTTGATGTGGTTGGCAACCCATATCAGCTGCACCTTGAACATTGTTTTGACCTCTTAAAGGATTAACTCCAACTCCTTTTCTCCCAATATTTCCTGTGATCATTGCAAGGTCAGCAATTAACATTACAGTTTTTGAACCTTGTTCATGTTCAGTCACTCCTAAACCATGGAACTCCATAGAGTTTTTTGCTGTTGCATAAGCTATTGCAGCTTCTTTAACTAGTTGTTTATCAACTCCAGCAACTTTTGCTAAATGATCAACATCTTGTCTCTCAATTTCTTTAAGGAAATTATCAAATCCTTCAGTTCTGTCTCTTATAAAATCTTCATTATATAATTTAGATTTAATTATAAAATGTAACATCATATTAAGTACTGCAACATTAGTTCCTGGTCTTAATTTAATGTGATAGTCAGCAAGTTTTGCAAGTTCAGTTGTAATTGGATCTAAAACTATAAGCTTTTTACCTTTCATAACCTGTTGTTTGATCTTAGCTCCTGTAACGGGGTGGGCATTTGTTGGGTTTGCTCCAATTACTAAAAATAGATCTGCATGATAAATATCTTCAGTTGAATTTGTTGCGGCACCTGTACCAAATGTTTGCTGCATTCCCCAAGCAGTAGGTGAGTGACAAATTCTTGCACAACAATCAACACTGTTTGTACCTACAGCTGCTCTTATCATTTTTTGAAAAACATAATTTTCTTCATTAGTACATCTTGCTGATGAAATTCCAGCAAATGCGTCTGGACCATGATCTTTAACAATTCTTTGCATTTCTTTTTTAATAAAATCATAAGCTTCATCCCAACTAGCTTCTTCAAATTTACCATTTTTTTTAATTAAAGGTGTTTTTAATCTGTCTGGATGGTCATAAAAACCAAATGCGTATCTTCCTTTAATACAAGTATGACCAGCATTTACTTCAGTTTGTTTTGGTGTATCTATTGCTACAACTTTATTGTCTTTAATTGATGCTTCTAAATTACAACCCACTCCACAATAAGAACAAGTAGTCCTAACTTTTTTATCTACAGCAGCTGATTTAGATTGAAAAACATCTGAAATTGCATCAGTTGGACATGTATGTGCACAAGCTCCACAAGATACACATGATGAGTCTCCAAACATCATATCATTATCTGTTGTTATTCTAGACTCAAATCCTCTACCAGACATTGTTAATACAAAAGACCCTTGTATTTCATCACATGCTCTTACGCATCTTCCGCAATTGATACAGTTATCTAAGTTCATTCTCATATAATCGTGAGAAGTATCTCTTGGAATACCTTTGTGTTGTTTTGGGTTGTTATATCTGTGATCTGAAATACCTAAATCATTTGCAACTGTTTGAAGTTCACAGTTATTATTAACTTCACATGTGTCACATTCCATTGGATGGTCACTTAAAACCAATTCTACAATATTTTTTCTTAAATTATGAAGATTCTCATTTGAAGTAAAAATATGTTGATTTTCAGCTACTGGAGTATGACAAGATGCTACTACTTTAGTCGGACCATCTTTTTCTAATGCCACCTCAACAGAACAAACTCTACACGCACCATAAGGGGCTAGGTTTGGATCATCACAAAGCGTTGGAACTTTTTTTTCTCCAACATAACTTTTAACAAATTTTAAAATAGAAGTATGATTTGCACCAATTTCATAGGGCTTACCATCTATATAAGCAATTTTTCTTTTTTCAGAACTCATTAATTATCTTTTACCATATCACTTTTCATTTCATCACCAAAATATTTTAAGATGTTCATAATAGGGGTGGGTATTGCCCCACAAAGAGCACATAAACAGCCTTTTTGCATGGTGACTAATAATTCATTTAGTAATTTAAGTGGAATTTTAGCTGTTTTCTTTTTTGCTTGATCAAACATTTCCTTACCTCTGTAAGATCCAAGTCTACCTGGAAAACATTTACCACAAGACTCTTCAGCAGAAAATTCAAATAAATGATGAATATATTCAGTCATAGGAAAATCTTTTGGAATACTTACAACACTGGCATGACCTAACATAAAACCTTTAGAAGTGAATTCTTGAAAATCTAAGTTTAAGTTATCTATTTCAGAAATAGGTACTACACCTCCTAAAGGACCACCAATTTGAAATGCTTTAATTTCCTCTGTGTAACCTCCACCAATTTCATTAAATATTGTTTTCATTGGAGTGCCCATATCAATTTCATAAACACCAGGATTTTTAAAAAAACTATCTAGACAAACTAATTTTGTTCCTGCTGATTTTTTATTTCCAATAGCAGCAAATTTATCTGCACCATTAATTAAAATTCCAGAGGCTGCCGCTAAAGTTTCAACATTGTTTACTACAGTAGGTTTTTTATAAAGTCCTTCCGTTACAGGAAAAGGAGGTCTTACATCTACTTCAGCTCTTCTACCTTCTATAGATGCAATCAATGCAGTTTCTTCACCACAAATATAGGCACCTTGACCAATACAAATATTTAAATCAAAAGAAAAATCTGTTCCCAAAATATTTTCACCCAATAAACCAGATTTTTTTAATTCATTAATACATCCGTTGATTGCTTCAATAGATTTTGGATATTCACCCCTAATATATAAAACTCCCTCGTTACTTCCAATTACATAACCACAAATTACCATTCCAAATAAAACTTTAAGTGGCTGATCTTCTAATAAATATCTATCTGAAAAGGCTCCAGAGTCACCTTCATCAGCATTACAAATTACGTATTTTTTTTCTGATTGAGCTTTACTGCAAAAATCCCATTTCATACCTGTTGGAAACCCAGCTCCACCTCTTCCTGTTAAATTTGAATCAAGTAAAGTTTTTACTATTTCTTTTTTATTAGTTTTTAAAAATTGAGTTAAATATTTTTGAAATGAATCTACTGAAGATAAACTTTCATCCATTAAAAAGCTTGTAGTTGCATAGCTTTTTGAAAAAAATTTTTCTTGTTTGATATTTTCACCTTTAAGAATTTGATCTATTTTTTCAATATCTTTTCCAGCATAGTTTTCACCATCATAATGGAATGCATTATTTTCATAACAATGCCCTAGGCAGAACATTTCTCCAACTTTATCATTACCAAGTTTTTCTTTTAATTTATCTTTTAATTTTTCTTGAGTTCCAGCACACATGCAAGCGCTACCATTGCAAACAAAAGCTTTTTTTTCTCTGTGAGAAGGTCTTAAAAATTCATAGAAGCTTTCTGCACCATGAATAGTTGAAACACCTAAATTGTATTCTTTAGCAATTTCAGAAATATCTTTTGGAGACTCACTAAGAATATTTTCAGACATCTTTTTAAATAAGTTGTCTTTTAGACCAATTCTACCAGATAAATTACTTATATTTTTAGACACCTCAAAATTCCTTTTCTTAACTCACAATAACTTTTTGGTTATTTGTGTAAATATTAAAACTATCATCTTTTACGAAACCAACCAAGGTCATGTCAAATTTATTCGCTAGATCAATCGCAAGGCTAGTTGGCGCACCCACACCTATCATTAATCCAATATTTGTCATCAATACTTTTTGTACTAATTCAAAGTTTAAACGACCAGAACATGTCACAAATTGATCATTAGGCTTTAAAATATCTTTTAGCAAAGAGTCTCCAATCATTTTATCTAATGCATTGTGTCTTCCAACATCTTCTCTTAATGATATTAATTTTCCATCAGAAGAGAATAATCCACTAGCATGAATACCCCCAGTTTTTGAAAATTCAGATTGATTCTTTCTAAGAGTTGTTGGTGATTCAATAATGACATCTTTAGTTAATTTAGGATTTGATTTTGGTGTTTTATCTTTTTTTACAATTTCAAGTGCATCTAAAGATGATTTACCACATACGCCACAAGATGAATTGGTCAAAAAATCTCTTTTTATTTTTGAAATATTGATATTTTCAGAATTATTTAATGTAACCAATATTTTATTTTGTATCTTGTATTGACCAACTTTTTCACCGTAGCTTTCTATACTTTTGATGTCTTTTATGTTTTGAATTATTTGCTCATTGAATAAAAAGCCTCTAACTAAATCTTCATCATGACCTGGTGTTCTCATAGTTATAGATAAGCTTTTTGTTAACCATTCATCTTTTTCTTTATATTTTAAGGAAATCTCTAAAGGTTCTTCGATGGATATTAAATCTTCAATATTCTCAAATTTATTCTTTATAAATTTTGTAACTTTGTATTTTGAATTCATATTATTATTTAAGTGGATATTTTTTTTTTAATATTAATTTATTAATAAATATTGCTAATAAAATAATAATTATACATCCAGTAATAACTGGAAAAATTAAATAATCATAAGAGACACTTCCTATTATTACCAGTATAGGGTTTCCACCAGCAGGAGGGTGCACTACATTGAGCAAAATCATTAAAAAAATTCCTATACCAACAGCAAATGCAATACTTATATAAATTGGCAATGGTATTAAGTTTACAAAAAAAACACCAACGCTTGCAGATACAAGATGACCAAAAAAAACATTCTTTGGTTGTGCAAATGGACTTTCAGGAAAACCAAATAACAAAACCATAGAGGACCCAAAAGATGCTGCAATAAATAAACCAAATGGACTTTTGTAAGTTAGAATAGCTAATATTCCAATTGTAAGTGTTGAAAAGAAACCTGCAATAAAAGCTTTTTTCAAAAGTTTTTTTTTCAATTTAGTCATTAATAGCTTTTAAGAGAGTTCGCACAGGAAGAAGCAAGCATTCTTTTCTGGACTCATGTTTTTTATCAAAGAGTTCTTTAAAATTATTCCATTTTTTTTCTAAAGTGAATTTAGTATTTTCAAATATCTTTTCACAAGATGCTATGAAGTTTTTAATTTCATCTAAATTTTCATTTTTTACACTCTGTGAAAGTAGGCTTACTGATGCTTGGCAGTAGACACATGACTTACATTGATAACCCATATCAATTATTTTATTATTTTTAATTACGAGACTAATTTCCATTTCATCTCCACATATGGGATTTTTATTTTTTGATTTATGGGTGTAATTATCAATTACTCTGTTGTTCTCAGTATTTGAGGCTATTTCTAAAATCTTTAAATCCATATTATTTCTTTAAAACGATTATTAATGTTTTATATTTTCTTTGATGGATCATAACAAGATTTTAGGTGTTGTACTAGCAGGCGGAAAGTCCAAAAGATTTGGTGAGGATAAATCTCAAGTAAAATTACATGGAAAAATATTAATTGATTATATTCTATCTGAAATAATGGATCAATTTAATGAAATTTTGGTTGTAACAAACAATCCAATTAGATTTAAAGACTCAAGCAAGATATTAACTACAAAAGATTTTGAAGAGGGGTTAGGACCTTTAGGTGGTATTTTGACAGCCATGAAATGGATAAAAGATCAAAAAAAAGATTATGAATGGATTTCAACGTTTCCTTCAGACACACCTTTTTTTACAAATAAAGAATTGAAAATTTTTTATGAAAATATTGATATTAAAAAAAGTAAATTATTTTTTATTAAAAATAAAGAAACAAGACATAATATATTTGGACTCTGGTCTTTAGATTTATTAAAAAAACTGGAGACAGATCTTCAAAAAGGAGAGAGAAAAGTGGAAGTATGGGCTGATACTGTTGGAGTGGAAACAATTAATATTGAATATGAGAAAAGAGACCCCTTTTTTAACATTAATACTAAAGAAGATTTAGAAAAAGCTTATAAGATAATGGAAAATGATTAGTTATAAAAAATCAAGAAACATACTTAAAAAATCAAAAATTAAAATAGATAATGAAATTTTAAAAACTGATAGTTGCATTAATAGAGTTTCAGCAGAGAATATTTTTTCAAAAGTAAATAATCCTGCAGCAAATAATGCTGCTTTTGATGGATATGTGATAAATTCAAAAGATACCAAAAGTTTAAATAGAAAAAAAAATAAATTATTTAAGATTTTAGGAACAATTGCAGCTGGGGATAAATCAATAAAAAAAAAATTTAAAAAATTTCAAACTTTTGAAATAATGACAGGTTCAATTATACCAAAAGGTTTTGATACAATTATACCAGTTGAGCAAGTTGTTTTTTACCCAAATAAAAAAAAACCAGAATATATTGTCATTGATAAGAAAATCAAAAAATATCAGCACATAAGATTCAAAGGTACTGATTTTAAAAAGAATGATTTACTAGTTAAAAAAGGAACTATTTTACAATCAGGTCATATTTTGGCTTTTAAATCTTTAGGGATTAACTCAATAAAAGTAAAAAAAAAACCAAATATATTATTTTTTTCAACAGGTAACGAAATATCTAATAAAGACAAGATTCCAGAATGGAAAGTTAGAAATTCAAATAGTTATTACATACAATCTTTAAACAATAATTTCCTATTTAATTTTAAAAATGGAGGAATACTAAGAGACAAACATGAAATTAAATTTGAAAAAATAATTAAAAAATCATTTAATTCAAAGATTGATATTATTCTTACGTCTGGTGCAGTATCAGCTGGAAAATTTGATTTTATTCCTAGTGTTGTTAAAAAGTTTAAACTTTCAAATTATTTTAAAGGTGTTCAAATAAGACCTGGTAAACCAATTTTATTTGCTAAATTAAAAAGCAAAAACAAAGTCATCTTTGGTCTTCCAGGAAATCCGATCTCCTCTGCTGCATGTTTTAGGTTTTTTGTTTATCCATATCTACAAGAGATATTAGAAATTTCAGAGGAAAAACCTTTAAAAGCAATTTTAAAAAACCAATTTATAAAAAAAAAGAATTTTACAAGATTCGTTAAAAGTAAATTTAATACAACTAAAAATGGTAAAATTGAAACTGAAATTTTGAAAGGGCAAGAGTCTTTTAGAATTCAATCATTTGTAAAATCAAATATTTGGACTTTGTTACCCTCAGGTAAATCTAAATTTAAAAAAGGTGATATTGTTGATTGTTATTTCCCAAATCATTCTCAAAAGATTTTAATCTAGTTAGAGTAATTTTTGTTGTAGTTCAAACTAATTAGAATTAAACATCTGAATATGATTGAGCTTAAAAATGAAAAAATAGCTGTACCTGTTGTTTTATTTGCCGGTCTTCTATGGTCCTTTGGCCCATTAGTTGTAAGATACATGAGTGACCCTCACATGGTACCTTGGCAATATATTTTTGGAAGAGGTTTGACAATTTTTATTATTTTAAATTTATATTTGTATTTTGAAGAGGGAATAAATTTTTATAAAAATTATAAAAAAGTAGGTAAATCTGGACTTGTTGGTGGAATAGGGCTTGGAATAGCAATGATTTCTTTTATTTATTCAATCACCAATACTTCTGCGGCCATTACTCTTTTATGCTTGGCTGCTATGCCTTTTTTTACTGCTTTATTGGCTTTCTTATTTTTAAAAGAAAAAATTTCATTAAATGTTTGGATATCAATAATTATTGCCACCATAGGAATTATTATAATGGCTGTAGGAAATACTGAAAAAAATTCTTTAATAGGATTTGTTTTTGGAATCACGTCATCTATAGGTTTTTCTATATTTTCAGTAACTCTCAGATGGAGAAAAGAAACTCCTAAATTTACTACTGTTGCAGTTGCTGGCTTATTTTGCTTTTTAATAGCCACGATAATGATTTTAGCTAAAGGCCAACCATTTTTTGCTACAAGTTATAATAGCGCAATGTTTTCATTACACGGAACCATAGTATGTTTGGGCCTTATTTTATATTCGATTGGATCAAAAGCTATTCCAGCCGCTGAACTAACTTTATTATCTTTGACTGAAGTTATTGGTGGAATTTTTTGGGTATGGTTGCCACTTTTTGGTATAAATGAAGTTCCATCAACAAACACAATTGTTGGTGGTTTTTTTCTTTTTGTGTCACTAATTTATTACAGTCTTATTATGCGATGGAATAAAAGATACATTGCTTTAAATTAAAATTTTAAATATTTATGGAACGACCTGATTTTTTTACATTAAAAAATGGTGAAAAAGTTAAACTTCCTTTTTCAAATAAAGAATATGATCAAAGAGTAAGTAAACTTAGATCTGTAATGGATAAAAATAATCTTGATATGATTATTTTAACTTCAATGCACAACATTGCTTACTATACTGGTTTTATTTATTGTTCTTTTGGTAGACCTTATGGGTGTATTATAACTAGTAAAAAAATATCAACTATTTCAGCTAACATAGATGCAAGTCAACCTTGGAGAAGATCACATTGTGATAATGTTATTTATACTGATTGGAAAAGAGACAATTTTTTAAAAGCGATAGTATCAATTATTGGAAGAGACGATCCTCCAAAAAATATTGGAATTGAAAATGATCATGTAACTTTAGAAATGAGTGAAAAAATTAGATCAATTTTTACGTTTTCAGTTTTTAGTGATATTTCAAAAGAACTTATGAAACTCAGAATGATAAAATCCAAAGAAGAAATTGATATTATAAAAAATGGTGCAAGAATTGCAGATATTGGTGGATATGAGATTTTAAAAAATATTAAAGAAGGGGCTACAGAATTAGAAATTGCAATTTCTGGAAGAGATAAGATGGAAAGAGAAATTGCAAAAACTTATCCTAATGCTGAATACATGGATACTTGGGTCTGGTTTCAATCTGGAATTAATACTGATGGTGCACATAACCCAAAAACAAATCGTAAATTAGTAAATGGTGATATTTTATCTTTAAATACTTTTCCAATGATTTCAGGATATTATACTGCTCTTGAAAGAACTTTATTTTTAAATTCTGTAGATGATCAATCTTTAAAAGCTTGGGAAGCTAATGTAAAAGTTCATAAACGAGGTTTAGAGTTAATTAAACCTGGGGTTAAATGTTCAGATATTTGTAATGAGTTAAATGAATTATTTGCTGAGCTTGGATATTTACAATATAGAACTTTTGGTTATGGACATTCTTTTGGAGTTCTTTCACATTTTTATGGAAGAGAGTCAGGATTAGAACTTAGAGAAGATATTGACACAGTTTTAGAGGAGAATATGGTTATTTCAATGGAACCAATGATTTTAATTCCAGATGGAATAGCGGGTGCAGGTGGTTATAGAGAACATGATATTTTAGTAATCGGTAAGAATAATTCAGAAAATATTACAAAGTTTCCATTTGGGCCAGAACATAATATTATTAAAAAATAAGATGAGCAAAAATAAAGTTATAGTAAATAGTTGGAATGAATGGGATCCACTTAAACATGTTATAGTTGGTAGGGCAGATGGAACTTGTATACCTGCCCCAGAACCTGCATTAGATGCAAAAGTTCCAGAAGATTCAGATATGAGAGGACAATTTGGTCCAAGAACTAAAGATACAGTTGATAAGGCAAATCAACTTTTAGATGACTTTTCTAATATGTTAATAAAAAGAGGCATAAAAGTAGATAGACCTACTCCAATTGATTTTAATCAAAAAACCTCAACACCCGACTGGGAAGCAGAAACTATGTTTGGCTGTATGCCTCCAAGAGATGTTTTGCTTACTGTTGGTAACGAAATATTAGAAGCAACAATGAGCTATAGATGCCGATGGTTTGAATATTTATGTTATCGACCACTTTTAAAGGATTATTATAATAACGACCCTAATATGAGACATGAGTCAGCACCTAAACCAAGACTTACTGATGCTGATTATCGTAAAGATTATTTATCTGATAAAATTGGAATTCAAAAAAGACTAAAGTGGACAGAAGATAAATTTTTTGTAACGACAGAGGAAGAACCTTTATTTGATGCTGCTGATGTATTGAGATTTGGAAAAGATCTGGTAGTTCAACATGGTTTTACCACAAACTTAAAAGGTATTGATTGGTTAAAGAGGCACTACAAAAATCACAGGGTTCATGCAGTAAATTTTCCTGGTGACCCTTACCCAATTCATATTGATGCAACATTCACACCAATTAAAGAGGGTTTGATTATAAACAATCCTCAAAGAAGATTACCGAAAGAACAAAGAAAATTATTTGAAAATAATGGATGGGAGATAATTGATGCTGCTCAACCAGCGCATAATGAACCACCAGCGCTTTGTTATTCGTCTGTTTGGCTTTCAATGAATATTTTGATCTTAGATCCAAAAACAGTTTGTGTAGAAAAAAGTGAAAAGTACCAAGCAGAACAACTTGATAAACTTGGTATGGAAGTTATTCCAGTAGAGCTAAGAGACGCTTATGCATTTGGTGGAGGACTTCATTGCTGTACCGCAGATGTTTATAGAGAAGGTGATTTAAAAGATTATTTTCCTAAACAATAAATTAACTTGGGTTTTGTTTTAAAAACTCAATAAAGTTTACAACTTCATTATATTTTTCATCTGGGATGTCTTTATAGCTTGAATTAAATTTTGTTTTTATACAAATTGCAACATGGGCATATGGATTTCTACCTTTTGGATGATTAGGATGGTCTGGGAGTTGCCCTACCAAATAATCACCAGCTTCCTGAATAATTTTCCAGAGTTTACTTGCGTTTTCTTTGTGCATTAATAAGTACCCGTTTTCGACGAACCTTTATAAAAAATTTCTTTAAGATAATCATTTTCTTGTTTTTTTATTTTAAGATCGAATTTATTCATTAAGGATTTCGGTCTTTCAATTTTTTCATGGAAATTAAAATTATCTTCACCTCTTGCTAACTGAACGCTATTTTTTCCTAAAACTTGTTTAACATTAGTTCCTATATAGCTTTGAATAACAAAGCCTATTCTTCGGTCATTACTTTTATTTAAATCAGAACCGTGAACTACGGTTGGATGATGAAGCGACATTTGACCTGCTTCTAATATTAAAGGAGTAGTTTTTTCTTTTGGTACGTTATTAACTGTTTGACCTCTGGTTAATAAATTACCTTCAGCGATAGTAGAAGCAGCAAAACACAGAAAAGCTTATCCTTTAGACCCAGACAAAACTTTAGTTTATCACTATAAAAAAGATGATTGGCAAGCGTGGGCTAACCCTATGACTAGCGCAATTCTAGATGACATAGTCATGCTTGAGAAAATGAAGCTTGCAGATATGGCTGCATTGGATGGTGCCATCTCAAATGTCAGGCTTTGGACGGTTGGTGATTTAGATCATAAAATTATTCCTACAAAAACTGTGATTAACAAGCTTAGAGACATTCTTGCTAGTAATGTTGGTGGCGGTACTATGGATTTAGTGTGGGGGCCAGAACTTGACTTTAAAGAAAGTAATACTCAGGTATTTAAATTCTTAGGCAGTGAAAAGTACCAACCAGTATTAAACAGCGTTTATGCCGGATTGGGAATTCCACCTACTTTAACAGGTCTTGCGGGAAATGGTGGTGGATACACCAATAACTTCGTGTCACTAAAAACTTTGATTGAAAGATTAGAGTATGGTAGAAATCTTCTGG
>ENA-OWPI01002544-OWPI01002544.1-marine-metagenome-genome-assembly--contig:-NODE-2544-length-16917-cov-7.149169_pt1 | contig 16917 bp, 8 predicted proteins | sample MGYA00238138_ERZ651775 | MGnify/ENA primary metagenome ERZ651775 (study PRJEB26906, sample SAMN06265043) | marine metagenome | isolation source: Helgoland LTER site | place: Germany:Helgoland, sampling...
AAAGCTTGCTTTTCTGCTTTGGAGCTGAACTCCATTTCCTTTACATCTTTGGGTTGATTGTACTTTTCTGGATTTTTTTCAATCCATTCCGACTTTTCTTTTTCTGTTGTGAAAACCGGAATCTCTGTCGTTTTTTGCGCATAGGATATACCCACAGCAAACACCGACAAAATCACGAGTGATTTTTTCATAGTTTGAAATTTAGTTAATAGTTTAATAGCGTTCTACTCTACGGAAAATCTAGCTGTTTTCCGTAAAAACACGAGTAATATAGTGTTTTTTTTTAAAACAGGCAGAATTAACAATTATTTAATTTCAAATTGACACATACCTCAGAAAGAAATATAGTACTCAATAAAGTTCAAAACGGATAAAGGATATCTCAAATCCACAAAATGAACTCAAGGATCAATTTTTTCAAAAACAGCCTCGAATTTTTTAAACTTTTTCACAGAAACCGTGATTTTTGATTCAGATGGAAGTTTTTTCTTTTTCCATCGGACAAACCTGTATCCTTCACTAGGAATAGCTTCAATGCTAATTGGTACATCACTGATGTAAAATCCTTTCCATATTTTTCCTTTTGGATAGATGGTATTTAACTTGATGATGCCTTTGGCATTATCTGTTTGACTGACTGTGACTTCTGTCACTTTTCCTGAAAGATTAAAATAATCGATCATATTTTGACGTAAAAAATCTGGTCGCTTGTGGGCATAATCCTTGATCCACTTTACCCTTTGTCCTTTTGGAATATATAACATTGAATCGGACCAACGATTGCGATCACGATTCACTTCAACTTCTATTCTTTCCGTAATTTCATCAACCAATCCCACGACATTTTCAGGCTCAAATCCCGAGTTTAAATAATCGCACATTCTATTAATCCATCTCAACCTAAAAGTCTTATTCTTCATAAGCCTTCCTAAAAAGAAAACCTTTCCTTTGTCCAAATAATATTTAAGTGACTTTTCTTTGTAGGTATACCATGAATCTTGATCATAACTAATCCATTTCCATTTCGACCCTAATTCTTTTGACTTCCAAAAACGAATGTTAACATTAATGTCCCTTGCACCACAGTACGTTTCGTTTACCCAATAGTCGATATAGCTATCAATATTGATTTGTTTACAAACTTCATTATAAACTGAGTCGGTGGTAATATCATTTTGAGCAATGTAAAACATGAGCTGATCGTACTCACTGATGTTACCTGAGACTATTTTGGCGTCTTCTGCAGTTAAAATGTCTACATCTTTTTCACCATAATTATTGTAAATAAAATCTTTTCCTTTTCTTTCCATTAAATTATATAGACCCCAATATTCTCCGTTTAGATATACTGATACTGGCTGATAGGCCTGCATGTCAATGTTTCCATTCATTTGTTTATTGACCTCATACAATAACTCGTTTTTAAAACGTTCTCCGACCCAAAGTTCTGGCACATTTCTTCCCGATGTAGCATCTGCACGAATCCATAATCCACTGAAACCATCAATGTTCTTATCTTGAAAAACGGGATAATTAAATCGATCTCCCTTACCGTCATCATTATTGGCAAAAAAAGCAAATGATTTTTTAGGTTGCCTTCTACTGGTTTTTCCGGCGATTCTTGTTTTGGCTGTTTTGGATAAGGACAAGTTGAATTCTCCTGCATCCGTGGTATCAAAATATTCAACATATGCAGGTACTTCAACACCCCTTTTTTCAAAATTTCGATAAATTCCTTTTTTCTTCCTCCACAAATCTTTAGGGTCAACAATTAATGAAACTACAGACAAAGTACTTTTTTCATCAATTAAAAAACTTCTATTGGTTATGACGTTAGGAAGAAACCCATCTTGAATCAAACACGTTCTTAAAACGGCACTTGAGTCTAATTTAATTACTTGATTATAAATAGGACTATTTCTAGTCGGTTCAGAACCATCTAGGGTGTAATGGATGTCGCCCTCGATTCCACAAGACAATGTAAGATCTTGACTGCCCGTATAAAAACCAGAAGGCATATTTATATCTACATTAATATTCTGTGTATTAAGCCGTAAACCTCCTTCGTTGTGTTCATTAGGCGAAGGCTTACTAAAAATAGCCAGCTGATCGCTATTGACTTTTATTTTTCCTAATGAATTATCTCTCTTTTGAACTGAATAATACACTTCATCAATCAGGACCGTATCGCGACCATATAAACCAATATAACCACCCTTCTTATTTAGAGAAAAAGAAATGTGTCTTTTGCCTTGTTCAGGATCATTATCAACCCAAAGTAATATAAACTCCTTCGATTCAACAGATGTCCATTTCTCACTATTACCAATTTCATGTTTGGTTGGTTCTTCAGGATCATCGGTTAAAAACATTCCCGATAACTGAATGGAGCTATCCGTTAAGTTATACAACTCTATCCAATCGTCATGTTCTCCAAACCCATCTGAATACCCCTTTGAATTTGAGGCAAGAACTTCATTAATTATTATACTTTTTTTCTGAGCCGATATTTGAAAAGTTAGGGCAAAGAGAAGAAATAGAAATATAAAGTGCTTGAGACTCATGATTAAAAAAATTTATAAGAATCTAAAATAGTAAAAAAAGCCCCCCTGCACAGCAGGAGGGTTTTAATATTGATTAAACCGCCTATTGTTAACCTCCAGTTAACCTAAATATAAAATAGCATTATTTCGAGACTAAAAATCTAGTTCTTGATAGTTTTCCATCAAAACGAGCTTCTAAGTAGTATAAACCTTCAGAGGATTTCTCAAGATTTATTACTTGCGTATTGAGTTCAATCATCCCATCAGATAATTTTCTTCCGTGCATGTCGTAAATAGTAAATTCACTGCCCAAAGGTAATCCCTGAATAAAAAATTGACCGTTATTTGGATTAGGGAATATTATTGCCGACAATGCATTGAATTCATTCAATTCAGCACAAGCATCAACAGTAATGGTTACCGATGAATAACCTGTACAACCATTCGAGTTTGTATAGCTGGCTTCAATAACATGCGTACCCACACCGGCTGCACTCGGATTAAAAGAAGTTCCTGAAATGCCACTTCCGGTAAATGAGGTTCCACTTGGAGACCCTGTTAATTGAACATTGGCATCATTTAAACAAACCATATTGTCAGTATCGCTCGTAGATACTGTTACCGTTGGATTTTCATATACTACTACAGTCTGAACAGAAGAGTTTGAACCAAATGAATTGGTCACTTCTAATTCAATAATATAAGTGCCTGGAGCATCATATGTATGACTTGGATTTTGACTTTCTGAGGTGTTCCCATCACCTAAATCCCACATCCATGCCGTAGGTTGTTCACTAGAAAAATCCGTTAAAACCAACTCTTCATTCAGGCAAAGTTCATATGAAGAAGGCGTAAATGATGCAACAGGAGGAATTCCCTGAGAGGCTTCACTGAAAAACACTTTAAAGTCATCAAAGTAAAAACCATCTTCTCTCACTCCCCCATCAGATTGTAATCTGAATCGAACATTAATCACTTGACCTAGATAATCACTCATGGAAATTTCTTCAAGAACCCAGTCCGAAAAAGCTCCCTCATAAACAGGCCCTCCCTCTGGCTGCACACTCCCATTAGCACTTGTGCCTGGCACAGTGTAGTTTCCACATTGACCTATCCATGAATTTCCGCCATCTGTTGAAACTTGAAATTGCACATAGTCATAGTCTGCCTCAATATCCCATTTCGCATAAAATGAAATCATTGCTGAAACCGCATTAGTTAAGTCAATTTGATTATCGTATGTGAAATTTTTGGTTTGGTTATTTGAATAATTCCCTGTAGGCGAATCCGTAAAAGATCTATTGGGAGAAACATAGGTGGCATTAGTGGTAGACCAATTCCCTGTCCAATCATTGGTATTACTTGCATCATCATAAACTTGCAGTGTTATCGCGCCATAAGTCTTAATGATCGTATCTCTTTTTACCCAAAGACCATTATCTGTTTTTATCACATATTTTATTTCATCGCCAAATTGGATTGCCGGATTTAATTCATATGAAATTTGACCATTTTGAGTTTCTAATACATTTAAGTTGTAGATCAATGGATTGCCAACTGAAGTAATATTTAATAATGGATCAATGGAAACAGTAACGGATCCAGACTCTCGTCCATATCTTTTGGCTTCATGATTAAAATCACCAATCAAGGCTGCAACAGATGATGGATCTGTATCTTTAACCACTACATAATTTCGAGACATATGAGATAAAACCAAATTTGGAAATACCATGTCTTTACATGTCGGCTCAATATCCGCAGAAGATGGCCAAAAAGATGTCCCAATCTCTGGCGTATGAGCGAAAATGGTATCTTTTTCACCTACACCAATATCAACTTTGTACATGTAATCATCAGAATCTCCCGAAGCAGGATACAAACCTGAGCTTTTGAAAGCGTCATACCCGTTTAGCTCTGTCATATGATTGGTATATTCCTGAAAATAATCATGGTGATCTGCGAATTCAGCATTAGTGGTTCCAATCGGAAAGAGAAGACTTGGCCCATAAGTATGTGAATTAAAAGCCATTTCGAAATCATAGGTCTCAACCAACCATTTCATGGCTTGTGTTTCAGGTTCTGAAAAAGGACCTGTTCCAGGATAAGTGTCGTTGTTCTGATTGAAACTTACTCCTGTTGTCCCCCAACCATAGGAATAATTTCGATTAAGGTCAATGCCATATCCACCGCGACGATTTTTTCGCCACATGCCCCCTCCGTTTGGATTGGTTTGTTCATTGTAAATATAGCCGTCGGGATTTAAACATGGAACGAAATACATTTGGGTATGATCCACCAAGTAGGTAACCTCATCATTTGTTCCATAATTCTCCAACAGATACCACATATAGAAAATGGTTTGAATCAAACTCATTGGCTCTCTCGCATGATGAATAGCCGTGTATAAAATATTGGGTTCTCCTGTTTCATTATCACTAGGATTGTCGGAAATTCGAACATGATATATCGGCCGATTTTCATGTGTTTCATATGTAGAAATAGGATCTTTTTGGGTAATTAAATTCGGATACTGAGCATACATGGCATCCAATTCATCCAGCATCTCATCGTATGTTAAATATCCACCCATAGAGCCAAGATTAAAATTGGAAGGTGTTTGAGGTGAAAAGGAACCCGTTCCCCCGCTTGAACCCGAGCAGTCTTCATTTTTAAGTATCACGTCATTTGGCTTATTCATTCGATTCACGTAAAACGCTTGTACATCATCAATTTGAATATCATAATTGTAACCGTAAGTATTCAAAATTTGAATCTCCTGCTCTGAAAAATCAGAAATAAAAAAAGTGCCCTTTTTTGATAATCCGTGGTCAGTTGGAACCCCTAGACTAGATAAACTGATTAATTCTTGTTCGTTCGCGAAAACTTTTACACGAGAATACTTCTGTGCGGTTGAAAGTTGAATAAACGCTAGAAAAATGGTTAATGTCAAAGTGAATTTCATAGTTGCTTGAGTTGTTTAAACAAAGAAAATAAAAACGGTCTGATTAAACAACAAACATGGCACATATCTTGTTCTATAAAAGCAACGAATATGAAAATCAGTAGTTTATATCATATAATCCTGATTATTCGTTGTAAATTAGCTAAACATGACTAAAGCCCTTATTTTTCTTGCTCTGTTCTGGAGCTCATTTGCTATGGGGCAAAATATTTGGATGACTCCCAATCAAGGCCAATGGGATTCACGGATAGATTACGCTGTAGATTTAGCTCAAGGAAAGCTCTATATTGAGGAAAACAGCATGTGCTTTTTTATGACTGACGCCATGTCCCATGAACATGAACATGAACATGTTCACGACATAGAACAAGTAGAATCCGGAATAAACTATCATGCCATAAAACAAAATTTTATTGGATCGCAAAATTCAATTCCTACGGTTAGTGGAAAATCTGATTTTTACAAAAACTATTTGATTGGCAACGACCCTCTTAAATGGAAGAATAAAGTCTTTTCATTTAACGAAGTTCTTTATCCAAACTTTTATGATGGAATTGATCTTATTTACCTAGGTCAGAGAGGACAGATAAGCTACAATTTCCTACTTGGACCAGAATCAAACACTGATCTCATCGCGTTTGATTTTGAAGGTGCTGATGCTGTTGACATTAAAGATGGGGAGCTCATAATTACACATAGGTTTGGTCAAATTATTCAATCTCATCCCAAGGCTTGGGAATTGGATGAAAACGGAAATAAAAAGAAGAATGTATTCGTGCAATATCAAATTAATAACAATATCATTTCCTTCAGTTTCCCAGAAGGATATGACTCATCGAAACAGCTATACATTGATCCCAGTTTGACATTTTCCACTTTTTCTGGATCGACAACAGACAATTGGGGTTTTACTGCAACTCCAGACATCTACGGAAATCTTTTTGGCGGGGGCATTGTTTTTGGATCAGGATACCCAGTAACAACTGGGGCATATGATAACACCTTTAATTCTGGTACAGGTTCTTTTCCAATGGATGTCGCAATATCCAAATACAATACAGATGGAACATCTTTATTGTATGCAACCTATGTTGGAGGAAGTGGGAATGAAACACCTCACAGTATAGTTTGTGCTGACAACGGAGAGCTGTTTATATACGGTATTACTTCCTCTACTGACTTCCCCATGGCAGGAAACCCGTTTGATAATAGTTTTAATGGCGGTCCATTCGAAAGTGAAAATTCTTTATCCTTTGATGGTACAGATATTTACATCGCTCGCTTAAGTGCCGATGGATCGAATCTTTTGGCATCCACTTATGTCGGAGGTTCTGATTCTGATGGATTAAACTCAGGAAACTTACATTACAATTACGGAGATCAATTTAGAGGAGAAATCACAGTTGACGGAAATGGAGACGTGTATGTCTCTAGTACTACATATTCCTCGGACTTCCCCGTAAACAACCCTGTTCAAAGTTTTTTAAATGGTTCTCAAGATGCCATTTTAATGAAACTTCCTCCAATGCTAAACACCCTGAGCTGGTGCACTTACTTTGGTGGTTCTGGTGTTGAAACTGGAAATGCTGTACAGGTTAACGATAACCTGGGTGCTGTCTGTATTGCCGGAGGGACAAATTCAAGCACATTACCGTTGAGTTCAGGGCATGACCTATCATTTAATGGAGGCCTGTCCGATGGATACGTGGCAAAATTCAATAGCACCACAGGTGCCGTGTCTTCAGGAACATTCATGGGCTTAGGGGAATATGACCAGGCCTACTTTGTTCAATTTGATGTTGATGATGCCATTTATGTTTATGGTCAAACAGAATCAGATTGGCCAATAACACCAGGTTGTTTTGGCTCGCCCAATTCTGGGCAATTTGTAAGAAAATATGATTCTAATCTGAACACGATTAATTGGACTACAATGATAGGAGCAGCCTCTGGACATGTAGAAATATCTCCAACCGCTTTTTTGGTTTCAGATTGCTATGATATTTATTTAGCTGGTTGGGGAGGAACTCTTAACTCAAGTGGACAAGCGTCATTTTCAACCACAAACGGCTTCTTGGTTACTAATGATGCTCATCAAAATCAAACCAACGGAAGCAATTTCTACATTGCTGTTCTTGATGAAAATGCTCAAAATCTAAAATATGCCACATTTATGGGTGGGATGAATAGCAGTTCAAACCATGTGGATGGTGGAACAAGCAGGTTTGATAAATCTGGTAGAATATATCACGCGGTATGTGCCGCTTGTGGAGGTAATAATTTTGGATTCACATCTACTTCTGGGAGCTATGCAGAAGAAAATTTAAGCCCTAATTGTAATATGGCTACATTCAAATTCGAGCTAAGTAGTATTGAGGCAGCTGCCGCACAACCGGCACCATTAATTTGTATCCCACAATCCGTTTTATTTTTAAATGACAGTCAAAATGGAAATGCTTATTTATGGGATTTTGGCGATGGTAATACTTCAACAGAAGAAGAGCCTATTTATCAATATACAGAACCCGGGTCATATGAAGTTCAATTAATAGTTTTCGATACAACGGGCTGCTACAGTTCTGACTCAGTTAGCTTAATTGTAGATATTGGTGCATTTAGCGGAGGAGTTGTCGACCCTATCACTCCTATTTGTCCTGGACAATCATATCAACTTGAGGCTTTTGGTGGGCAATTCTACGAATGGACCCCTTCAGGATTATTAGATGACCCCAGCTCTGCATCACCAACTGCCACAATAGATCAAACCACTACCTTTTCTGTAACGGTTTCAGATACTTGTGGTTCCGAAACATTACAGTTAACCTTAGAAGTGTACACCAATTCTGTATCCATTTCTCCGGACAATACTACCTGTATAGGCAACAGTGTCCAGCTCGAAGTTTTTGGGACTGGTTCTGTGGAGTGGAACCCGCCCTTCTTTCTAGATGATCCTAATTCATTTACCCCTATTTGTACACCAGATACGAGCATTACCTATATTGCAACGGTTACAACAGATGATGGATGTGTAAATGAAGACACCACATCCGTTACCGTTTTCTTTGATCCTCCAACTCCAATTTTGGATGATGAAGTCGAGCTTTGTCTTGGAGCACAAACTCCCATTTCAGTCTCTGGAGGAGATTATTACAATTGGGTTAGCAATCCGTCGATAGTTGCATCAGACGGATCAATTGCAGTCATCAATCCAACCACGAATCAATGGTTTTATGTAGAAGTTGGAAATGCGTGCGGAACAATTATTGATTCTATTTATGCCAATGTCATTGAGATTGAAATCACTGCTGGAAATGACACCATTATCTGTCCTAAACAGGCTGCTTTTCTTTGGGCTGAGGGAGCTACGTACTACGAATGGCAACCATCCAATACCGTTGTGAGCCAATTTGGAAATGAAGTCACCGTAATACCAAACTCTAGTACCAATTATATGGTCATCGGAATAGATGATAATGGGTGTTTTGATACGGCATATGTTTATGTGTCCTTATTTCCTTACCCATCATTTGAAACATCAAATGATGTAATTGCATTTTATGGTGATGAAATACAGCTTGAGGCATTTTCAGATCAAGCAGGGTCATTTATATGGTCACCGGCCGAGTATTTGTCCTGTATTCATTGTCAAAACCCTATTGCAACGCCAAATCAGGAAATTACTTATGAAGTTACCTTTACTGACCTTAACGGCTGCTCATCCGAGGAATATATTACCATTAGCTACGATGCTGTCGTTTATGTACCAAACACTTTTACTCCTGACAATGATGGCGTTAATGATGTGTTTGAAGTATCTGGCGGTAACCTTCTTGAAATGAAGTGTACTATTTTTAATCGATGGGGAGAACTCATTCACACCATGAATTCACCCAATGAATCATGGAATGGAACATTTAATGGGGTAAATTGTCAAGATGGTACGTATATTTGGAAATTGATATACACTGATTTCACATATAAAGAGTACGAGCTTAGTGGACATGTCAATCTAATTAGATAAACATTTAACACACATGGGAGTTAAAGTACATTCGTTCCAATTTAACCCTTTCCAAGAAAACACTTTTGTCATCTACGACCAAGAAAAAAAATGCGTAATTATCGACCCAGGTTGTTATGAACGTCACGAAGAAGATATTTTATTTGGATTTATAGAAGAAAAGCAACTACAACCAATGGCCCTTATCAATACACATGCACATATTGATCATATTTTAGGAAATGCAGCGGTTAAATCGAAATTTAACATACCCTTATACTTACATAAAGAAGATCTTTCCACCCTACACTCTGTGGAATCCTATGCACATGTCTACGGATTTGAAAAATATAAAACATCACCAGATCCTGATGAATATCTAATAGATCATTCAGAGATTTCTTTTGGTTTAATGAAATTCAAAATTTATCATACGCCAGGTCATGCTCCAGGTCATGTAGTCCTCTATAATCAAGAAAATAAGTTTGTTATTAATGGAGATGTCCTCTTTAATGGCAGCTTTGGAAGAGTAGATTTGCCAGGAGGAGACATACAAACGCTAAAAAACTCTATTTTTGATGTCATGTTTCAGCTTCCAGAAGATACAATTGTATATTGTGGACATGGTACAGAAACAACAATTGGCAAAGAAAAAAAGGACAATTACATACATCAATTTTAGACGTGAACATAGCAATCAATTGTAGACACCTCCTTTCTAACAAGCTAGAAGGTTTCGGTAATTACACACTGGAGATTTGTAAAAGAATCTGTAAAAGTCATCCTGAGCATGAATTTTATCTTTTTTTTGATCGACCTTTTTCGGAAGAATACATTTTTAGCAATAATGTTCATGCCGTTGTCGTCGGTCCTGTTACACGACATCCAATACTCAATGTGATTTGGGGGAGCATCTCTCTAAAAAGAGCTCTGGCCAAATACAATATCGATTTATTTTGGTCCCCTGATGGAATTTGTAATCTAAGAACCAAAACACCACAGATAATTACGATTCATGATTTGAATTTTGAACATAATCCTAAAGATTTACCTTGGTTTGTAAGAAATTATTATCGCATTTATTATCCTCGATTTGCAAAAAAAGCAGAACATATTATTAGTGTTTCCGAATACTCCAAGAATGATATCATTGAAACATATGGTCTACCCGAAGAAAAAGTAAGTCCAATCTACAATGGTGCTTGTGACCATTTTTCATTGGTCAATCTTGATGAGAAGAATGAAATAAGGTCAAAATATGCTGAAGGACGTCCATTTTTTGTTTTTGTTGGATCTATACATCCGCGCAAAAATGTAGAACGATTGCTTCAAGCCTTTTCGTTATATCACAAAAAATATTCAGAATATCATTTGGTTATTGTAGGGAGTAATATGTGGCGCAATCAATCCATTCATATACCAGCTGAAATAGAAGAATTTGTGACTTTTACGGGTCATGTAAACTCAAGTGATTTGGCCAAAATAATGGGCAGCTCTTTTGCTCTTGTTTACCCTCCCTATTTTGAAGGTTTTGGTATTCCTTTGGTTGAAGCCATGAAAAGTGGTATTCCCATTGTATCGAGTAATAAAACTTGTCTTCCAGAAATTGCAGGTAACGCAGCCATCTATTTTGACCCATTCAATGTCGAAGAGATGGCTTCTCAAATGTCCAGAATCAACGAAGATTCAGATCTTAGAAAAGAGTTGGTTGAAAACGGTAAAGAAAGAGTTAAAGATTTCTCTTGGGATAAAACATCAGAAGAAACTTGGCTTGTATTAGAAAAATTTTTGAGAAAATAAATACTTTTGCCCAACGGCTCCATAGTTCAATGGATAGAATAGAAGTTTCCTAAACTTTAGATCCAGGTTCGATTCCTGGTGGAGCCACTTTTTTGATTCCAAAATACTAGCTAGAATGAGAACGAAACCCTCATCTAAAGAGCTAACTCTACATTTTTAATGATTAGAACGTTATATTTATTCTACAAGAAATGAGGAAAAGAAATTATAAACAAAAAGATTTGAGTTGTCTCCAACAAATCAAATTTTTCGGAATATTCTTTATCGTTGTAGCATTTGCTTTTTTACCAGAAACTGAAATGATCTTCTACACGCTTTTTGTAAGTGTCATTTCAATAACTATTTTATGCCTTCTTGTATACTCTGGAATGGACTTATCTAATAGACATATAGTGAAATCTAAAGAGAAATCAGACATTTTTAAACCTATTTTTGATGGTTTCTTGTATGCAATGGTCTTTATTTTTAAATCGATGTATTTTCACCTTCGAACTAGAATAATTTTTATTATTAACATCATTATTTTTAGCCTTCCAATGATTGGTTTGTTTTACGGTTGGACTGCAAATGATTTTATACTGATTACTTTTTTAAACCTGGCTTCTTCTTTTATTTTATTATGGATCTTCGCAGTTTTTGGATTAGGGGTTCCACTTAAATCAAGAATCAAGCATTTTTTTGGTTTTGCAATTGTATTCTTCTTCTTTTTTATCTTTCTTCCATTGGTGGGCGTTAGTATTTTTGTTTCAGAGGGCCCTAGTGGCTTGTTTACCCTTACGCTAAATGAACAGTTTTATATTTTGTTAAGTGAAATCGCATTAAATAGCTTTTCAATGGTCATTGCTCTCTATTACAGAAAAAACAAAAAATCCGAGAGTGAAGGTGAAACTTATACTGGAAACATGTTTATCAGTTATCTCATGTTGGCACCTGCTTCTGCTTTAATTCTTCCTTTTGCATCTAATTTCCCTGAACTTTATGCTAATCATTATTTGCTGTGCAATTGTTTACTTTCTATAATGCTTATCATCATTGTGATTTTAGGCGATAACTTTTCTTTTCTTCCTGTTTTTCAAACCACAAAAAAAGGAAAAGAAAAGAGGGACAAATGGTTTGATAATTACGATGAATTTTATAATAATAAAAGGCCAATTGGATAATTTACCTTAACATTGATGATTGAATCTTGACATCGAAAAAAAAAAGTTAGACCTATGAAAAAATTGATTGTTTTCTTTCTGTTACTACAAACGGTAAGCTGTTTTGGTCAAAACCCAAATCCGAGTGTGCCTTTGGATGAGTACATTATGGATGAAATGCAAGCAGAACACTTTCCTGGAGTGGCTACAGTTATTGTGAAAAATGGTGAAATTGTTTGGCTGAAATGTTACGGTTTTGCTGATATAGAAAATGGAATTCCAGTGACAGACAGTACTCAGTTTTTATTGGCATCAATGTCGAAACTGTTTACCGGAACTGCAACCATGCAGCTCAAAGAAGATGGCATGTTGCAGCTCAATAATGACATCAACGAATATTTACCGTGGCAATTAAATCACCCTACACAAAGTACAACACCAATGACCATTCACCAGCTCATGACACATACCTCTTCAATTAAAGACAATTGGTCTGCCATGAGCAATTATTATGGATATCCGGATCCAACCATGAGTTTAGAGGCGTGTATGCAAGACTACTTCACTGTCACTGGAGAAAATTACAATGCCAATCAAAATTTTCTTAGTGCTTCTCCAGGAACAGTATTCAACTATTCGAATATGGCTACTGCACTCAATGGCTATATAACGGAAATTGTAAGCTCCACTCCTTTTGATGATTATTGTAATGAGCATATTTTCGAACCCCTTTGCATGGAAAAAACAGCATGGCACATGGCCGATCTTGACTCTAATGAGGTGGCAAGACCCTATTCCTTTTCGAATGGGAATTTTATTGCCAATCCGCATTATGGATTTGCGGATTACCCTGATGGTCAATTAAGAAGTTCCATTTCGGATTTGGCAAATTACATGATTGCTTTTTTAAATGGAGGGAATTTGGGGAGTAATGCCATATTATCTCCCTCATCTGTAAGCGAAATGTGGACACCACAAATTCCTTCGATTGAAAGTAAACAAGGATTGAACTGGTATAAAGAGTTGCTTTATCACAGTGGAGGTGAAGCTTTACTCTGGGGTCACAATGGAGGTGAGCTTGGTGTTTCAACAGATATGTATGTCGATCCTGAATCAAACATTGGTTTATGTGTACTTTCCAATGGAGGTGGTACAAACCTTTACATTTGTGATGAACTTTATGATTATGCCCTATCCTTAAATCCAATAAGTAGTATTGTTCCTGAATGTGGATTCACGAACATTCCTGAGCTTTATTCAAAAGACAAAGAATTAATAAAGATTATTGATATTCTAGGAAGAGAAACCATAGTAAAACCGAACACACCGCTCATTTATATTTACAGCGATGGGTCTTCTGAACGTGTTTTTGAAATAGAATAATCTCTCCAAAGTGGTTTTTAGATACGATTTATTCATTACTAATATCGTTTTTATGTCAATAATTAATGAATAAAAAAAGCGCTCCGAAAAGCGCTTTTAATTATAAATACATTTAAGTCTTATTGAATAACCACTCTTTTTGTTACTCGTTGACCATTGATTTCAACAGTACACATGTAAAGACCCTCTTTCAAATTTAAGTTACTAAGTAAAATTTTATTTGAAGAAAGATTTGAGGCAATTCTGACCAACTCGCCCGTTGCCGAATACATTTCGATGGTATTGATTAATCCTTCTTTGGATCCAATCGTCAATGATTGTGATGCTGGATTAGGGTAAATATCAATTGAGCTTTCTAATTGGCTCATATCGTCAATACTGTTTTGACCATCAAGGTTTGTTGCTCTCACGATTCTTCTACAAAAATAACCCATTGTTGAGTCAATATACGCAACAGCTTTCATTGGGCTCATATCCGGATTTTGTGCTATTGCCGACATGTGTGCATCAATACCCGCTTGAGCAGGTAAACCTAATACGACAGAAGCTATATAAACTGTAGTCGTTGAATCCCATAAATCCCAAGGAGAAGCCTCAAATGGATTTTGAGTTACAAATGGGAATACATTATCCACTGGAGCTCCAACAACTGTACCTCCATAATCAGTCATTCCTTGTGCATTGGCAGACGCGGCTTGCGCTGCTAATGTATATGAATCTCCTCCAGCATTTACTGGATCTAATACGTCATTATTTCCTAAACTATTGGCTTTCGTCATTACATCGTAACTACCAGAAATATCTGTAGTGATTACACCAGCTGCAGCAACTGCAACATCTCCAGTAGTATATATTGCAACTGGGTCAGTAGGACAATGAACAGCACACATAGGCACATCTCCCGCTTCTAGCCAGCTCAAATCTCCTATTCCGCCGCCCATACTACAAACCATATGGATGTCATTTGAATAACCTAGGTTGCTTTCCACATTGTAAAGTCCACCGTAACCGTCCCAGTCACCGATTTCAGCTGTGTCAATGAGTGCAACAGGATTAGCTGGATCAGATAAGTCTAAAAATTTAGACAACTGTATTTCCGACAATTTATCCACAGTTGCGTAACCTAAAGCTACCCAACCACCTGAACCTTGACCAGAAAGAATGATGCGAGAAGTATCGATACCCCAAGTATTTCCATTTTCGTAATCATTTCTAAAAAATCGTACAGCCGATTTCGTATCTTGAATTGCTCGATAAACTGCTTTCATTAGACTTGCTGCTCTTTCTGATTGGGTTTGAGCTGCAGGATTCCATCCTAAACGATATTCAACATTCGCAGCCACATAACCTCTTTTGGCATAACTCTGACACATCGCCGCGGTGGCAAAATCATCTCTTAGACCAGTAGGATTGCCATTATAAATAATTGGCGCAAAAGTTCCTGTATGTAAAACTATAACTAATGGTCTTTCCGTTTCCGTATCACCAACTGGCTCATAAACGTCTACTTCAAGAGCAGGTATTCCGAATTGTCCGGTCGGAAGGTAGGGCTGTGGAGGTGTTGCATTTGCCGCAATAACCGTGAGGTTTTCAGCATAAACATTTGAGCTATCTACTGTAAACTCAGTAAAGACCTCGTCAATGTATCTTACTTGAGCAATAGAAGAACCAAAGCAAATAAATAGACAAATAAATGGTAAAAGTATTTTTTTCATGTTTTATTTTTTAAGTTGCTCTAAGATAAAGATTAAAATCAGAACTCAATAATTTTGATTATTTATCTTTCCAGTCATAAGATAAGGAAAGGTATAACATACGACCCACATAGGGTCCTCCATATACCTGTATGACTTGGTTGTTTAAAGCATTCGATGCTCCCAGTTTTAAAGTTAAATTCAGTTTATCAAAAAGCTTATTTACTTGAGCATCTAGTAAACCATATGTAGGAATACTTCCTGTAAATTGAGGAGATCCTTCATATATGAATCCTTGAATCCACTTGTAATTTATATTGAATCCTATTCCTTTAAACTTTTTGATGGCGAGATCGCGTCCTTTAAATCCAATATTAAATTTATTCGCAGGCGTATTGAAAGAAGGAATGATTGGATCATCGGATTGTTTATTTAATACATTCCAAGAATAATTGCCATTTATTGAGTAATTGTCTCCTAAATAATAATTGAGACCAACGGAAAGTCCTTGTGTGGTAATCCTCTCTCTAGAATTTGTTGCAATCCTGTATACATCTTTTATATAGGCACCTCCCAGGGGCTGAACAAATATATCTGCACCATTTACAAATCCAATAAAATTCGTATAGAAATTGAAATAATAATTCATGTCTAAATACATGTTATCGAAAAGAACCCCCCGATAACCAAACTCTATACACTTAACTTTTTCAGGTTCAATCGGGCTCAAACTAAAATACTCGAGGGTGTCTGCATTTTCAGAATAATAGAAATCCCTTAATGATTCGATGGTCACCAATGAATCATATCCACTTATATTTCCAACAAGTTTGGCTCTACCGACATTGTAATACATGTATTGATTAAGTAAGGTAGGATTTCTGATTGCTGCTGAAAAAGTACCCCGTAAAGTGTGTTTTTTGTTGGGTTGCCAAATTAATGAAACTGCAGGGGAAGGCAAGAAATTAAAATTTTCGTTTTTGTCAAGACGAATCGTTGCTTTTGCTATCCATTTTTCATCTTCAAACTTTTTTTCAATACCGCCATAAACTCCAAATTCTTTATTTACAATAGTTACCCCATTTGTATCACTAAATAATGAGCCTTGAGATCTGGGATTATAAATTCGTCCATTACCCCCAATGGTAATCTTTGCAAAATCGGTATCAAATATTTTTTCTCCATGCAAGTGATACAAGGCTGATTGATCTTGAATCCTTGATCCTCCCTCTATAAAAGAGGTTTTACTTGTAATGTCATTTAAAAGAGAATCAAATCGAGCCGTTCCTGGCTCATAAAAATCTGACATGCTCCAGTTTTCATATTCACTATTTGCATAATTTGCTGCTTCTTGATGCCACACATACATTGAATCAGGATTGGCAGAAACAAC
>ENA-OWPI01002546-OWPI01002546.1-marine-metagenome-genome-assembly--contig:-NODE-2546-length-16891-cov-3.026288_pt1 | contig 16891 bp, 12 predicted proteins | sample MGYA00238138_ERZ651775 | MGnify/ENA primary metagenome ERZ651775 (study PRJEB26906, sample SAMN06265043) | marine metagenome | isolation source: Helgoland LTER site | place: Germany:Helgoland, sampling...
CGAGCTTACTCTGCTCATTACACACTATTATCTGCGTTCTGTTGCAAGAATCCCTGGCTGCAATTTCAGCAGGCGAAGCTCAAGGTTGAGGCGGAAATCAAAAGCCAAATGGACAGTTCATGGAGCATTGTTAGGCCGACAGCCTTTTTCAAGAGTGTTAGTGGTCAGTTGGAGGTTATTCAGTCTGGCGCTCCGTTTGTGATGTTTGGAGACGGGTGTGTGACCCGGTGCAACCCTATTTCAGAGTTCGACCTTGCAAAATATCTCGTTGACTCAATATCTGATAAATCCCGCCACTCCAGGATAATCGATTTGGGTGGTCCCGATGAGCCTTTGACGATGAAGAAACAGGGGGAACTGCTCTTTTCTGCCTGCGAGAAGAAGGAGTTTTTTGTCTACGCTCCTCTGTGGCTGTTTGACGTGATTATTGATGCCCTGGACTTTTACGCTCGCTGGTTCCAGTCTGAGGCTATTGAGGATGCTGCTGAGCTGGCCCGGATCGGGAAGTACTATGCGGTAGAAGATATGTTAACGACCGGTGGTGAGGGAGGCGGCGAGAAATACGGAACGATGACTTTAAAAGAACACTATGAGAAGATTGCGGTGGAAGGGCAGGAATATGATCCTTATACCACAGTATTTGGCAGTGCGAGCAGCAGCTAAGTAGTTGAATGAAAAGAAAGGAAAATAAACAGAAGCTTTTGTACCACAGCCAGAGCGTTTAGTGACACAACCATACTCTGAGCCTTTCTCTGCGAAAACAGCACCACTCAGTTTTTAACACTTTTAACAGCCAGCACAATACAACAAGTCTTATCAATATTCAAAGTCGTCTTCCCCCTCGCCACCTCCCACCTCTTCCTCCTCTCCCCCCTCCTCTTCGAAGCCCAGAACCTTATCACTGAATTCCGCACCATTCATAACCCCCCCCTCCAAGTTCACCTCGTCTCCGGCTAGTAGAGCTGCCAGACAGTTATTCAGATCATCGTCACTCATAGCCTCCCCCTTCTCCCTCAGCAATTTTACAAGCCCGCCCCATTCAACCTCTCCAACTCCTCTCCTCCCAATCTTCCCATCTGTCGCCGCAAGCACGCTAAATGCGTCCTCAATGTTGTCCTTGCTGACCCCAAACACGGGCTTGTGATTGGCAAACAATTTTACAAAAGTGTCCAGGTCAACCTTGGTCTGCACCTCCCCTGTCTCAGTGAATGTCTGGTACTTTACCTCCGCAATCATGTTGGTAATTTCCTCTTCGCTTGGGTAGAACCCGAGCGCCCTCATCATGTTGGGAATCTCATCCAAGTTAATAAAACCGGTGATCTTTCTGGCTTTAGTGGTCCTCTCCCCCTGGGTTCTGAGCTGGGCATAATAGAAATAGTCGACGAGGTCCTCGTATGTCTGCTCGTCAATCAAGTCTTTGAATATGTCCTTTCCTCCAATCCCCTCTCCGTTTTGCTCTGCCTCGATCTCTTGAACGTCCAAAGCATCGGTATTGACCTGCCAGATGTTTACGCACCTATCTGTCTTTCCAGAAGTCATTAGCCATCTGCCGTCGCGGCTGTTGTCCATGCTCGAGATCTCACTCGGATGGGCGATCAATCCCATGCACTTCCTAGGGTTTCCATCTAATGGCAATTTCATCATCCCAACAACCTTCTCCCCAGTAGAGTAAACGACAAATTCGCTTACACCATAAGCGTTCTTTTCGGGGTCAATCTTTGGCAACGCCTTCATACCATTCAATGGCCCTCCAAATGTGGGGCTCAAGCTCGTTCGCCGGCAGCTCTTGTTATCCGCATTCCACTGTTTGAGCTTAAATTCATCATTGGCAGTGATAACCCTGTCTTCGAAATCACCCCCAAGGAGAGGATGCCACAGGCAGCAAGTGGGGACGGCCGTCTGCTCGATTCTGATAGGGTCGTTTCTCAGCACTACGCCGTTGGTAAAACTGCTTGCTGCAAGGTCATACTCCACAAGAAACCTGTCCTCTGCAACCGACACAAGTGCCATCCTGCCGTCTTCGCGGGTCGCGAACTCGAGGCCAGTGATGGCAGCTGTGTGACTCCTGTGTCGTCCAGTGAATTTCCAACCGGCATCAGATCCACCACCGGAAGAAGATTGAGCCACAGAAGGAGGAGACTCTGACCCGTCCATTTCCGGCCCGGGATGCGCCCCATGTTCATAATTGTACAAACTGACGTAGTGGTTTGCATCGGCTACCGCTAGCCATTCCCCATCCCCACTAAACGAAAGGAATGTAATGCAGGCCTCCCCATTATTAAAGTTGGCGACGTCCTGCATGCTCTCAGCGTCGGAAATCTTAAGTGACCCCGAGGTCATTCCCACCGCCAAGAATTTTCCGAGGGGGTCGAATTTGACGGACGAGGGACGTAAAGTGATAGCCTGCTCGTTGCTAAGGCTCTGTACTGTCAGCAAACTCTTACCGACGATGTCCCAGAGCTGCAGCGTCCCATCGTGGCAGGCAATTACTAGGCGATCTAGAAGGGGGTGCGAAGCAATAGAAGGCACCTCGTCCCCGATTCCTTGCACAAGGAGAGCACCTCTTCGATTTTCAGGTTCGATCTCTGCGAAGAGACTCGCCTCCACACCGATGACATAAGACGTCCGAGTACCTATTACAAAGTCTGGCACGTTGAATTCTGCTCCACCGTTGCCACCGGCACCATCTCCACCTCCCCCTGTTCCATTCATATCGATGGCGGCGTCGCCGGTATCCTCAGCAAAGCTCACGCTCGTCACAGGACCTGCGTTTAGATCCTCAAACCAGGCGACAATTCTGATCGAAAAGTCGTAAAATCTAACGGCTCCGTCAGCACCAGCGACAACAAGGTAGCTTCCCATCGTGGAGAGCCACTCAATGGCACCCTCACAGAGTTTAATTGACTTGACAAGAGTCTTGACTGGGTTGGTTTCAACTGCGCCATAGAAACCCTCTTCGCCTGCGACTTTCTTTTCCTCCTCACTCTCATCACCATTCTCCTCTCCGGCCTTATCCCAGAGGATGACTTCCCCACCTGTCGTCCCGGTCATTGCTTGGGTTGTCTCCGGCAGGAAGATTGTCTTAATGAACTTGCCATGTCCCGGAGAACTTGATGACTTCCGAGCGCTCGTCGGCGAGTAAGCAGCGAGTGAAAAGTTTTCCCAGGACCAGAATATCACCGCACTAGGACCGTTCGTGACGATCTCACGAACGTCCATTGGATTGAAGGCAATGTGGGTGTGAGCATTGTGGCTTCCAGTTACTCCTGGAACGACCGAGGTATATAGAGCAGTGCTGGTATTGATGTTACCAGTGGCACCGTTGTCAACCGTCCACTCCCACAGCTTAATATCCTGTTCGCCCGCTTCTCCATTGGCACCACTGCACTTTCCTAGAGTCGCCACAAACATGGCATCAGAGCTCATTGACAGGGCCTCCACACCATTCTCATGCGGTGAGTACAGAGTTTTCACAGGCGCGCCAGTCACGCTGTCCCATATGACAACGACGCTCTCCTCTCCAGCGTCAGCTGTGACGATCCACTTTTTGTCGCTGCTCACGATGGCAGAGGTGATGGGATTGCAATGTCCCTGCAGCACCAGCTGAGTTCTGGATTGGTAGTCGTAAATTATCCCCGTGTGGGCAGTGGCGTAAAAAATAGCAGTGCGGGTGGGAGAGGACAGCGAATGAACCCCGCAAGAGTCATTGAAACCGAAAGACCACGAAAGCTGGAGGGCTGGTGGAGAGGGGCTCATCAGGACAAATAAATGGGGAGCAAGGGGAAGAAAGAACACAAAGTAGCTTTGTCAAAAGGGATCTTAGAGATAGTCGAGTAATCGGCGACTCAAACGGCCAGGTGAATGGTCAGAAAGAGACAAGTAGTGCCAGACAGACAGAGCAACAACTTTGCAACTCCAAAAAGAGGAACTTGACAAGGGTGGGAAAGCGGTTCGTTTGACGGTGAATTACGTCGTGCAGCCAGAGGAGAGTAGCAGAATGTGCTTTTGTGAAAACGTTCGACGCTGGAATAGAACTATGGCGAAACGAGTGCTGTTAACCTCAGTTTGCTCTCGGGCGAACAGCCAAAAACAGTGGAAGTGTTTTCACAAAAAAAAAACAAATTAATTCTCACTGTCCTCAGTAACCCGTTGAAATAGACACCAAGTGATATTTAAAAAGAGCCCAGTACACCGACGTATCAATACGCCTCAGACGACTCCAGGAAGTTTCTGAGCAGCTTTTCTTTTTATTGCCGTACCCCCATGCCCGACATAGACCTGGACTCGTTGGGCCAGACGCAGTTACTCGACCTTTTACATCGACTCCAGCAAGAGGAAAACTCCCTCGAAAAGGAATGCAAGCAGCTTAAAGTTGAGGCAACTTCACTTAGTAAAGAGTATGAGCACTTACTGCTGGAAGGAAGTGTGGAGACAAGCAAGAAGCAAAAGGAGGAGGAAACATCTTTTGAAAAAGAGCGTAATAGAGTTCGAAGTAGGGTCGAGGTGCTGACGAGGGCTGTGGAGAACAAAGAAGGGCTGAAAAACATTTCCCAGATTCTTGATGACATTTCGGCTGAGACGAAGGAGCTAGGAGGTGCCAAGCTGCTGCTGCAACAACTGTGTAGCAAGCAATATCTGAAACAGGGAGTCGAGGATGCCGTGGAAATTAACGCCGCCAAAAAGCAGAAAGAGAGGGAGAAGAATACTGTCAAGCCGAATATTGATGGACATAGCACCTTGCATAGGGGGACGCAGAACTTGTTCAATACCGGGCAGAGAAGCATGGAACACGAGGTCATGGTAAAATCTAAGCGATGAGCCGAGATCATTGGTCTTGGTGTATTTGTTTTTTTCCGTTGATTTGACGTAATAAAGTAGAAAATTGGCGCATATGAAAGTTGGCTTAGGGCCCAAAACTACTCTGCACATTCAAGTAATGTCATTAAAACCGTCCATAGGAGCGCATACGCATAGCCACCTCAGGTCAAGGAGACCAACTGAACTTTAACCTGTGATATGCCAGTCAATCGGTTCCTTCCCCTTCGCCACCAGTGCCTCGTTGCAACGAGAGAAGCACTTGCTTCCTATGAAGGGCTCATTTGTTTTGGTGGCGCCCAATGGACTTGGGTGCGATGAAGTGATGATTGTGTGCTTTGATTTATTGATGCGTTCGCACTTGACGAGCGCTTTCTTCCCCCACAGTAGGAACACAATGCCAGAGTTGTTCTTGTCCAAAATTCGGATCACCTCATCAGTAAATTTCTCCCACCCTTTGTTCTTGTGGCTGTCTGCCTCACCACGGCGGACTGTAAGAACGGCGTTTAGCATGAAAACACCTTGATCAGCCCACCCTTTCAAGTAACCATGCGATGGCTTAGTTATACCCACGTCGCTCATGGCCTCTTTGTAGATGTTTCTCAGTGAGGGGGGGATTTGAATGTTCTTGCGAACACTGAAGGACAAACCATGCCCCTGCCCCGGTTGGTGGTAAGGGTCTTGGCCGACGATTACGACCTTTACGGAAGAAAGAGGAGTATAATTGAACAAGGAAAACACATCCTCCGGGGCGGGGTAAACAGTTTTTGTTTTCCGCTCTCTCTCAACGAATTCTGCCAGTGTCTTAAAAGAAGAGCTTTTCGAGGTGTACTGACGAAGTGCTGTGCTCCATTCCTCATCCTCAATAAGACTGAATAACGCCTCGTGCGGCTGCATTTGCGTGCTACTCGTGGGACTGTTGTCGTTACCGTTGCCGTCTACACTGTCCTTTTTTTTGTCTTTATCTGCCACCTTGGGCTTCTTGACCTCTTGGAAGTTTGCCCCCTCATCGTTTGCAACGGCGGGGGCCTCCCGTTTCTTCGTAACGGCCGGTGTTAGGGCAGCATCAGACTCTGACTTAGTCGAGGTGAAGAATGAAGTAATTTTCTTCGTCATTATTCCTATGTGGTTGGTTGACACGGGGCAAAAAGAGTTCTTGGTGGGAAGATGGACTTTGCCGAGTTGATTGAGGGCTCAGTGAGGAGGACGTTAAGAGATCCGACGATAGAGCTCGTTAGATGTGGTACAAACAGGGGTTCGACGAAAAAAATCGTGAGAAAAAAAACCAAAGTGTGCCTGCACCCGAACAAAAATTAGCCTTCGTTTTTCGAGCTTTGAAAACAAACCCGGGGAAGCAATTTGGTACGTTTGCGCTTAAACTCACATATCTAGGCTATCCTAGATGATGGAAGTGCCATGCGCGTGTTCTCTCTCTCACTGGTTGTTTCAGCCCTCCGCAGGGCTGGAACGAAGCCGCTCGCCGTCCAGATTTTCGGAGCTCCCCTGTGTGTCTTCCTATCAATAACGAGAATTTTTTGTTTGTATTCATGGCTGATATGTAGTGAATTGGCGCTTGCGTTTTTTAAATGACCGTTCACTGCCTAATTCTCTTACACTCGCTCCCTTCAAAATCAAACGCGCAGGAGTAAAAAGCATCTCTTTCCCATTGTAACATGTCTATGATATTCGATGAATACGGGCGGCCCTTCATTATCCTGAAGGAGCAGCAGGCCAAGGCCCGGATCAAGGGCTTGGAAGCGCAAAAATCCAACATCCTGGCTGCGAAGGCAATCAGCTCTGTGCTGAGAACGAGCCTTGGACCCAAGGGCATGGACAAGATGTTGGTGGACCAAGATGGGGAGGTGACGATCACTAACGATGGGGCTACTATTTTGGAGCGCATGCAGGTGGACCATCAGGTCGCCAAATTGTTGGTTGAGCTGAGTGCTTCACAAGACAATGAGATTGGGGATGGCACCACCGGAGTTGTTGTTTTGGCCGGGGCTTTGCTGTCCCAGGCAGAGAAGTTGCTGGATCGCGGAATTCACCCCGTCAGGATCGCCGAAGGCTACGAGGCCGCCTGCGAGGTCGCTATTAAGAGGTTGGGCGAGATTGGCGACCGTGTGGAATTCACCAAGGAGAACACAGAACCTCTTGTCACCACAGCAATGACCACTCTCAACTCTAAAATCATCAACGTCAACAGGCGACAAATGGCCGAAATCGCCGTGAACAGCGTCCTGGCTGTCGCCGATTTGGATAGGCACGATGTCAACTTCGACATGATTAAGATGGAGGGGAAACCTGGAGGGAGGATGGAGGATACAGAAATGGTCAAGGGAATTGTGATTGACAAGCCCATCTCACACCCTCAGATGCCAAAGGAGATCAAGGACGCTAAACTTTGCATTTTGACTTGTCCGTTTGAGCCCCCTAAGCCAAAGACCAAACATAAATTGGATATTACCAGTAAGGAGGCCTACGAGAAGCTCTATGAGCACGAACAAAAATATTTCACAACCATGGTGCAGCAGGTCAAGGACTGTGGCGCCAACCTGGTCATCTGCCAATGGGGATTTGATGACGAGGCTAACCACCTTTTGTTACAGAATGAGCTTCCTGCAGTCAGGTGGGTCGGCGGAGTTGAGCTAGAGTTGATTGCGATCGCTACTGGTGGCAGGATCGTACCCAGGTTCAGCGAGCTCAGTAAGGATAAGCTCGGCAAGGCGGGTTTGGTGAGGGAGGTCTCCTTTGGAACCAACAAGGACAATACTATGATCGTCATTGAGGATTGCGCCAACAGCAATGCTGTCACCGTGCTTGTCCGAGGAGGCAACAAGATGATTGTCGAGGAAGCCAAGAGGAGCCTGCACGATGCCATGTGCGTTGTCCGCAACCTCATCACGGACAATAGGGTTGTTTATGGCGGGGGATCCGCGGAGATTGCATTGAGGTAAGTAGCTCGAATTTTTCGAATTCTCATCGAAACTGGTACGGACGACCGTAGATTTTAGTTTAGTTTTGTAGTTTTGGTTTCAGTTTTGCTTCCAGTTTTGCTTCTCCTCTAATCCTTTCCCCTCCCATCCAACCACAGTCTCGCCATCAGTGAGCATGCTGATAAGGTCTTGGGGACCGACCAGTACGCCATCCGAGCCTTCGCGGACGCCCTCGACGACGTCCCCATGGCTCTCGCCGAGAATTGCGGTCTTTCACCCATCGAGGAGGTCGCATCTGTGAAATCCCGACAGCTCAAGGAGAACAACCCTTTCCTTGGCGTTGATTGCAACCAGACAGGAACGAGCAACATGAAGGAACAGATGGTCTTTGAGACCCTCATCGGGAAGCAGCAGCAGCTAAGTCTAGCGACACAGGTCGTGAAAATGATTCTCAAAATCGATGATGTCATCTCCATGGGACAATACACGTAAAAACACACGTCGTGGGTGGGGATATTGGGCTGAAATGGGGTGGGTGAGAGAAAGTGCTAATGACCATAAAGCTGCAATACAAGGGTTTGGCAAAGCTAAACTGTTCTGCTGTTCTCTTGTCTATATTATTTTTATCATTCATCATTCTTCGTCGTCGTCACTAATAATTGAATACTGATTCTGCTGGATTGCTTCCTCGCCAAAATCAAATTCATCATCACCTTCGATGCTTTGGAACTCACCCCAATTATCATCAGTGCTTTTTTCATCACCACAGCAACCGCCCACGCCGACGCCGACGCCGTTCTCCCCGAACCTCAACCCAATCCAACAAAAATTTTCGAAGTACTCTCTTCCCTCAACTTTCGTCATAGTTTTTCTCTCTACTCTGCTAGAAAACACGTTGCGTTGGGGCGGCCACAATACATCCACCATTCCTGAAGAGCAGACCTCAAAGACCTTATCCCAGTCGTCTTTTCCCTCCTCAACTGTGTAGCTCGTGAAAACAACATCAAGGCTTTTCTCAGGGGGGAGAAGAGAGAGGTAAGACAAGGTCGGTATCCAGTCGTCGTAGCCCCACAGCCCGGAGTTGAACGAAATTGCGAGATCCGTTCGGTCTGTGGGGGGGGCAGAAGGAGAGGAGAGGTAAACGTGATAAAAGTCAGAGAAACATTTCACAATGTCATTACCTCGGCCGTTCTCACATTCGTTAGAAATAAGCGTTTTCCTATGCAGCTTCAGAGGAATCATCGGACCGACCAAGTTTATTGTGATATCTATATTTTCATCATCACCGTCATTGCTGGTGCTCCTCCTAAGAAAGTCGCGAACCCACCGGAAGACGGGGTTGAAAAGGCGCTTCACGTCAGATGTCTCCACCACATCCGCGCCTACACAGTCGATAGTGAGTTTCCTTCTCTGCCCTGCTCCGGGGGCAATCTCCGAAAGAGTAGCCAGCCTGGCAAGAGCGTGACATATTGTCGCAGAACGGGAGAGAAACTTCGATGACTCAATGGCCTTTTCGCTTGCGTCCATAAACGCTGCATAAGGTGCTGGGGGAATTATTGGATGACTTCTTTCCAGTTTTTTTGTGGGGGCTACTACCCTTGCTGACAGCGACCCACTGCTGACCATCTTGGAAAAGCCAGCATCCAGTTTGTTGATCAGGCTGGGATTTGAAAGGCGAATGGAGGAAACTGCGGATGATATTTCTGAAACTGTTGGGGGCGGAGGCGGTTCGACGTTAATCTTTGCGACAACTTTCGGAGGGTTTGGCGACATTGTTGATATGGGTGTATCCTCTCTTCCCCCTTTGTCTGTGGTGAGAAGTCTCCCAAAAAAACTTCAAAGGAGTGCTGATATTGCCAGGACGAGCACAAATGATGTCGCGTCACGTTTTAAAAATTAAAAATCGGAAAATTCGGGGGCGGAAAAATGTGACTGATGATCTCAATTTCGGTCAGGGAGCCAAGACTATCACATAGCCACCACAGATAACTAACGAATTAAAGAATGGCCGAGGTGAGCTCTTAGGACCACTTCGTCATATTTCCCGCGCCGATATGGGGGTGCCTTCCCTCCTAAGACAGAATCTCACACATCCTTCACTCCCTCCCCCCCCTCTTTTCACAGCTTGCTGCAGAAAATAAGATGGTTTCGCTTGTAAGTAATCCCCCCCTTGATGCATAATGCGCATATTCTTGGCGAAATCATACCAATTTTTTCGGTAGCAGTGTGCTGTGGCCGAAGGACGAACGAGGCAAAAAGAAAAAATCTCTGGCACTCTAGCACGCCGTGGTCCGCGGAATAACCCTGCGAACTCGGAAAGCACCCCCTTTTTAGCCCGGAAGGCACTCCCTCCCCCCATTCGCCCCCCCCTCGATGTGTGTACTGAGGAAACAAGCTTCGGCACTCTTGGTTTGCACTTTGCATTTTTGTCAAACAGATTGTCTAACCCCTTACCTCTTCTTTCTCTATTTATTGACCCCCCCAACCCAAACCAAACCCCCGCGCAGGTCTCTATGGACGGAGACTCCTTTCAGGTTCCCGCTAACGTTGCTGAGCTTAGCGTTCTTGTCAAGTCCATTTGTGAGGACAATGACGATGACGAGGAGGAGCAGGAGATTCCCCTGCCAAACGTTAAGACAACTGTTCTAGCCAAGGTGATTGAATTCTGCAAGCACCACCACACCACACCGATGAACGAGATTGAGAAGCCTCTCAAGAGTTCCGTCATGGGAGAGGTCGTCCAGGAATGGTACGCCTCGTTTGTGTCTGTTGAGCAGGAGATTCTCTTTGAACTCATTCTTGCTGCCAACTACATGGACATCAAGCCCCTCCTTGACCTGACTTGTGCGACTGTTGCGTCCATGATTAAGGGAAAGACCCCCGAGGACATCAGAAAGACGTTCAATATCACGAACGACTTTACTCCCGAGGAAGAAGCTCAGGTTCGCGAGGAAAACAAGTGGTGCGAGGAGGCTTGAGGAGGCTTGAGGAGGCCAGGAGGCCAGGAGGCTGGAGCCCTTATAAGTTAGTAATGTTTTTTGTAGCAAATTTGTTTACTTACCCAACCTTTGGTGACCACTTGTTTATTGTTAAGTGGTTTCAGTGGTTTCAGGTGGCAGAAAGAAACGTCCCAAGTATTAAAACATTTTTCTCAGCAATTACGTATTAGCAAATTAAAAGCTCTGCACACTTTCAGTTTTTGTGCTGACAACAACCTCAATAGTCTTTGTCTTGATCTCATAATTGTCGTCATCGTCACTATCATAGCCATTGTTGAGTCCAACCCTAATGCTCTTCTCCTGGTTGTATTGCTCAGTGAGCTTGGCGAGAACGCTACGAAAAGCGTTCCTATCGCCCCTCTTCTCGGCAGTCTCCTCGAGGTATAGCTGGCGCGTGCGCTCCTTGTCCGCCTTATCGAACTGTCGCTCATATCGCTTGAGATTCTTAACAACTTCTGCCTTCTCTTTCTTTGTCAGCATATTCTCGCGGGGCCTCCACGCGAACTGGTAGAACGTCTCGAAAGATTGCTGGTGAAGTTGCTTGCCCTGGAAGGTCCAGAGGATATAACCGTTGTCCATCTGGAACTTAAAGTGTCCACCTCCGATATCCTGGGTTACACAGCTGGCAATGGTTCGGCCGCTGGGGTCCCAGAAGATGGCGTTCATCCTGTAGTGCTCCTTAGTGGCGACGAGGTGCTGGTTATCGACGTCATAAAACTCCAAAGATCCGCTGCTATTTGCACCTAGGCCAGCCATTACAACGTTTCCACCCGCTGGGGACCACTTGACTGCAGTGCAGTTCTTCTCCTTGAGAGTGACAAGGAGGTTAAGCTCCTTGGTTTCCTCCACAACCGTCTTCTTCCCTTTGGTGGTTACGGTGGTCTTGTTCATATCATAGAAGCTTACGTTCAGCCTGACATCCTTCAACGTCTCGCCGTGTATGATGGCGAATCGACTCCCCCTAGGCTCCCAATCAAAGTTGCTGACAGCATCACTCATTTTCAAGTCCTCCACAGGGATCCCGGGATCACGGAGCCGAAATAGCTCCAGGTTGTTGTAAAGGGTCTTCTTACTCTTGGTATGGCGGAGGGCCTTCACGCCAAGGAAGTCTCCCTGGGGATGCCAGATGAGGTTGCACTTGGACACGTTGAAAAGGTTCTTCTGGCGGAGGGCTTTGCGGGACGGGATCTGAACAAGGTCAACATGAGCAGGCGCATTGCCCCGCTCAGGGGCCCAGTAGGCGATGATGTTGTCCCCAGGACTCCAAGCAAAGTCGGCGACCCCAGCAGTTTGAAGCGATTTCTTATCCAACAGCTTCATTCCAGGGAGCTCGTAGATGGTGATCATATCCTTACTCCGGCGGGCAATGTAGCTGTCATCATGACTCCAGAGGAAACGAGGGGGTTCGACACCCTCCTCAACCTCGATCTCTTTGGGGTAAGTGTCAAACGATCGAAGAAGTGTCCCTGTTTTCACCTCCCAGATCTTGATGGCATCCAGTGGTTTGTCAAAGTCAGAGAGAACCTTCTGAGAGTGCCAAGAAGTCATCATATATTTCTCGCAAGGAGAGAACTCTACAAACGCCACATCACTGTGCTTGAATCTCTGTAACTTCTCGTAGTCTTTCCCACCCCATACAATTACTCCCTTCTCAGGAATGATGGTCGCAACATAACTCCCCTTGGGACTCCATTCCATGTAATCTGTGCACCAACTTTTCTTCTGTGCTAGCTCCCTCTCCCCGCCGTAATCAAGGATAGGATCCCTCTGTCCATCTGACCAAAAGACCTGCATCTCATTGGCGTGGCGAATGCAAAATTCATCGCGCTGTTCAGAGTCAAGAAGCCAAGCAGTCGTATCCACGGGAGGCTTGAATTCAACAGGGGCAGGCACGCTGTACTGAGCAGGGACTGACGAAAGCTGACGGGCAGCGTCTGGGGATTTGTTGTCGTTGTTGTTGTTGTTGTTGTTGTTGTTGTTGTTGTTGTTGTTGTTGTTGTTGTTGTTGTTGTTGTTGTTGTTGTTGTGTTGCATTTGTGTGTTAGCACAGAGAAAAAGACACACACACACACACAGAAAGATACACGCACAGAGAGAGAACAAAGCGAACCAGCGAAAGCACGAAGGAGCGTAAGCATAAACTCACCATAGTGAATCACAGAGAGCTTGTGGTTCTTATCGAGCTGGTACCCATCTACCCTCTCCTTAGCGGTCTTCGCATCTGCTACCTTCTCCATCGTAACAAAGGCAAATCCAAGACTCTTGTCATCGTTACCAAAAGGCATGACGACAGGAAAAGTCTCAGACACCTTACCCATCTTGCCAAGGACCTTGGTCACGACAGTAGTGAGCTTATCTTTCTTTGCAACAGGAATCTTGGGGAGGTTCAGCACCAGGAGCGTAGAAGGAAAAGTTGGAGGAGAGGCTGAAAGATCAACAGGAGGAACATCAACCTGGGAAGGGAGGCGAGGGGAAGAGAGGGGTGAGCGTGGGGTAGAGAGGTGAGGGGGGAGTTTTAAGTCATCCTTCAACAAATGTTAATCGACACGTACCTCTCCCTCACTCAAATATCCTTGCAAATCGTCCTCCATATTATTATTTTCGGAAAGGGGTTTGTAAGGCCACTCAATTTTGTGGTCACTTTTTGGTCACTTTTTTTCGCTCGTGCCCGTGTGGATGGCACAAAAAAAAAACTCTAATATTACTTTCTCTGAGGTAAAAATCGACGACGAAAACCGTTCGCCGTATTTTCAAATAAGAAGAGAACGAGGAGAAAGTAAATTCAGAGCTTAAAAGTCCCCCAATTCCCTTAACTACTTCTTTTCTACTTTCGATAAACAATTTTCTACTTCCCTCAATTTTCGCACTGTCTATATACTTTTCCCACCATCTTCAATTTTTACCACGATAACAAGTTACAAATTTGTCCTTGCTATTTGCAGTCAGTAATAAATTTTTAGAGGGGTGTGTTGCGACGTCTATCACAGCGCCTCCAAGCCCTTCACCCAACGTTTCTGCATGACGAGTTACCAGATCGTAAATATAGCATTTTCCGTCTTCACTGCAGCTCACCAGTCTTCCTTCGTCAATCAAAAAGTCAACCCCCAAGGAGTAGTTGCCCGCCTTGTGACCTTCATATGTATTCAGTACCTCACCAGTTTCCCTTTCAACTAATCCTATCCTGCCATCCAAGAGACTGGCAGCGAGACACTTCCCGTCTCTCGAAAGGGCAACACCAGTGACTGGTGACGGGAATTCGTCCGTCTTCAACTCTCCCATTCTGAGATCGTACGTCCTGACGGTACAATCGACAGACGCAGCGATGAACTCATAAGTGCTAGTAGAGGTAATGATGTTATTCTGTATGCTGCCCTTCTTCTCTCTCTTTCCAAATGTCTGTTCCTCGTTGACTGTCTCGGGCATTATCATTGATGTTACGCTGTCCTTGAAATGACGCAGCTCTTGTACAGGTTTGTGGGCGTTTTTCGCCCGCAAATCCCAAAACTTTACTGTAGAATCATAGCTCCCACTAGCGACAATCCCCCCCCCCCCACCTCCACCAAGACAATTCACCCTCGCACTATGACCCTCCAGCCGTCTCTGCATGGCTCCGCTGACAACGTCTCGTACTATCACATTTTTATCTCCTCCGGCAGAAACGAGAAGGTTGTTTCCCGGGGGTAGGTGGAGGGCTGTAATTTCCTTCGCATGCAACCCAGAATAAGTTTTGATGTGCAGAGCTGAAGGCAGTGATGGCGACGTAGACGACGATGACGAAGCCATCGAGGGGGGAAGCGCTACCCCATAGACCTCCGTTTTGCTACTGTTAGTCTCATTCACACTACCTCCCCCTTCAATTTTGGTCGGGTTGTACAGACGAACAGTCCGATCATGACCCGCTGTAACAGCATATTTTCCATCGTGGGTGAAACAGCAAACCGCTACAGGAGCTTCATGCCCCCCAAGTATGCAGAAGGGAGTAAACATCGCGGCTTCGGAGCAAGAAATCAGTGGAAATTGTTGCAGGCTCGTTCTCTCGTTCGTTCTCCCGCAGTTCGCAATTTCTTCTTTGTAGCACCATCCCGGCCCTTTTCTCTTAAAATACCTGACAATCCTTGTTGACACTAAATATCTGCGGATAAATACCAGAAAATCCCGTCACGGGGAACCTATCTACACCGAAAATCAGAATTTTTCTGAAAACGTTACATGAAACAAACGCTGCTTTTACCATGCCAATGCCAACCATTCCAAGCTGTTACGCGCTCCTTCGAGGAAAATACAACCCCACAGACGAAAACACATCGGTGGCCTTCCCAATCACCAACCTCCCAACAACAACATTTGGAAGGCAGACGGAGGCTCCATGTGATGAGTCAAACCACATCGCAACTGTGGGCGATAACACGCTATCGCGGAAGCACATATCGCTCTCATACACAGATCAGAAGTGGGGGATAACAAGCTTAAGCAAGAATGGAATAGTGCATCAAAACACATTGATTCCCAAGGACAAAACAGTTGAGATAAAAAATGGCGATGCTGTAAAAATTGGAGGCTACCATCTGTATTTCCAGCTCCCGCTTGCCGCCGCAGGTGCAAGCGCAACGGCTAAACAACCTTCTCAATCTGTCAGTACCTCTCATTCACCTTCACCACCCGGGGGCTCGCCATCGAAGAAGAAACAGAAGATTTCTGAAAGTTTTGCTGCAGCGGAGGAGGAAAGATATGTTGGCACAAATACAGCTGAAACAAAAAAAGCGGAAAAGGAGGATAAAAACGAATCGAAATCAGCGGAAAGTACCACAGCGGTGGCCACAGGAGTTGCGAGAGTAGGAGAAGGAGAACCTACTCAACCTGGGGCTGTGGAGTGTGTGTCAACACCAGCAGCAGCAGCAGCAGCAGCAGCAGCAGCAGCACAAGCACCACCAACAATAACAGCAGAAGGAGATGGTCGGGAACAGGGAGATTGGAAAACGATTTACGAGAAGCCCGCGATTCAGGTGATTCGAGAAGCAGTGATAGCTGCAGGGAAGTCGCCCGAACTGTTGACCCTCGCCAGTGGGAGTATGAACAACACGGTGACACGGAATCAGATCTGCGATTGGATAACGAGCGCTCCGAAATTTTCAGAATGGGTAGAACACCTGAAGACGACGACCGCATCAGCCTCTGGAATCATCGACGAAAAAAGGAATACCGAAAACTTCAAAAAAAAGGTCGGAGCTGTTTTGGGTGTTCTCGGTTTCACGAGGGGCAAGAGGAACGGCCTTTGGCACTTACCGACAGCTACTGGGAGCTCGAACATTGAAGAAAACGACGATTAGAAGCTAGCTCATAAGATGCAAAAAAAAATAGCCCGATTAATTGAAATTGCTTTTCTTTGCTGGAGTATGATCTGGGTTCTCAATATTTGCTTTTTTTTCATAAGTCTAGTCAACAAAACTAAATGTTTGTCAGCACAGGCTGGCAGGCTGAAAGATACCGAGAGAATGCAATCTGTTGGGTGAATGATGAAGGGGGCAATGGATGAAGGACGTAGGGTACAGTTGCTCACTTAACCTTTTGGTCGGTGTGTCGCTTCCTGATGATTTCTTCGCCGCCCGATGCAAAGTCCCATATTTTATCTTCCAGGTCCTTTTCTCTCTTGCTAACGCCCTTGAGCTCTCGTAAATTTTTGAGGAAAAAGAAAAACCGACGGCGCCAGAATATTTCGCACCGACCATTCGTTTCGTCTTCTTCCTGAGTTGTCTTGCATCCTCCAACCAAAAACAGAATAGCTTTCTCCTCTTGATCTGTAGACGGTATTATTCGAAGCGCCATTGATGCCAAGAAAGCCGAGAATCGGACAAGCGAGTCAAGGATCATTCCCCGCTGAATAGTTGGCGAAGTCTCGTCTTTATATTTTTTGAGGAGAATGACAAGATAATTAGGCAGCGGATTTGCGAGCTTGAGTTCCGCTTCAGGGTCCATATCGACCTCAGCGCCTCCGTTATCTTTGATGGATTGTCGTTTTACCTCGACAACCTCTACCGCTTCCTTGAATTTTGAAACGTACAAAAATATTCGTTCTTGGAAATCCTTCAGCTCACGGTACTCATCGATACTGTTGTCAGTTGTTGTATTATTCTCCTCTATCAC
>ENA-OWPI01002548-OWPI01002548.1-marine-metagenome-genome-assembly--contig:-NODE-2548-length-16879-cov-2.484526_pt1 | contig 16879 bp, 10 predicted proteins | sample MGYA00238138_ERZ651775 | MGnify/ENA primary metagenome ERZ651775 (study PRJEB26906, sample SAMN06265043) | marine metagenome | isolation source: Helgoland LTER site | place: Germany:Helgoland, sampling...
ATCTTGTAAAGATATATTTCCAGCAATAGGGACTTCACGTAAACTATTATCGTTATTAAACAAAAAGGATAATTCGGGCCTCTCTAAAATAGCTAAAGATTCATTATAGGCCCTATAGACTAGATCAGTCTGATCTAATTGGTTTCTAAATTTATGGTAAATCAAATTTATTAGATATTCAGTATCGTGACTCAAATAACTTGGTAAATATTGCAGAAACGTATGGACTAAAGAACCATATAATGTTGCCTCGTCAGCTAGCTCAGAAGGAGAAGTACCTTCGATCAGTTTTTGTACCTGCGGCTCTGAAACTGATTTGACAATATCTGAAACGGTAAAGTGTTTTATACTGGGGTAGCTTAACCTTACTTTTTCAAATAATACTTTTTTTGTTCGCACTAATTGTTTGTCAACGTCTAAGACATTTAAATTATCGTTAAATTGTTTAGTCATGTTTTTGTTACCATTACCGGAAGTCCAAGAGTAATCATAAACCAATTTTCCTCCTTCCCCTAATTGTACAGATAATTTTTTGTTATTCTCTAGACGCTTAAATGCTTTCTTAGCAAGAAAATACCAACTTCTAGCAGTCAAAGAGTCTTGATCTTTGCCTACGCCACCAATAATTAGCCAATTCTTTGCTCGCGTTATGGCTACGTAAAATAATCTGTTTTCTTCTTCAATTTCATCCAATCGATACAGTTCTTTGAGGTTTTTTAATTCATCTGGCAGGTTATTATTACTGTCTGATAAGCATACCAAGCCATCTTTTACCAAAAAAAGATTTCTATTATGTTTTTGTGCATTTTGTGACGTATCAGGAATGATTACGATAGGAGATTCAAGACCTTTTGAGCCATGAATTGTCATCACACGTATGCTCGAGCTATTGTTGGATAGTTGCCTTTTAACGGCAACCTCAATACCACTGAGCCAGCATAGGAAACCATAAGTAGATGGGGGCTCCTCCTCTTCGTAATTTAAAATTTGTAATAAAAACTCGTCCAAAATTTCATTAACGCCTGGCCCTAACCTTGCTGTCATCCTAAGTCGTCCACCATGATCAATAAGTATCCGCTCAACCAACTCATAAGGCGTTAAAAATTTTTGATTTGTAGTTAAGTCATCCAAGATTCGAATTGCCTTATGCTTTGGAAGCTTGAATTTCAGAGCTTCAAAAAGTGTGGAAGCCCGTCCATATGAGATTTTGAAAAGCTCCTCTTCAGATAGTCCCAAGAGAGGTGAGCGTAATACTTCAGCAAGGCTTAAATCATCTGAAGAATTGGTCAAAAATTTTAATAATGAAATTAGATCCTTTATAACTAGCTCATCTAAAAGAAGCAGTCTATCTGAGCCAGCAACAGGTAAATTATGAGCTGTTAATTTTTTCAATATACTTTGAAACAAGGGTCCACGCGATCTGACTAATATTAAAAAATCACCTGGTAAAACTTTTCTTTGTTTCAGGTCACCGTCAGTGCTGGGTTCAAACAATACCTGGCCTGACTCCAAAATATTTTTAATTCCAACAGCAATATTTTCGGCAAGTTTATCTATCCCAGGAACTTGTTCTAATTCATCTTTGAAATCCCACCAACTGGGTAATTTTTTTTGTTTGTCATCAGAAATTAAAGGCCATAACTCAACTCTGCCAGGCAATAGTTCATGAAAAGCTCGATGCTCATTTATATTTTTTACCCCAGTTCCACCATTATCAATCAAAATTTCATTAACAAAATCAAGAATTGCATTTGAAGATCGAAATGACTCTAATAACTCAACACTTTCGAGTTTATTGCCGAGAAAAGATAATTTTTCTGAAAAAAATTCTTTCATATAAGAAAAAGAACTGATATCTGCCCCTTGGAATGAGTAAATTGATTGCTTTTCATCTCCCACTACATAGAAAGTCCTTCCCCCGTTAAGAGCACGTTCATCAACAAAAAAATCTTCCATTAAAGCCGCTAACATTTCCCATTGGTAAGTTGATGTATCTTGAGCTTCATCCAATAATATATGATCAATTCCACCATCTAATTTATATAAAACCCATTTTGATTGGCGGCTAATCAAGAGGTCACGTGTTTTAATTATTAAATCATCATAATCCAAGACACTTTCTTCTAATTTAAAACGCTCATAAGTCTCAAAAAACTTATTTGAAAAATCATAGAGCAGTCTAGCCTTGTTTATGGCATTGAACTCGTTTCGGCGTGATAAATAATGCTCAAACCCAGTCTTAAACACCAGAAATACTTGTTCCAACTTAGGCTCTGATAACTTCGTTTTATTACTTGGAAAAACTCGTGACGAACGAATTTTTCCATCATTTGTACAAAAAAACTTTTCTAAAAGATTCATTTTCTCATCGTCATTAATGCAGGCTTTCATTTTTATTAAATATTGGGCCTGCCCAATATCAGCACTTGATCCATTTAAGAACGCCTCTATAACAAAATTGAGTGTATTATTGGGCAGCAAGTCAAAAATATTCTGCAACTCTCTTCTTGAGTTTAGGCTTCGACAAGATAAATCAAAGCATTCGCAAAATGTATCTAAATTAAAAGGCCTGCGTAATTTAGTTCTATTAGTTAATATTTGATCAATGAAATTCCGTATATCCGATACCTTAAGTAATTGTATTATACCCTCAAAAATGACAGAATCGTCATTTAGAAGTTTTCTGATGACCTGATCAATCATCACTCGTTTTCGCCGCTCATCAAGAATATCAAAATCTGGGGATAAATTTATTTCTAATGGAAATTTTCTAAGAATTGTGCCACAAAAACTATGAATTGTTTGGATTTTTAATCCACCAGGAGTCTCCAAAGCCTTAGCAAATAATCTCCGTGCGTTAGATAATATATTGGATTGTTCTTTTTTTATTTGGAAAAGATTTTCGTCTAGGCTTAGGAGGGTTTCTTTTAGGTCAATATCCGATTTCATTGACCATGCACCAAGTTCTTTAAATAATCGATCCTGCATTTCAGATGCCGCAGCAGTAGTATATGTTAAACAAAGTATCTTCTCGGGCGACGTGCCCTGCAGTAATATTCTAGCGACCCGAGTAATAAGATTTCTGGTCTTTCCAGAACCCGCGTTAGCTGAAACCCATATAGAATTTTTAGGTTGACTTACCTTCGCTAAGGTATTTTTTTGCTCTAATCTTATCATTACTTATCTACGTGCTCTGGGCTCAACCCAAGTAATAAGTCATTTACAGGCTCATTATCTCCCCACTCCCCATACCGAGACAAATGTTCATAATCGTCAGAAAAAGTACTTTTTTTATCTATAAACAGTCGCGGTGGAAAAGCACTAAGTTCCATTTTCATTCGCTTTATTATTTGAATCAGGCCAGAATGCCATTCATCGAGATCCGCAACTTTAACAGCTTTTATATGCTGTTGTGGTGAAGATCCTAACCCGACTAAACTGAGACCCGAAACTTGACCTTTTGGAATATCTACAAAAGATCCACTCATAAGCATTAGGGCCTCTATATCCAGTTGTGGAGAGTTTGTTTCTAGATCCTTTTTTGAAACCTGTCCTGTCTTATAGTCATATACAATAAAACCATCAGTAGATTTATCAATCCTATCGGCCTTTGCTGTAATAATAAAAACATTCCCCATGCTTAAATTGATGGTATATTTCCCATAAACTTCCAGAGCTATCGGCTTTCCAACCAGTCGCCTTTGCAGTTCGTAAAGAATAATACTACGAGTTCTCATACCAAACTGCGCTTTCCATATACTTTTTACATCAATAGGGATTAAAGCATTATCCAAAATCAAATCAAATTTTTCTTTCAAAGCATTGCAAGATATATTTATGTCAGGAAGCTCATCAATATGTTCGCCAATAAATTTCTCCATAGTAGTGTGTACTAAATTGCCCTTGTTTCTTGGGTCCGATGTATGTTGAAAGTTTTGTATTTTTCTAAGATTCAAAATCCGCTTTGCATAAATCGAATACGGATTTCTGATTAGGGTATCTATTTCAGTCACAGATAGTCTATTAGGTCGAGCTATTAATGGAGGAATAGGGGCTGGACGCAAAGCTCGCCTTTTTACTTCAACGGGTAGAGCATTAGTCAACAAAACAGATGAATATAACTCTCCTGCCAATTTTAAGAGGGCTTGGCCACGAGATCTAATATCAGTTAAATATTTAATTCCACCGTCTCCCAAACCAACAAGCAAATTCTCCAGCCTTAACAACCAACGCGATGAAACCGACGGCATATTATCCTGCCTCAAGGATCGAGACAAAATTAATTTTTTAGCCATTGTGGCCTGTTGAAAGTCATGTGCTGATAAACCTATTTTTCTTTCTAATAAATCGATACCAATCGCAGATCGCATTGGTCGGTTTAGCCAGGAGTCATCCTTGTAAGAACCAGGCCATATGCCCTCATTTAGGCCCGCTAGAATAAATACATCAGCATGTTGTGTTCTTGATTCTAGTGTTCCCCAAATAAAAACCGAAGAATTTTCACCTTCAGATACCGGATGATAGTCAGTTTCACTCAACAAGCTTTCAAGTATTTTTTTATATACCCAAAAATCAAATTTACCCATTTCTGGAGAAACATCTGATAACTGGTTTAGGACTGATAAAACTGCAAGGCCTCTATCACTTTCCCAACAAGAACTACACTCTTTCGAGAGCTCTAATCCATCCTGTTCGGGGCAGTAACCCTTTATCAAGCTTTGTGAAAATTCCTTATGAACGTTCACAATGTTTGATAAAAAATCTATTTCAAGTGCTGCCATCGAATCTGCAAATACTTTTGATAACCAATTATACCAATTTAAAAATTCGTCGTCTTGTTCATTTAACCATTTACCATCTGCCAGATCGAGAAAGGACATTGTTGGCCACTGGGGTGCCTGCTGAAGCTTAACTACGTTGACCTGATGAAGTACATACCCACCGCCACAAATTTGATTTTTTATTAAAGAGATAACATAATTGAAATCAAACCCAGACTTAATTACCAAAGCCCCTTGCCTTAGGAATAGTCCTAAATCAGTTGCTGCTAAACTGATGCCACTTGAGTTTCTGGGTACTATTTGCCATCTTCTTAGCTCTGATGTGACTCTGCGGGCAATCTTTTTAGAGGGGCTTATAAGTGCAACAGTTAGCCCTTCATTAAGCGCTTCTTTTATGCTTACACTTATAGCAGAGGCTTCTAATCTAGAGTTTTCTGCTTCAATCAGTGAGACGTCATTCAAAGCTGCGCTTAAATTATTCAAGATAAATTTGCCTTCTGTTCGCCATTCATCAGTGACTGGAGCAGGTCGCATCAATAACGAAAAAAACTGAGATCTAATTTCTGCACTAGATGTTAAATGATCAATAGTCTTATCTTCAAACCAACACGGTGACCTTATAATTTTATTAGGTTGGGTCCAAGTTTTAGCTAGAGAGAAAAATCCATACTGGGGATGATCAGGTTCTAGGCTTTTCCAACTTCGGTCAGTTAAATGTGTGTCCAAGCCCGGTAAAACAACCAACCCCTGTGGCAACTTAGAAATGGCATGCATTAGCTTAGCTGTTGACTTTTGGGAGCCTGTAGAACCGGCAATTAATAAAGGCATAATGTAAGGTTTGGTTTCCCAATGATTAATTAAATTATTTACATCAAGAATCTGTTTTGAGCTATGATCAATGAGTTCCCGTTCTAATAGAGCTTTTTTATAAAGCACAATAACTCGCCTCATCAGATTCAAATTTAACTGTAAGTGCTTTGGTAACTCCCCTTCCGTAACTTTTTCTAAATCTTTAATAGTCACACTATTAATATTTAGCTCATCAATAAGGCTACCGAGGCTTGTAGCTAAATCAAAATAAGCCGCCTTAGTCATTTTTGCAAATTCTTCTTCTTGGGTTTCTTTAATCAAACTTTCTAATAGTAGAAGTCTTTCCAGGTTAGATATAATGGGAAAGCGACTTTGCCCTTTTCCTTCTTCGATATTTTTGACTGACGCCTCATAAAAAAAATCTGAAAGCTCTTCTAGTTGAACAATTTTTGGAAGAATAATAAAGTCCATCAGCTGCAAGATTTCTTCAATTCGCTTGGCTAGCGTTTTAGTGCTTGTCAATATTTTTAAGTGCCCTAAAAGCTCTGGGTTTGACGACAAAACTCCCGGTTCAAATCGCGAAAGAAGGCCTTCAACAAAATGTTTTGCAAAATCGCTACTTGGCGGCAAATGAAAGACACTCGGATCTTCCAGCCTCTTCGTAATAATCTTTGGATCAAAATTAAAAATCATTTTAAAGCCCAATCAAAATTACTATTTTCAAGTTAAGTGCCATTTAATAAGCCCTCTGATTATATGCTCCCATCCAGTACCATAAAATTCAAAATCAATATTACGAACGTCACCAGATCCTAATATTTCCTCAAGGGTAATTGAAATATTCCTCTCGGGAACGTGTAAACCCATATGTTGGGGCCACTCTATAAGGCAAACATGCTTTTCCAAGGCATTTTCTAAATCAAGATCAATTATCTCATCTGGATTTGAAATACGGTAGAGATCGAGATGCCAAACTGATGGCACCAATGTATCATAAATTTGTACAATAGTGAAAGTTGGCGAAGGAATATCTTCAACTACCGCTCCTTGTTTTTCCATCATTTTTTGAATCATCGCACGAGAAAAAAAAGTTTTGCCTGACCCTATTTCTCCAAATAACAGTACCGTATCTCCAGGTCTTATTACCTCTGCAAGAATTTCTGCAATATACACTGTTTGTTGAATTGTAATATTATAAAAAACTTTTTTGTTTTTGACAGTAAAGTTTAATTGTTTGTCAGAAAATTTTTCTTTGCTCAATTTAATCTCAAAACTTTATGTTAATACTTAATTTATCATCTAATTTCTTGGGTTTTCTGAAAGCGGCTGACGTGCGTCATCCTTTGTAACTTCCAGTAAGTTCTTGGGCCAACTCACCTGAACAACAGCACCATCTTTTAGCATTTGTTTCTGCTCTGCCTCTTTTTTTGTTGTGTTATTTGAAAATGATAGGGTTGCACCAGTTCTTTCTAGTAATGTTTTTGCAATGAATAGCCCAAGTCCCATGCCTTCATATTGTGTTTGTTCTCGCAATTGGTTTTTGTATGCTTTGTCTTTTAGAAAAGGATCACCAAGCCTTCCTATCATATCAGGTGAGAATCCCAACCCATCGTCGATTATTATGAAGCTGACTATATCATTTTGCCAATCAACCCTTATCCAGACAGTAGATTTAGCAAAATCAACAGCATTTTGTACTAAATTTCGAATTCCATGAATGATTTCTGGCTTTCGATATACATTTAGTTGTTCTTTTAATTTAATATCATCAAAGATATTTCCTTGCCAACTATCTACTTCGAGAATTATTGATTTTCCTCTGTTTTGGTGGGGCTCTGTCGCCTCTTGAATAAGATTAAGTAGTGGGGTGATATGGAGATGCGTATCATCTTTTCCTCTTCGCCCCATATCTTTCAAGATATCCCTACACCGATCAACCTGAGAATTTATCAACACTACATCTTCTCTGACATCACTTCCAAGATTCGTTTCATTTAAAATTTCTGACGAAACTAGTTTAATCGTCGACAAGGGTGTTCCGAGTTCATGCGCCATAGCTGCCACAACTCCTCCTAGAGCAGTAAGTCTTTGCTCCCGATCCAGTGCCATTTGAGTTGCCAGAAGAGCATCACTCATTGATGCCATTTCTACTGTAACTCGTCGTGCGTAACCGGCCAGAAAACTTACAGTTATTAAAAGGGCCAACCAAGTGCCCATCAATAAAACTTCTGGTTCAAGACTGGTATTATTTATTGTTTTGAGAGGAATATAAAAAAATCCTAGGAGTGTAACCAACACTGCGGTTATCGCTCCCAAAATCAGGGTAGGCCTTAACCTTAAAGCTGTTGCTGAAATTGTAACTGGTGCAAGAACTAATACTGAAAACGGATTAGTAAGTCCTCCAGTCAAAAATAAAAGAATACTTAATTGAATTAAATCGTACATTAAGAGTAAAAATATATCTTTTTCTGATAACCTCTTATTTTCTGGGTATAATAAGGTAGCTAAAATATTTATACTAGCAGATAACAAAATAAACGATGAAATTAATTCGAGTCTCAAATCAAGGTTTAGAAAAAATAATCCCGCAATTACAGCTCCTGATTGACCAAAGACTGCTAACCATCGCAAATAAATAAATGTCCTGAGACGAACCCACTCACCTCTAATTGGTTTTTTGGATAAATTTTGGGAAATAGTATTCATAAGTACCACATATCAGAAGGTTAGTTAACTTTAGTGATAGCTTTTAACTACACTTAGGTATAGGAAAATATCACAGGTTTAATCTTAACAAAGATATATAGAAAGTTTAATGAATAAAAAATTTTTTATCCCAGTATCCCTTTTATTTGCCATAATCTTAATAGTCAGTGCTATTTTTGTTCTATTAATTAAACCCTCCCATAACCTTGAGTGCGGAGGCAATAAAATCGCCGGTGGCAATTCAGTGATAGGAGGTAATTTTACTCTAACTAATGCTAATAAAAATCAATTACTATCCAGAAGTAGAATTAATAGCCGCGAATTAATTACGGAACCCTCCCTTATTTATTTTGGGTACTCTTACTGTCCGGACGTTTGCCCCTTTGATTTACAGCGTAACGCTACTGCAGTAGATATTTTACATAATGCGAAGAAAGAGATTACTCCAATCTTTATCACTATTGATCCAGAGAGAGATACGATAGATCGGTTAAGAGAATTTTCTACTTTTGTTCACCCTAAGCTTATCCCGCTAACAGGCTCAATCAAAGATGTAAAAAAAGTAATGAAACTTTTTAAAGTCTATGGAAAAAAATCTAACGAAGAAGGTTTTGACGAAGATAATTATTTGATGGATCATTCTGCATTCACTTATCTCGTAAGCTCCTCCAACGAATTTGTTGATTACTTTAGCCGAAAAGTTAGTGCAGAAGAAATGGCTGAACGGATTAGTTGCTACTTTGACCAAATAAATTAAATTGTAAAAAATAACAACTCTGCACTATATAAATAACAGGAATGAGAGCTATAATGACTTTTGATGAAAAATACGACCTAGGAAATGACCCATCACTTCTGTTGGTAGACGATGATGAACCCTTCGTAAGACGGTTAAGCCGGGCAATGGAAAAACGTGGTTTCATAGTTCGATCGGCATTAACCGTTGTTGAAGGTAAAAAGTTCGTTGAAGAACTAGCCCCCAGATACGCTGTAATCGACTTACGATTAAATGACGGGAGTGGACTTGAAGTGGTAGAACTTATACGAGAAAAAAGACCAGATGCTCGTATCATTGTATTAACTGGTTATGGTGCAATCGCAACAGCAGTAGCCGCTGTCAAAATGGGAGCAACAGACTATCTTTCGAAACCATCAGATGCCCAGGACGTCCTGAATGCTCTATTAGTAGAACGTGAAGAAAAGCCTCCGCCACCTGAGAACCCAATGTCAGCGGATCGGGTGCGCTGGGAGCACATTCAGCGAGTTTTTGAATTGTGTGACAGAAATGTTTCTGAAACTGCAAGAAGGTTAAATATGCATCGCCGAACGTTGCAAAGGATCCTAGCGAAGCGAAGTCCGAGGTAAGCACTATAAAGCTAAATTTGTTTTCCCATCATCAGTAATGGCAGGTCATTACCCAATCCAGAGGCCTCCTTCATCAAACTCCTTCTCACAGTCGGTATATTATTAATAACTGTCATACCAACACCTCTCAAAGCTCTTAGTACAAGGCTGTGGTTTGAAAAAAGTTTGTTAACAGTGTGGGTCACCCCATAAAGAGTTACACGATCAAACTCTCTCCAAGAAGCGTACCTAGCAAGAACATCTTGTGCTCCAAAATCCTCTCCCCTGCGAAAGGCCACAATTATCACTTCCGCCAAAGAAGCAACATCCCTCATGCCTAAATTTAAACCTTGACCTGCAATAGGGTGCAAGGCGTGAGCAGCATCGCCAATAAGGGCCACTCGCTTAGAAACTATGGTCTTAGCTATACTTAATGAAAGTGGAAAAACATAACGCTTTCCCTGAAGACGAACTTGACCCCTAAAGTCTCCGAACCGGATCTTTAGTTCTTTTAAAAAATCTTTGTCAGATAACAACTTTATTTGATCAGCTAATCCACTTTTTTCAGTCCATACAATTGAAGATCTACCGTTTATTAACGGTAAGATTGCAAAAGGTCCTGCAGGCATAAAGAATTGATGTGCTTCACCAAGGTGCTCACGATCGTGAGAAACTGCACAAACAAGGCTTGTCTGTCCATAATTATGAAAATTCCTTTTAATTCCCGATCGTTCAGCTGTCGTTGATTTTCGTCCATCAGATCCAATTAATATTTTTCCCACGAATGTTGCCCCATTTTCAAGGTCAAGTTTAACACAACCGGGCTTTACTGTCTGACTCACAATTTTAGTTTCAAAAAACGTTGATATTGTTTTATTCGACAGTAGCCTTTCCATCAACGCATACCGTAGAAAGCGATCCTCAACCATATAACCAATTGGTCCCAATTCCATTTCTTTATGGTCAAAGTGCATATGAAACGGAGATGCACCGTAGCCAACTAACCCATCAGAAACCTTTATATCTAAGATTGGTTGGACACTTTGGTGCAAATCATCCCATACTTTTAAACTTGAGAGCATTTTATATGTCGAAAGTGATAGGGCATAAGCCCTACCATCAAAATCTAATTCAGTTTTTTGACTTATAGGGTTATCGTCTATTAGTGCAATTTTTAGACCCTGATCTGATAATGCTAGTGCCATCATCGACCCAATAATACCACCGCCGCCAATAATTATATCATATGTTTTTTCCATTACGTTTGATATGCTTTATAATGTTTAAAAGTCCACCATTTATATCAAACAGAAGCTTCATGCTAACAAAAAAATGAGACCATTATGGAAAACATCATAAAATTAAGCGCCACACAGATAGGGAAGGAAATCAATCTTGGTAGAGTTTGCCCAATTGAATTAACTGAAGCTTACCTTGATAAAATTAATCTTTGCCTAAGCTCTAAGTCTATATTTACGACTGTAATGACAAACCATGCACTAAAACAAGCGCACGAAGCAAAATTGCGAGTGAAAAATAATACACAGGTCAGTTTGCTAGATGGGATCCCCATTTCGTGGAAAGATTTGTTTGATACTGCGAGGGTTTCCACAGAAGCTGGATCCGCACTACTTAAAGGGAGGGTTCCAACAGAAGATGCTTTAGTAGTTAAAAATGTTACAAAAGCCGGTGTAATATCACTAGCGAAGACACATATGACAGAGCTAGCTTTCTCTGGTTTAGGGGTAAATCCTATTACAAAAACTCCTGAAAACTCTATCAACTCTATTTTAGCACCAGGCGGGTCTTCCTCGGGAGCGGCAGTAAGTGTTACTTTAAATCTTGTTGCGGGTTCAATTGGTTCAGATACAGGTGGCTCCGTAAGAGTTCCAGCAGCATGGAATAAATTGGTTGGTCTCAAGACAACTCACAGCCTTTTAAACCTAAGGGGTGTTGTCCCATTGTGCCCGAGGTTTGATACTGTTGGACCAATAGTAAAATCAGTAGAAGACGCCACAAATTTCTTATCCATATTGCTAGGTCAACAGAAAATTAAACTCAACGATACTGCGTTAACTACCAAGAGCTTTGCCGTAATTGAAACAACATTACTTGAGAACCTAGATGATGAAATTAGTCTTTCTTTTGAGAATAGCTTAGACTTGTTGAGTAAGAATGGGGTAAAAATTACACGATTAAAATCTAACATTATAAGCGAAGTAATGGATCTCTCTTCATTAGTTTTTAGTCCAGAGGCTTATGGGACCTGGAAAGATCTTATTGAACAAAACCCTGATAAAATGCATGCCCCAGTACTAGAACGCTTCAGAAGTGGACAATCAGTTAGTGGTCCTACCTATGTCAGGGCTTGGCAAAAGTTAGAGCATTTGCGGGAACAGTACATCAATATGGTAAGCCAATTTGATGTAACATTAGCACCAACTACAGCTATCACACCGCCAAAAATAAAACACCTTTTAAATAATGATGCATACTTCTCAGAGCGTAATCTTCTAACCTTACGAAATACAAGGTTGGCAAATTTAATGGGATTACCAGCTTTAACATTACCTACCAAAACAAATTTCTGCGGCTTTATGTTAATGGGAAAACCTTTTGGCGAGAACACATTACTAAGTATAGGAAAGAGTGTAGAAACCATACTAAAGTATGAATCTTAGTTTTATTTAGCCTATCAAACTCAATACTAGACCTACCAAGAAACTAAAGCTATAATAAAGAAACAAATGGGCAATAGACCCGTGTTATGAGGCAGATATGCAAGACTTATTAAGGTTTTCGGATTTACCCGATTATGCGTTCCCCCGCTTGCGAACTTTACTAGAAAATGTAAAGCTCTCAGGAACTGAATTACCTATGCATATTGGTGAACCAACACATAATTTTCCTGATTTTGTAATGGAAAAAATTATAGAAAATTCGGTTGGGTTTAACTCTTATCCACTAAATGACGGGACACCAGGTCTTTTATCTGGAATTACAAATTGGATTTCAAAAAGATACAAAATACCAGAATTGGATTATAAAACAAATGTAATTTCGTTAAATGGGACACGAGAAGGTTTATTTAATGCTGCTATTGCCTTAAGCCCATTGACCAAAAATAACAAAACTCCCGCCATTTTATTGCCGAATCCATTTTATCAATGTTACATGGTAGCCGCGAAAGCGGCTGGAGCAGAGCCCATATTTGTTCCTGCTGTATCCAATACTAATTTTTTACCAGATTTTGAAAAACTTACACCAGAAGTGCTTAATAGAGTGACGCTTTGTTATATTTGCTCACCAAGCAATCCACAAGGGGCCATTGCAAGCCAGAAGTACTGGAAAAATCTTCTTAACATGGCAGAAAATTATGACTTTAAAATTTTAGCAGATGAATGCTATTCGGAAATTTACCGAAAGGATAAACCACCAGGTGCAATGGAAAGTGTTTTTAAATTTGGAGAAAATCCTGAAAGACTAGTAATATTTAATTCTCTCTCAAAACGCTCAAATCTTCCGGGACTCCGATCAGGTTTTGCAGCTGGTGGAAAAAGTACTATTGCAACATTAAAAAAACTAAGGTCCTACGGCGGATCACCTTGTCCAACACCTCTACAATATGTGGCAGAGGCTGCGTGGCGCGATGAAACACATGTTATAAATAATAGAGCTTTGTATAAGGAAAAGCTAAATTTGGCGGATAGTATATTTAAGCATCATCATGGATATAATTCACCAGAAGCTGGTTTTTTTCTATGGATTGCAGTCAAAGATGGAGAAGAAGCTGCTGTAAATCTTTGGCGTGACTTTGGAGTTAAAGTCTTACCAGGCTCATATTTATCAAATGAGAATTATAAAACATTAGTCGGCCAAAATCCTGGAAAAAACTATATCCGCGTAGCACTTGTACGGCCCATCCAAGAAATAGAAATTGGTCTGAAAGCAATATCACAATACCTAACCCAAAATACATAAAAAGGCTATAAAATGACGATGGCACTATTTCCAAATAAAATGAAGAGCAAATCTTTGATTCCATCAAAGTTAGCAATTTTTTTTAAAGAAAAACTTAAGCAAGTTTTAGGTCTTTCTCTACTTGGTGTCAGTATTTCTTTAGTAATAATTCTATCGACTTACAACCCAACAGACCCTAGCTTTCGAAGTGCTACGAGTACTTTAGCAAAAAATGGATTTGGTTCATTTGGAAGTTACATCGCCGATCCTCTACATTTAGCAATCGGATTGTCTGCTTATACGCTACCATTATTATGTTTTGTATGGAGCTGGCGCTTTATTTTCAAAAAATCTGCCCAAAATTTTATAAACCGTTTAATATTTGTACCTATCACTTTAGCTATATTTTCAATGTTCTGTGCAGCTCATCCAGCACCTGCTAGTTGGTATTATGTATACGGCCTTGGAGGAGTTTTTGGCGATAACGCCCTCAGTTTGATTTTAAGGCTAAAGGTAATTGAAATTAATATTTGGTTAAAGGTTACTACGGTAGGATTAGCCATTTCCACAGTTACCTTATTAGCGCATACACTTGGCGTGACCTTAAAGGAATTTAATAAATTAATTCATTTTTTAACACGTAGTTTGTTATTATCAATTTATTCTATGGGATCGTCTTTTATTAAAATGAAAGATGATAAACCAATTGTTTTTATGACAAAAAAACTGAAAGACAAAATAAACGTGACTAATAGTTCAGATTCGACGATAGTGGAGGAGCGCATAAAGTCCAAAATAAATGACGTAATTATAACTAGAAAAAATCAGCCAACGGAAACAGAACCTGAGATTAATCTTGTTGATAATGTTGAGTTTTTTAAAGTCCCAAGCCTAGGAGGGGTAACAAAACCTTCAAATTTACAACAATTTGATCTGCCGCCAGAAATTACAAAAAAAAGAAATACTATTTTTGGTCGTGTTCATAAAGCTGACCTTAAAAAGCCACTTAAAAGTAAAATAGCTTTAAAAGAGGAGCAACCAACTCTTCAGTTTGAACCCTCAGAAGTAAAGTATACCACTCCTGCATTGTCACTACTAGAGAACCCAACAGCTGTTATACGGCTAAATCTAAGCGACGATGCGTTAAATGAGAATGCACGAATGCTTGAAAATGTGTTAGATGACTACGGGGTCAAAGGTGAGATAGTTTCAGTAAGGCCGGGGCCAGTTGTCACTTTATATGAACTAGAGCCTGCTGCAGGCTTAAAAGCAAGTAGGGTGATAGGCCTTTCTGACGATATAGCAAGGTCAATGTCAGCCTTATCTGCGAGAGTATCCACAATTCCTGGACGATCTGTAATAGGAATCGAATTACCCAACTCAGATCGTGAAAAAGTCCTTTTACGAGAAATTTTATCATCAAGGGCTTACGGAGATAGCAAGTATCAACTACCTTTGGCCCTAGGAAAAGATATTGGTGGTGAAACGATTGTCACTAACCTTGCAAAAATGCCTCACCTGCTAATCGCTGGAACTACAGGATCTGGTAAATCAGTAGGTATAAATACGATGATCCTTTCTCTTCTATACACGCTTACCCCCGACCAGTGTAGACTTATAATGATTGATCCCAAAATGCTTGAGCTCTCGGTCTATGATGGTATCCCCCACCTCCTAAGCCCAGTTGTCACTGACCCTAAGAAAGCTGTTATTGCACTAAAATGGGCTGTTACTGAAATGGAAGAGCGATATCGAAAAATGTCAAAAATGGGAGTTCGAAATATTGATGGCTTTAATGCGAGGGTCGAAGTAGCGCTTACAAAAGGAGAGAATTTCAGTCGAACCGTTCAAACTGGTTTCGATGAAGCCACGGGTGACCCAACATTTGAAACCGAGTATTTTACGCCAGAAAAACTTCCTTATATCGTCGTAATTGTTGATGAAATGGCTGATTTAATGATGGTGGCCGGTAAAGAAATTGAAGCCTGCATTCAAAGATTGGCGCAAATGGCAAGGGCTGCCGGAATACATTTAATTATGGCTACTCAAAGACCCTCAGTAGACGTGATTACGGGGACTATCAAAGCAAATTTTCCAAGTAGGCTTTCATTTCAGGTGACTTCAAAAATTGATAGCCGAACTATATTGGGGGAGATGGGTGCCGAACAGCTTCTTGGAATGGGGGATATGCTTTATATGGCCAGTAACGGCCGAGTTACTCGAATACACGGTCCGTTTGTCTCGGATGAAGAAGTAGAGGAAATTGTAAATTTTTTAAAGTCGCAAGGTTCCCCCGTTTATGTTTCTGGTGTGGTTGATGGACCAGACTCCGAAACTGAACTGAAATTAGACCAAACTCTTGGATTGTCATCAACGGAAGTTGATTCAGAGAATGCGTTATATGACCATGCAGTTGCGATCGTAGCACATGATCGAAAATGCTCTACATCTTACATCCAGAGAAAGTTATCTATTGGTTATAACAGGGCTGCTAAAATAGTCGAAACTATGGAAGAACAAGGGATTGTTTCACAGGCGAACCATGTAGGTAAGCGTGAGATACTAATCCCTGAAAGTTAACTAAGATGCTTACCAATATCAAATTATCACTAATATTTTTAATCAGTTTTATTTACTTAGCAATCCTACCCTGCTTCGGAGAAAGTAATGCCGATATTTTTAATATTGAGCGGTATCTTAACTCAATTCACACACTTGAGGCTGAAATTATTCAAATAAGTTCCACTGGTGAAGTTGAAACTGGTATAATTTTCATTAAAAAGCCAGGTCAGATGAGATTTGAATATGATCCCCCGTCTAATCATCTTGTAATAGCATCTGGCCTACTTCTCGTCATAATAGACAAAAAATCGAATGGAGAACCTCAAAGGTATTTAACTTCTCAAACTCCCATTGGTTATCTTCTTAATGAACGTGTTAACCTAGCTAACAACCCTGCGTTAAATGGCGTATCTATAAAATCAGACGAGATCCGAATAAAGTTATCCGATGATAAAAAGCCAAGATCTGGACAATTAGAGCTAGTTTTCACCAAACAGCCAATCAATTTAAAGGAGTGGATTATAACTAGTTATTCAGGAGAAGAGACGCGAGTTCTCCTCGAAAAAATTCGTGTAAATGAACCGCTTGGTAAAGAAAAATTCAATATTGGTAAAGAAATTTCCAATTCAAAGAAATCACTTTTACTCCCATAAATTACTAAAAACCTTTAAAGACTGGACTTCGGTTTTCTCGCCTAGCAATTAACGCCTCTTGAT